>Ga0307513_10000418_pt1 | contig 61455 bp, 56 predicted proteins | sample 15_EM_MG_FD_202174 | JGI IMG/M metagenome (GOLD analysis project Ga0307513, IMG submission 202174) | Populus trichocarpa ectomycorrhiza microbial communities from riparian zone in the Pacific Northwest, United States - 15_EM | ecosystem: Host-associated > Plants > Roots > Unclassified | place...
GTGTTCTATATTCCTTTTATTTTGTCTCAACTGGGAGCTGAGTTTGCGGTGTTTTCCCCTCGCGTAGCTCAGAAAGGAAATTCCAACGTCCTAGCACATGTGTCTTCTATTCGAGTTTTTACGGTATCCGTTAAGCTCCATGACCGGAGCCAGAGTTAGAGAGAGCACCATTAGCCATCTGTGAAAACATCGTATGATACATTGACAGCATAGACACTATGGTGCGGGGTAGTACCTACTGCTAACATCCAGGCTGAGCCGAGTCCAACCACCGATCTCTAGAACCGGGAGCGAACCTTAGCCCGACCTCCTCGCAACACAGAACATGCAGAGTATGTAGCACAGCCCCGGTATATGGTGACTGTGTAACTCAACAGCTCGCGGTAGTTAAAATGAGTGAAAGATAGGAAGGAAGCAGAAGATAGGGAACAAGAGGGCGTAAGAAGCCTTATATGGGCTGCCTGAGGGAGGGGGCCTGACAAAGGAGGGAGATGCAAGGCTTTCACCCATCCGTGAATACGCTTTAGCGTATTCAGGGGCAGCTCCATCATTGTTGGGCTCCTCGTCATCCCTAAGTGCCCGGAAATCATTCAATATGCTGACTAACATCATAGCGAGAATATCCAGCAACTAAGATAGAGGGCATTCTCAGGGGCTGACCACTCTCTTAGTATGCATACCCCAATAAAATTACCGCAGCCGAGATTTTGGCCAAATTTGAACTCGGGTTATTCACTCTGTTTACGAGTGACGGTTCGTGAACCCAGACCTCCCCCAACCTACTTGGAAACATAATGTTGTCTCTCGGTACAACCCTTGTATCCTACAGTTGCAAATTCCATGAGGTCTTTCCAAAGGACAAGCATTCAGTTTTGCATGTCCCGGCGATACAAACTTTTCCGATATTCCTAGACACATACGGGTGAGCTCTTTGGTAGCCAGGGTTCAAAAGCACCTGCATTCAAATAAATCACATGGGGTATCTACAGGGGTTCTGTTATGCAGAGCTTTGAAGAGCAGAATAATAGTGATAAGCTATTTACCCGACATCAACATACAAGACCACTAGGATCTACGCACCATCCTCTTCATCTATAGACCAGCGAGGTATTCTGACACCAGACAAACTCCTGGCGAAATGACACAGTGTATGCAACATCCGTCTCCCTATTAAACTAACCACAACCTCTTCAATCTTCCTCCGGGGGCTCATAGGCTTTAACCAGCATCTCCGAGAACTTTCTCAGTTTGTCGCTCCCCCTGACCTCCTCTACAAGCAGCGGGCACTTGACAACGTTGAAGTCCTCATCATAAAGTTCCTCAATCTGCTCGAGATATTTCTTTTGCATCCGTCGTCTAGCGGTGCATTGCTCGCAGGTAGAGCCCTTTTGAGGGAAGAGGAGCTGGTTGACAACGATGCTATGTGTGTCAATCTGGTAGTTGTTGAGTTCTTGGATCATGCGCTCGGTCTCATATAGGGAAAGGAACTCCGGAATACAAACACAGATAAAGCTATTTATCAAGGTCAGATACCTCTAATGTAACCTGGGCTAACCCCACCGCTTCCGCTAACAGTAGAAGGGGTGTGCTCACGTAGTAAGTTCAGGGTCTTTGAACTGCTTGGAAACTTCACCAATAACCTCCCTCATGCCTTCCATTTTCTGCATCATCTCATCGACACCACCCGGCCCACCCTGAGCTCCTAGAATACCGTTAAGCATTGGCCCGAACTTTCCACTTAATTGAGAAATCTTCGACAGAGCCTTCTCCAGTACCGCAGGGAACTGGAGGAAGCGCAGGGTATGACCAGTAGGAGCGGTATCGAAAACAATAGTCGAGTACGAAAGGGACTTGACCTGCTTCAAAACTTCGGCAAAGGACATAGCTTCGTCTACTCCAGGGATCTGAAGGTGATCCGTCAGCCCCGACGATCTTTCCTTGAAAGTAAAAGATGACAACATACAGTAAAAGCAAGATCTTGCATCATGTTCCCCAATGGATTTTGCGAGCCCTCAGCTAGAGCGAACGTCAGACAACCGAGAATTAATGTTTCTTTACCACTATTGCAGAAAAAAGTCTCCTAAGCTCACCTCCTTCAATCAACTCCTGCATGCTACCATTCGGATCAATCTCCATAGCACTCAGATTCTCAAACCCCTCAACCTTCCTCGCTTCCTTGCCAAACTTCTGATTAAAGGCATCACTTAAATTGTGTGCGGGATCCGTAGATATCAGCAGAACACTCTCCCGGACTTTAGCAAGCTGGATAGCAAGGGAGCAAGAAGTGGTAGTCTTTCCGACCCCACCCTTCCCACCGACAAAAATCCATCGTAGGCTCTTCTGGTCGAGAATGGATTGGAGGGTGGGTTCAAGCGGGTCGAGATCCGAATCGACGAAGGTCGAAGACATCTTAAAATATGGTTTGTGGGGGGGGGGGGAGGGGTTTTCGAGGTGTTGTTGTGATAAAGTTTTTTTTGACAACAGCGGTATAGAAGCTAGGTTTGATATGACGGGGTGGTGGAAATTCTTGGTGGGATGGAACTGAACTTCGTGGACGAACGTGGGGCAGGGGAGACGTGGCGACCGGCAGGGGTTCCGCCACCCGGGTGGGCTAGGCGAAATTATTTGCCGGGTTCAAGGCTCGAAGTTATTCTTTGCGACAGCCTTCATCACTTTCTCTGCTCGTAAATTTCTGACGGTATGACACTCGAGTAGGCTATAGCTATTAATAAGGCTCACAAAAAAAACCCCTGCGGGGTTAATTATTCAGTTGATCAAAAGATTGGAAGTTACTCTAAAAGCAAACAAAGAGAGGATATGACAGAAAGTGTCAAGTCTCAGAAACAAACAAGGATTCTCAAACCAGGTTGAACAGCGACGGCCCTACAGTAGCGCCATTGATATATTTATATACCTGGTCAAAAATTCAACTCTCGATACAGCACTTCCAGTTGAAGTTTCGTGAAACTAGACACAAATTAACCAAACCCCAAAAATCATCAAAAAGTCTCTCCAAAGTCAGTCACGTGCCTTTTCCGACAAACTAACAGAATAGCATTTATATCCCCAAAACCCATACCTCTGTATAATCCCCCGGAAGCTTGGACGCACCGGCCGTTAGCTAACGTCGAGAACTCGAAGCAGACACAAGGAGTTTGTAAATTTATCGGTATGATAATATTATAATGTGGAGAAAAAATTCCATGTATCATAGGCCTCTTCAAAAGATGTCTCCTTCTTGCCAACTCCCTTACGGTACTGTATAGTGCTCGTTAGGGTCCCCCCCCCCGCTCCCATAGGCGACTTCAGCCCAGAAACCGGAGTTTACACATTCTGCTGTCTCTCCCTCTACTCGTACTATACCAGTGTCTCCCCAAGTATCATACTGTAGTTATTATACGATGTGGTCTCGGCATTTTGGCCGGCCCCTTATACAATCCCAGCACCCCGCTGTTTTTGATACAGATTCTTCGTGTTACTATTATAGATACAACTATCAAGGCCAGCTCCCGGAACATACCATTCTTCCACCGCCCACAGCTCTTTCAAGGGCTACAACAACGCCGCGGGAACAGCTCCTATATACTATCAGTCCCGAACGGCAGATTCGGGAATCATTCCCGGTCCTTATGCACCTCCCCACTTGCGCTAAAATGTTTCTTTCAAAAACAAGGTGTGAGGGGGGTTTTTTTTACGAGGGACAGGTATCATGCTGTGCGATAATTAAATAATGTCTTGAAAGAAAGCTGGTCATGGTACATGAAAGGCTGTCAAGCATTTTTCAGTCACCATCTGTCCCGGGGTAGACGTCCTTGCCTAGCCTAGAAGTTTTTGGAAGGCTTTAGGTATGATACTTTCGCAAGAGCCCGGGGGTCTCTGGAGCGAAATGGCATTTTCCGGAGGGATGTTGCAGCAAGGTTCTCTAGAGCTAGTTTGTGATAATACCACACCATGGCATCCATGATGGCTGGGTGCACCTGTGCAGTATCCAACTCCCAAAAGCGCTTTCTCAGAGCCACTGTACCCGCGATACTACCTAGCTAATCATCTGCGTGCTATTCTCGCCCGCCTAGCATGCGCGGATTCCTTCCGCTTTTGTCGCCGTAAAACGCGAACACTCATCCCGCGAAAAAGGAGCCCAACGTATCATCCAGTACAAACACTCACTGATCGTAGTCCCCTTTCAACCACGGTACCCCAACAACAAATAGCAGAAGACACCAACGCATACTCCAGAAGAGCCACCAGCATCCCCCCCCCCCAACTTCTCCACCAGAAATCCAAGAACACGGCCTACCGCCACGCCCAACTCTAACTCACAATCCTCAGCCTTACCTCCCACCCCAACCCCCAACCCCCACTGCCAAACGCCAAGCTATTACACAAACACCAGGTAAACAACAGCGCTAGAGACTACCCCTCCCTCCAGCACGCCCAATTTTAAGAACCACGATATAAGGGTGGCACCCAAACTTCCCACGTCATCCAACCTTCGAGTGACACTACATGATTCCCGCGCCTTGCTTTGGAGGGGGGGGGGGGAGAAAAGGGAAAAAATATGTAAGACAAAATCCCAATGCTTAACCTGACCACATCACTCAAATACCGTGGTGTCCAAAATTGAGGTTCCACGAAGCGTGTACTGTACAGTACTAGTACGGTAATTGACCTGGCAGTTCGTATAACAGAGTGAGGCCAGCTCAACACAAGGGCTATCGTGGGAAATGCTGGATGTTGCTCCACGACCATGACAGCTCTCCAATCTTGCGCTTCCGGAGTACGCTCCGTAGGCTAATATAGCAGGTTACGATGCTTCCCTTTTTTCTTTTTTCTTTCCTTTCCTTTTTCCCTTTCCCTTTCCCTTTCTTTCTTTTTGTGTGGTCTGCACATCGAGTATTCCGATTCCATCGCCGTGCCGTCGGGTGAAGTCATAATGTACGTAGTCACCGCTGGGCTGCACTGAACTACTCCCCATCACCCCGGCAGCGCGATATTGCTGCCTGATAAGCGTACCAACAGACCGTATCAAACCCAACATACCGGTAGCCTGAGTAAAAATGTCATATACGACAGCACCCCTATCCAAACCTCACTTCACGATCCCAGTGCGTAATAGGAACAGAGAGAGGCGGGGTAATCCAACCTGAACTCTACTTCCTCTCTCAAGTGGTAAAAAAAATAATTTAAAGGAAGGGAAAAAAAGGTTGTTCTATCATACAAAGTTAACCCGGTCACGCGGTGCGATGGAATGGAAGATCTAATAGGCGTTCTTACCGATAGACGCAGCTTCCTCTCGAGAAACCAACAGGCAGGAAGGAGGGAGGGAGGGAGGGAGGGAAGAAAGAAAGAAAGAAAAGAAGGTAGGCTGGAGTGGGGTTTGCATTGTGCCGTATATCAATGTGATATAACCACAAGTGGTAGGTGCGAATTCGTTCTTCACCCCCGGTTCTCCCCTCTCCTCTCTCCCCTCCTCATTCGCATAATACAAATTACGGTACTTTTTCCAGATCTGAGATTGGCCCACCCGCTCCCCCCCCCCCCCCCAACGAGTGTCAGAATTCGATTGGTTGGTGTCATCTACCGAACCTTTCAGAAATTTAGAATGGGAGGGGGGATGCTTTCTTATTATACCCATACTCGAGTAATGGTGATAGAAATTACCGGGAATGCGTCACTGCTAGGGAAACGTTATAATAAAGGTGGGGGTGCAATCTTGGTTCAGTCGGCGCCTCCTCAGTGTTTCAGTCCGATTTGCGAAGCTTTCTTTTATTATATGTGAGACCTTGCGGGATTCCGACTGGTGGTGGCTGGAGAATCTGGTGGTGGGATTTCGATCTCACACGTCATACCCACCGGGGTGGTCAGATTGGAAATACAGTACATCGCAGCGATTTTCAGGAACATATGGTATACTGGAGTCTCCATACATAAGGCTGATTACTATAGGTAAGAGAGACAGATACCGGTACATGGAAAGATGGGCAGGGGGTGAGGGGGTGAGGGGGTGAGTTCGGAGGTTAGGAGAATTTTCTGTCCATCCCTGTCTTTTTTTTTTTTACTTCAGCCCTAGGAGGGGAGGCACGTTTCTGTCAACAAACACGATCTCTCATTCTTCCATCTGGCTCTTCTACTCGAGTACGATTCAATTCGGGGGGATTGAGTGGGGGTATAAAAACATAACGCTGCGTGGAAAAACAAATCGACTTCTATAACTCGCATGACTCCCAAAAACACCACCTTCCCCGCCCCCCCATACAACTAACGCCGAAAGCACAATCACACACTTGTACCATTCGCTCATCATTTCTCACTTCCTGCGCCAGACACTGATCCAGTCCGAGCCTTCGCCTACCTTGTGCGTTCTCTCAGGTTTGTAGTGAAGCACTTTTTGAAAGGCGCCCATCGGACCTCCCAAAAGCTCGTCATAAACCTCACTCTTGAGGCCCCATGGTGGCCCACCAGTCTCAATTGGCTTGTAAAGTGGGAACTCTAGGCACACCAACAATCCGCGTTGCGGGGCAAGAAGCTCAGCCATCCTTGCAGCCCAGCTGCGTCGAAGAGTCGGATGAAGTGCGCACAGGAACTGTCATAGAATTAGGCATCGAGTCAATTGAAACGTGGAACTCCCAAAACATACAGTATAATCATAAACCAAGTCAAATCCGCCGCGGAGATCAATCTCCATTGCTTCGATCCACTCGTCTTTGAAAAAGTCACCTTCAACCATCTGGATCCTGCCCCAGCGGTCAGTCTCAAGGGTTTGCCCTGAAGCAGCCTTTTCGACCTCCAGTTGGTCCGAAGCCCATTCTCGCGCTTCCCCCACGGCGGTTCCCGATATTTCGACCCCAAAGGCGTCATACCCGTGCGTTGCTAGAAGGAAAACATCGTAACCACGTCCGCATCCCTGCATCACCAATTCCTTCCATTAGCTCATGATTCGCCTCACACCCCCGAAAACCATCATATTCCATTTGAATCCCGTAAATATCCAAACACCTCAGGGAGGAAAAAAATAGCCCCGCCCCCACTTTCGTTCGGAACGTGCCAAAAAATGTGTGGAACTGGGAATGCCTACGGGGACCAGCGCTCTTTTCCTTCTCTCTCCTCTAGCCACTAAATCCTGCGCGGTGAACGAAGTATGCTGTTGCCTCTGTGCCAACAAATCCACCAATGCCGGGCTAGGGCACCCCTTATCCCATGGAATGAATTCGCCGTTATCCCAAAGTTCGGCCCACTTCTCTTGATGGAGGTCCGTGGGACTATACCAGTGAAGAGGAAATTGATCTTGTGTTAGTGTGGGATAGCATTGAAGAAAGGAAAAGGATTCGGGTCCCGAAACATACACAGAGAAGTGTTCTTTCAAGCGCTGGCGCTCATCTGTGGGCGAGTCGTGGTTCATTGAGGCGCCTATGTTGGGAATTTGCCCGCAAGCGGAGACAATGCCGATAAGTCGCAGTATGTAGGTAGGTTGAAGGTTTTCTGAAAAATTCTTAGGAGCGAGTGATTAACAAAGATTTGTGTTTTTTGAGGTTCCGAAGAGCGGTGATGAGGGGAGAAGGAGAGGTTTATAACGCCAGTGCGTAGTCAGGCTACAAACTACTGACATTCAACAAGCCCTGAAGATCGTGAGCGTCATGATGTCACCGGACAGCGGCATCGAAAAAATAAAAACCGTCAGAGCCGCGCTGGGAGCAACGATTGAATTGAATGTTCCGATGTTTATTCCATATGCCAGGTCCCTGAACAGTTTCAAGCGATAAGTGACAATATCGTGATAGGGCGTGGGGAGGGAAACCGGCGACTATGTGCTGTACTGTGCTACTTACCGTTCAAATATCCAGCCAGGCTCTACCTCAGCCCATTGAAGCCCTCGTGCTCACTAACCACGTAGGGCAGCCCAAAGGGATAAAGAAAGTGAAGAATGTCAAAAATTCCACCCCTAACCCCCTCGTATTATTTTTGCTACCTTTGCCCCTAGAACCCTGCAGAACTCCACGTCAAAGAACAAAACCATTTGCCGGTAGAAACACCCCCAAACATTATAGAGCGAATGAAATAAGGTAGCCACTCCTCAAATGGTAATAATGCCCCATACTATGCGCCGAGAGCTGGCCTCCCGGCCGAATCATTGATGGAGCGGAAAAATGCTGAGCCCAAAAAGCCGGTGAAAGAACACAAGAGTATATCACAAAACCACTAGAGAGGGGGATGGGGAGCGGTAAGAGAAGAAAGGTAGACAAAAAAGACAAGAAAAAAAAGAGGAGGGTAGGATAGACCGTTCGGGGAGGGGTGTATCTTTATTGTCATACGGTGGTTAGAAATTCTCCGAAACTTTATTGGTGTTGATCATATCTCTCTTTCCTATTTTCCTTTTTCTGAGTCCCACCATATCATCATAACTTGCTTTGTATTTCCTCTATTCTCCTTCTCTTTCATTTCACCTTCTCTCCTATACGAGCACTTCGTTACTGATGATCTCCCGGTTGGATCAATGTTAATCCCGGAGATCTCACAACATGTCGCAACCGCATGACATGAAACGCCTGGGTGGATCATAATCAGCAATCGAGTAAACTCTATTACTTCTTTCGTACCTAGATCCCTCAACAAAGCCGGTGGAAATGGCTTCTCAAGTATACCGCGATCGGATACAGCACTTTTAGGACACCTTAAGAGCTCGAATTAGCGGACCATGTGCTAGGCAGTCCAAAATTTCCTCCTCTGGAAAGGCCAAAAAAGTTGCTTTCCGAGGCAAAGAAGACAAAAAGAAAAAAAAATACCAGACCTTACTAGGAGAGGCAATTCTACCGCCCCTAAACAAGGTCCGACTCTTCGAGTCCTTACGGTAATCGAGAACGACATAGATAACGAGCGATAAGATCCGGGCCAAAACACCCCGAAGCGAACCAAAAGCTTAGATCGACAAGGGAAAAAGCAATAGAGAGAAGATGTCATTGCTAAAGAACCGAGGGTGCTCAACTGCCGAAAAATAATGACAAATGTTTCGGATGGCGAACAACTGTTTTGAAATAACGAGCCGTATGGGATTCAATTCGTCTGTCATTTTGCAGCCTCGTGCAAGGGTAGGGTTCGAACTAATAGCGTTGCACCTACTGTACCGACCGGCTGCTCAATATGGCGGTTCAAAGAAGCCGCAATCCCCCAATTCCTTTCTCACGATCTAGGAAGCATCCCTCGTGAAGACCGAAAAAGGAAAGAAAAGGAAGAAAGAAGTGAAAATGAGAGAGGGGAAAGTAAAAGCAGAGAGAGACAAAAGTGAAGACACAGCACAGCAGCGCTCACTTCGTGGTGATACCCCTCTTGACAGCCAGGAGAGTTTCTCACCGATCGGAAGGAGAGGTTAAACCATCGGGCTAGGTAGAGAAATTGTCGTCAAAAGTGTGAGAGGAGGTCAATGAATGTTTCTTTCCTTCTTTTGTTCCACGAGGGTTCCTGATGTCAGTAATTCCCCCCACGATGGTGAGGAGTTGGCATCGGATGAGATACAAATGCAAACAACATTCAGCCTTCACCGCCAGAGCGGAGGATAGGAATGAACTGTCTGATCTCTCTCTGGAGCATGATCATTCCCATGTGCCAGTTAGGCTCTACCTCATCATTCTCGGTTACTGTACCGTGTTCAAAATTTCCAACACCTCCAAAGACACTAACGTAAATAAGGGCTAAAAGGGAGGCAACAAAGGGGGGGGTCATCGGCAGCGAGGGAAGAGAGAGGAACACAACACTAACAATTCAATCCAAGTCGCTACCTACCGTATTACAGGCATAACATATCTACTTTTTACATTAAGCCCCCCCCTTCTCCAGAAAAACCATACCAGCCCCAAGCCTCCTCCACCAAAAGAAGGTGCTTTAATACATAAAAAAAAACGGAAAAACGGGGATCGGGCTTCCGGGGTTTTGATTGGAGCGTTTGGTGTGCTCGAGCCAATTAAGCAACCGTGTTTATGGCGTTTCATTGTCACATTTTCCAATTTTTTCCACCACAGGCTGTAGATGATAGTACTTACCGCCTCCTTTGGCTCCAGCTATCATTGGCTTCTACGCAAATAGCCACTATCCTACCAGGGACACGGTCCCGCCTCCCTTCTGATGAATCGAAATTTTTCAACAAGATAGGTATTCGAGTACGGTATCATACAGCCTCTGTTCGAAAAGATCGGGAATTGTGGAAATTAAAAGTCAGAAACACGGTTGCTCGATTGGCTCGAGCACACCGAACCCTCCAATCAAAGCCCCAGAAGCCCGATCACCCGTTTCCCCATTTTTTCTACCGGGGGGCTGTATGATACTTGTAGTTCAACGGTGAGACCAAACATTCCTATGATAACAAAGCATGGCAATTAACATAACCACATTCCCCAAACCCCCGATCTCACCCAATTACAGAACAATACCATCTATCATAATAATATTATTATCATACATACTCCTCGCAATCCCAATCATCCATCCCAAAGCAAGCAAGTAAATGCGAGAACCCAAGTCCTACACATTACCTTAACCCGGAGTAATGCCCTCAACACACATGCAGCCACCGTAGTCCTCGGAAAGTAAAAACTCGCCCCGGCATAATTTGTGCGTGGGGCCCTACGCTCACCGAAGTAGATTCCAAAAGTATCCGGATGTCCCAGCACAGTTTAGGCCACAGAAACGCCAACGCCTCCAGACACTTTTGGAATCGGCAGATGCCGTAAGAAAACACGAGTGCCGATAGTGGGCGCATTCAAAGCCAATGAATGGAAAAATCCGTCGAAAACCCAGCGATTGAAAATCATTGTACTGTACTGTACTTCTACACAAGAAGCCATTCACAGTACTTGTACAAGAAAGCCTCTCGACAGAAATATTTGTAGCCTCTCCTGGCGCAGGGCTCCTAGACGGTAATCCAGTAAGTCATTCAGAGAAGACAAACATGCGGCACCTGCGGCGGCCCGGCTGGCCCATAGTGCAAACAATAGGAAATGGGAGAGGACTATTATCGCTATGATCAAAGCTCTAGATAGCTACTGGTGGGTGCAAACTTTGCCCAGCCGTTGGCTGACATAATAAAGTAATCAATGTAACTCCTAGTGTCTGCTTTTCGCTACCAAGATCAACAATTCACCTGAGCAGAGAAACAAAGACTAAAATCACCCAACTAATACTATGATAATATTATGATACTATAATACTACTATGATAGGTCCTGGAGGTTTGTCGGTAAGTTACCTGTTGCAGTGCCCTGTCTACAGTGCGGTCGATCCTGGCAGTCCACAATAACTTTGAAACCCCCTAACTACCGTATTACCGTGAGCACCGTGCTCAGGTGTGTCCACAAGCGGCCGGGGAACACGGCCCTTGCCTCCATAGAGATTCAAAAGGGATCAGCAGAAATAGTTTTTACGATTTTTACTGACACACCCGAGCACGGTAAATGCTGTATCGACAATCCTACCGAAAGCCGCCAACATAGAGTGAGAACATAGAGTGAGACACAAAGTACTGGTACAGTGCAAGCATCAAGGGCACAACAGCTGCATCACATTATTTTTTAAAATCGGCTCTGAACTTCCCGTCCGCCCCCATATTTACAAAAATCTAATGAGCCGAGGTATTGATCGTTGCGAAGGCTCCAGGTTTGTTGTCATTGTGCAGCTAGAAGTGAACCACAGCAAGTTAAGATCTCCAACCAATGAACCAAGAACAAGAAGAACGAGAAGAGCCACGGGGACCACGGTAGGTGGGACATTTGACTTATTAGTAATGACAGCACCCCCACGAAAGCCAGACAGGAGTTCCGACCAGAGATTCGTCGGAGGCTCAAGGATGGAAAATTCATCACTTATTTATTCTTCCGAGTTGATACAGGGACGGCCTCAGCTCCAAAGGCTAATGTGCACTGCGTCAACAGCTGATACAGCACTGGATTTCTGCTTCTGTGGAGGAACTTTCATTTAAGGCTCGGGCATCATCATCGCTAAGCTGAATCTATACCGGTGCCGTCGCATCACCCTCATTTAATTAGGCCTGGGCACAAAAGATCCGGCTGCATAATATTTAAGACGAATGGCGCACACCGTGCGAGTTGTGATGAATTGCGTGGACGTGCGCGCATGATACGGTATCTCGGGGTTCGGTGGTTTACCCAGTGGCATAACATACAATACCTAATATCGGCCCCGGCGATTTATCTGATAGGAAAGAGAGAGTGTGTAATCTAGCGCGACTGGAAAAGAAAAAGGAAGGAAGGGAGGGGAAGGTGGTGAAAAAAAATGAGATATCACAGACGGCTCCCATCATTATAATACGACTTCACTGCCAAGTATTCAATATTCGACTTACCTTCCCACAAGATGGTTGGATGCTCTTCTCTTAAACCGAGCTTTGTTGCATACACCTGCCTCTGCATGTCGCTATGGTGGGCAGGAGAAATCTGAACAGCGCTGTGTTATGATGAAACTACCGGAAGTGGAGCTGTTGACACCGTGCCGAACACCCCCGGCCCACGGGATCATCCCGGCTTCCGCACCAGCTCAGGTGTGGGGGACGGGGATACCTAAATCCTCAGAAATACACAAGCCCCGGCCGGGCTCGATGATTGTGACAATATTTGCAGTAGATGGTTCTGTTATTGTCCAAATAAAACTCGCGTTGTCGGAAAGCACCGGGGTACGCAAATCCTGCTAGCGTCTGGAAATCGATTGACGTCGACGGGGTGAGGAGATAAATTTGATACAGCTGGCTTGATCATGCTCGGGCTCCCAAGTTTCTCAAAGCGGTGGTCTGTGGCCGTATATAGACTCTTGTAGCCCAGAGCAATGTTCTATCCAGGTATACGGGGGCCAGCGCTCCTGCACCCTCCTCTGAAATAAGCCATATACCATCAGCATGAGTTATATAACAGTAGAAAATCATTTGTGAGTTTGATTTCCATCCAACTAAAGTTCCGCTACCACAATTGCCCTCCCTAGGTTCCAAAGAAAAGGTGCACATACATGAAAAGTAGCCACTGTACCGGTCTATAGCCCGCTCTCTACCTCTCAGCAGCTCCAGGACCCTTCGAAACCGCACCGACCACATGTGGAACAAGTCAAGAATGCTCTGAAGGGCAACTTTGCTACCTTACCCCCGGTCCGATAGGGTGTAAGTATCAAAGTTGTTCAGCCGGCCGACACGGATACTTGAAAAGCACCGGCCGAAGGCGGCTCCCAACCGTGGATTCCCTCCACAGAGGAAGCGAAAAAGATTCTGATTATGGTACCCCAGAACAGGTCAGCCAAAACAGCTCACAAAAACCAAGGTAGCCCCAAATCAAGATTGATAGTCATGGCATGATTGGCAAAAAAAACAAAAACACTCTGAGTACACCGTATGAAATGCCCGCACCAAGCAACCAGTCATTGAAAACCGAATTAATGCGGCATGTGCAACGGGTCGGACCATTATCAATGAACTTTGACTGTTTTCAACCCATTGCTCCTCGCATGGTGGAGATGTGCACCACCGAAACCCAGCCAAGGGCCATAGTGAGCTCAAGACCAACTCTGCTGCCGGATGAAATCTATCTTGGTAATCGCATTACAGAGAATTGGGGGCCCCAGATATCGTAGCGGCATCAGCTAGCAATGTAGACGTGGGAATCACGCATGGTGGAACATGCTGGATCTCTTTTTCGAGTGGAGGGAGCTGCGTGATCATGGATCTTGGCTCATGGCAGAGCATTCGGCTGGATCAATTGCGGCACCAACCCACGCACACGTATCTCTAAGCCTGCTGGGAGGTGTAGCGCTCTCCTGGCCGGTTTTAGAAGCTCCGGTTGAAGGGAACTTGGCGTTTTCTCAAAAGGATAATAAAAATAAGATGCCACATAAAGTTCGGTGGTTCGGCACTGATATCTCACTTTGTTCTTTTTCCACGAACCCGACCAGTAGGATTAAGTGCAGCTCCTCCGGACAGGGTAGAAAGTGCAGTTAGTGGATCAAAAAATACTATGAAGGTCAAACAAATTGATCTTCTGCCGCCATTGGATAGCCAGTTGAGCAACCCCTTCCGGCGAAGAGTTGCACAGATCACGACTGACATCAAATATCCTTCCACTCTTCCATCTTTTTTCCAGGGATTCGATCCACCCACGGCTATCGGAGATATGGCGATTTGTGGATAAGTGAGCGAAGGAGCAAGAGAGGTAGGTGGAGAACTGCAAAAAGAGCTTTTATCGTCAGATTCCCTGATCCGGTAAAAAAGGGGGAAGTGGGAAAGAGCGGGGAGGGAGCTTGCTCGCCTACAGCATCTTTGAAGAGAAAGATGGCTTTTAATGATGGGTACGAATACAGTGCTAGCACCGGTACCGCAAGTACTCTATGTTACGCAGATAGAAGTATTATCCAGCGTCTAACTCAACTGCCGGCCCAAGGGAGCCAGATCTCTCTCTCTTAAGAAAAGAAAAGAAAAAGTTGACGTGCAACTCATTCATTCACTCACTCACTCACTCACTCACTCACTCACTCACTCAATCATTCATTCATCCTCCGTCTCTTACTGTACCGTATTTTAAAAGTTGAAACCTGCCCAAACCTTTTGCACTAAAAAGATCTGCGCATCTCGGGGTGGCCCGCCATGTATACTTTAAATTAGCGAAGTCTTGGACAGGGAATCATCTGTCCATAAGTGTCGGGTTTCCAGCTCGGCCGAGACTAAACAGCGGGATTTACCGTACTGCAATACCGTAGCAAACGGTGAGCAGTCCAGTCCTGGCCACGAATTAACCAAGTGGGTCTTTGTGGATCATACATCTGGTCTCCGGCCACTAAGAATCTCCCGTCCTCTTCCTTTCTCCTCTCTGTCTCAAACAAGGCCCCCAAAGGCCAGTTCTGCATCTCCTTTGGCCCTCAACATATATCACCCGATACACACCAGAAATGCCGCTGAAGTTGACAAAACGAGGGTGGGGGTTTCTTGTGCTCGTACTTCTATGTGGGTTTCGCACACACCTTTCTTTTTGATCCCCTGCAAAAACACAGCATTGGATTTATTATCCTCCTTACTCGCTTATTTAAGGTATCGCATCGTAACATAGCATGCAGGATCATGCAGATTTCGCGCAGCTAGTCTTCCAGGTGGGGTGAAAGTCTGCGGACAGCCACGACGGGACTGGAAGCCCATACCGGTACTTAGGCGTCCGGCATGAGGAGGGGGGAAGCAAAGGTGGAGTAGAGACTGATATAGCAGAGTCGGCGGATCCCCGGGGAAAGGGTTGTTCGATAAAAGGAGGTTGGACCCCCCTATTCTATCACCCCCCGCGTTCTTTCTGTAAATCCTCCTTGAAAATTTCCCCTGGCCTATGGATTGCGAAGAAATGGAAGGAAAAATACTTCTTTGTGAGTTAGTTTATTTCGTGCTGACTTCCTTCCCTTCGCAGAACCCCACACCCCACTACTCGTATGAGTCGACATACGAAATATCATAAATAAGCCCGCGGAGTATTGGCTGTTCTAGGGCTTAATATTTTGGATGCTCTTTGAAATCTAACTTTCTCACCATCCTAACTAGATGCACATCAACGATTCCACTAGCTCCATTAGCCGCCAAGGGCGTTTAAATCTGCGCCCAACAAAAAGGGCACTGTCTGGTCCATGACCCAAGCAGCTAATGACAATTTCTGACTTGCTTTCGATCGAAGCTATTCTGATGCAAGGCGACTATCACATTCATTATTCTGTCCGATGCATATATCGAAAGAATTAAGCCTTAGAAAGGCAGCCTAGCATTACGGATGCGTGTTACCGAGGGTTGATGGATTCCAAATACCATCAGAAGCTTCCACGCAAATTATTATACAACACTAGTATATGTTTCTATCCTTGTCTGCGGCAGCTGGGGGAAGGGTGCAGGATGACTGTACGAGAGAATAGGCACTCCGTGTGAGACTCACACTGAGTAGCATGCAACCTCACATGGGAGTAGCGGCTGGGACTTGCCGCTAACCGCCCAAACCCACCCCTCAGATATTTGAGAGGCTCAGGCGGCAAACAAGGATCGAAGAACATTCTACCACACCCGTATCCCAGATGCCGTCCCCAACCCCGTTTAGGCGATGTGCGTTATCATCCTTCACGAGACAAGATGGTTTGCATCACGTTTGAGTCGATTTCTGCTTTCCTCAACTTGTTCTGCAGGAACGCCTAGCATTTCAGTCCTTGCACTACACCCCGAACGTCCATTTTTTTTACTCGCGCTGCGCTATAGGTACTATCAAGTCGCAAAATTCGGAAGAAGGAAAAAAACAAAACACCATACCCAAGTCGAGAATAACACAAGGAAAGGAAAAGGGTGCGGGCAGGAGGATAGCGTACATCGCCGGGGAGCCTCGTTCTCCACTTCGCATTATTAGACACCCATACACACACCTAAGGGGACATCAGTAATGCACAAGATATTGCGACATACACACCTCGCTCCGTAAAAAGAAAAAGAAAAAAACGGAATATTGTCAGGAAAATAATCATTCCCCCAATCTCAAACCTAAACGCCTTTGCCCGCCCCGGACCCATCCAGCCTCCTCAATACGTCCACACTCCCATGCGTCAATCCCCACCGAACACCCTCAAGAGTATTCTTTACTACAGCAATCAATCCTGCGGTTCGCCTGTGTCCGCCGGCACGCGGTAAACTCTCCCAATTATCGGTGGACATCTGTCCAAGATACACATGCATATCCTGGTGAGCGTCCCACACAGCTTTGTCGTCTGATGCCTCAGGTAATCCCCCTGGTCCGACGGCCGAAGGTGAAAGTTGTCCATATGCCCAGCAGACCAAGGCTGCTATGTACATGCACCAGGGAACGTGAAACAATTCTAGGTATACGTGCGTGCGATTCAACGACCTAACCAGAATCTGCGCAGCGTGCCATGTAGCGAGCTGTGCGGATCCGCTATTTGCCCATTGCTGGAGCTCCGCCTTTGCCCTGTAGTAGTCGCCCCTCTCCGGGCTCCTCTTAAAGGTCCGGGTGTCCCCGGCCACAGTAGTCAGGTTGTGGATGTTCGTGTGTAGAGAAATGTAGGCCGCATGGTACATGACCATGTTCCTGTTGTTACAGGATTGAGATAAGTGCTGGCTCACATTCATATCGTAGTAAGTCGCCCACTTCTCATATGCCCTGAGCAGCCTAGCCTGCTTGGCTGCCGTTTCTTCGGGACTCGGACCGATGGGCGATGACCTTCTGTGAAGGTCGTAGCCGACCGATATCAAGCCATGCAGAATGAACATTGAGCTCAGCGGCGACAGCACGGGGAACTGCTTCTTGGGGTCGAGGAAGATGCGCAGTGTCTCCAGGAAGCTGGGGTGCTCCTGCTGCCCGTCGATGTATCCCACCCATTCATGCGAGGAATCCGCGTTCCAAAGGAACTCTTTGCACGGCAAGTGCAACACGCGAAGATCAAAGGCTGTCTGGCACATGTCTCGACCGAACATCGTGGCCTGCTGTACGTCCCAGTAGAAGAATAGCAGAGCGACCCTGTTCAATCGTGTTTTATTGCGCACACACGCCCAAAAATGTCAGCTTTTGATCACTTTCAACCTGGTTTTTGGCTTTTTTTCTTCTTCCTTATATGGACATACGGAGAAAAATAAAAAACTGGTTCCCGGGGGGGGGGGGGTTCCCCATAGCCAGTTTTTTATTTCCTTCTTCTCCCATTGGGTTTTCAGTTCTTCAACCAACCTCTTTTGTGACTCTAGCTCTATCCAGTGCTGCCACTCACTGTCGTAATTGAACTCCATCCCATCCCTGTGGTAGCGTCGCACCTGCTCTAACGGATCTGTTGTAGGTATCTCGCTCCGCCGTAAGACCTGCAGCAAAAGCAAAATATTCCTAATCAGATGGCAAGAAATATATAAAATATATAAAAAAGGGGAAAGGGCAGAGAAGGTATATATAAAAGATCTTCAAGGGAAGCATTACTTTCATCAGTATCACATCGAGCGGCGCCCCGTCGAACTGGGGCCTCATGCACCTCATTTTTCCAAATATGTCCGTTAACAATATAGCCTGCTGGTAACAGGTACTGTTCGAACCATGCGCTGTAAAGTCGTCTGACTGCTGAGTGGTGTCAATACCCTTTCCCAACCCAAAAAGGACATGAAATATAAAGCTTTCCTCCCCTCCCCAGTCTCCATAAAAGGTGAGGATAACGGGCGAAGAAAACGTAAGCAAGCAAGAAGGGAGGAAGCATCGTACGTTCAGAATCAACCCTTTAACCTTATCATACAAAGCCATACCAAACTGGTGTGCCTCATCGTCTGCAAACGAGGCTCCTATCGCGATCACTATCGCAACTAGCATGACCAGCTGCATGCCTGGCAAGAATGTCGGCCTGTGTAGCACTGGGTATATTGGATGAAACTTTGTCCAGTAGAGCCTAAGGTAGTATTGCATCGAGGAAGCACTTGCATAGGCACTGGAGTGTAAGTTTGGCACGTTTCCTAGCATCATCAATATCTGGGACCTCATCCTCTCGTCAATGGGATGGAATGCCAGCGCCGACTCGCTCTTCACGTTCTCATATGCTGTCCGATCGCTGCTGCTGCTACTATTGCCCCCTCCACCACCATGTATCGCTAGGTTTCGATAGTGACTCGTTTCTAAAGGGTTAAGGTAGTGCAGGGACTCCTGATTTCGGTTCATATCGATTAGTGCTTGATCTTGGGGCGTGCTGTCATCAAATAGCCATGCGTAGTTCTCCCATGTTGGCATCGGCTTTGCGTACATTTGGTTGTCAATAGATAGGGCTGGGGGTCGCTGGAGTATCTCTGGGTGCGACGAGACAATGAATGGTTCTGGCTGTCTCGTTGGCTCACTGTGTTGTAAATGAAATGGAAGGTGGGCCCTCCGCAGGCTCCCCGACGGCGAGCTCGTTGATTCCCCCGATGGATAGTCTAAAGGAGACTCCATCCCATGAGACGATAACGGCATAGTTGTCGAGAAGGTCGACCCGTAACTTGCCATGGACGTCGAGGAATGGGGAGTCACGAGTGACGTTGTAGAGGGGGAAGATTGGTGTGGAGAGTGAGACGTTAGTATCTGGGGCAAAGTGTTCACATCTGTATGAACCCGAGGAGATGGATGTGGGTTTGAATCAAAGACATGAGCATTTCCCCCATAGTCACTAGTCGGTGGCGGGCGAGCCGAAATTCCATTAATCCCATTAATCCCATATCGAGTCACAAATCCCGTATGTCTTTGAGCAAGAGCTAATGTTTGGACGGCTTTCATTGCTTGGGTTGCACTGCGAGGTTATCGTCAGTTGTCGTCATTTCTGGCTTTGAGAAGCCAAAGGGAGAAACGAGCTCACTGTCGCTCCGTGTGGCGAGAAAGCAAGTCTTGCCGGACAAACGTTCGTTCACACATTTCACATTTGTAAAACACCTCTGTGCTGTGATTCAACTGATGTCGCCTGTTTTTTGTTTGCTCAACCCGAATTAGTTTCCTTATAAAAAAACGATGTCATCTAAAAAAGCAGGCGGTATTATGTGTTTGCTACCGTAAATGTTCCGCTCTTGTAAAAACCTATTATTCCAGAAAGGATCTTTTGTGAGCTTTTTCCGGCTTGTTACAACATGACATAGTAGTCAAAATATAAAGACCAAATAAAAGTCCAGACGAAACATACCTTATCACAGCCTGGATGATTGCACGCGTGCACCCGTTTGCCCTTCTTTGCACGGCTTACCCGCTGCGTTGGGGTTGTTCCATCTTTCAAGGAGGAAGTTGATATGGTCGCCATAGTGACTTGAGAAGCCGTCGCCGCAACCTTGGGGGATGTCGATGTCCTCTTCTTCTTAGCTATAGCTCGAGTTGGTTTTGTGGTGGCCCCCAATGTTGCCGGGGAGTAAATAGAGGTGGCAGCGGTAGTGCCAGTTGAAGTAGAGGAAGGACTCTTGGAAGATGGGGTGTCCGATGCAGGCGATGTGAGCGAAGATGACCTGGGTGTAAATAATTGAGGTGGGGGAGGCTGCTTTACATGGACCATGTCGTGGATCTGCTCATCACTCGAATTGACCTTTCGACTGTATGCTGGGGTTTGCCCGTCTGCCATGACTGATGAATCCAATTCTGATAAATATTTATTTTTTCCCCGTCCCTATTCACTTCCTTTTCTTCCCCCAGCTCCAGCTCAGCCCTGCCCAATCGACTCTTTCTTCCAGTTCGGCGGCTGTCTAACGGTAGGTTGGTTTGAGCAAGATAGTGCGAAATTAAAATAATAACTAAAATAATAACAAATAAAATACTTGAAGTGAGGGGGAGGGGGGTGGTTTGAAAGGGACGGACGGGTGGAGGATTCGGCCAAGCTGTGAGAGGAAGCAAGCTCAACGAGCCCAGATAGTTCGATAGACTGTATGCGAAGAAATAATCGTAGATTTCTCGGGAGAGGAATGATCTAAGTCTGGGAAAAGCACGGCGAAGAACAGCAACAGAAAACGCCTCAACGGACACTATGGGTTCGCCAGTCCGTGCTGCTTTTCTAAGCTTCTTGCACGCCTCTTCTCGCACGCCTCAGATCCACCTCCTCCCTTGCTTTTATTTTCTTTCTTTCTTTAGTTCCCTCTCCCTTTCTCACTCCCTCTTTGTGGAAAATCACTCCGTATCGTCAGATCTCTAAACTCCTGTTGCCTCCTCCTGTTGCATACACTGATTGGTCGGGGGTGATTAAAGCATTAGAAAGATTCTAAAAGCGAACAGAACAGAGGAGCATGAGATACGATGCTGTACTGTACCTCCGGGTACTTCGTCATGGAAAATTCTGATCGCGACCGGCCTGCATCCGTCTCAGCACTGCGTTCTGGGGCCAAAAAAAAAGAAAATAAAAACACCCGTCCGAAGTATGGAGGAGGAACCATACATCAAAATCTGTAAATGCGGCTGAGTTATCGATCTTCTCGTCCGAATTATCATACTGGAGCAGCCTCACATCGGCTTACCCCTAAGGGTGAGAGCATCTGGTTCTTTTCCAGCAAGCATCGAATAAACCCCCCCCCCCCTTCTTCCTCTCCTCTTTTCCACATCATACTGGTATCACATCACATCGTTCTGCTTTTCTTGACACCCATTCCACCAAGAATTCCACCTTGGTCCCTCTCCCGTTTTGGAACGTCTTTGACCAGGGCCAGGAAGACTGCCGGGATACAAGTCTGGGTGAGTGTGTGCGTGTGAAGGCGAGCTGTTGGTGCACCGGGCGGGTACACACAACGTCGGTCAGCTGGGGGCAAGTGTGTGAGGGAGGTGTGCGTGTGTGTGCGGCGTCCAAAAGATTGTTAGGCGCCAAGAAGTATGATAACATGAAAAATAACTGCTTATCGCCTGGTTGATACTGTAGCCCTGTGGCCGGAGCTGCTGCTTGTATTTCGGTAAAACGGCTAAGAGGGAGAATTGGACCACGGGAACCCTACTTTCGGCTTCCTCAAGCAGTAGAAATACATACTTGTACCTTGCCATCCGGCACAGGTAAACCACATAGAAAAAAAGGAACCGAGTGGTAGAAGTATCATAACATCCACAATACAACATCATTTTGTTTTCTTGTTTTGATAATAGCGATGTTATTTGCTACCGGTATTGATAAGTAGTCATAAAGCGCACGCATATAGAATATATGGAACCCCTTATTCTATGATACAGTCATGGGGTTTAAACTGGTGGAGCGTGGAAGTCATAAACAGAAATCCCTTGGCAGCGGTGCTTCCATCTTGCTTCTGCCAGTGTTCCTGAGGGAGGAGAAGCTGTGGGAAAGGGGGGAGTAGGTTATGAGTGGAAAGGTTATGGGCAGAAAGTTGTGGGCTTAGGTATAGGATACGGCAGCGGTGAGGGTTCATGTTACACAGCCAACAGAGTGGCCAAAAGCGCAATTGCTTTGTCTCTGGGCCCACGCTTTTTTTTAGTTATCGAATGCCTGCAGGTGAACCACCCGAGCCCACATGCAAACTGTGTGCCCGTCCAGCATGGGTGTGGGGTGAAGTCATTGGCATTCTGGGCTTGCGGAGGGATGAACTCCCCCGATCCCTCGGCCCAATATTGCTTTTTAATGTTGCCCAAAAGAAGACTATGTACAGATATCTTTCAGCAATAATAATACGGTAAGGATGGGTAAATCACCAACCCAGGGGTTCGTTAGGTTATGGCAATGCACCACACGGTTGCTTGGCAACCATACTGCATAGGTACTACTTGTATTATCAGAATAATATTCTCATATTGTGATATTGTGACCGCAGAATGGGGGTTCCTAGAGGGCTAGAAAATCCCAGAATAGGAAAAGTTATAAACAGTATGTGGCAAATGTGCTAAGCTCAGTGCTTTCACTTTGATGGAAAATAATTCTATATATATAATATGATAGTATGATATTTAAAATGTATCAAAGTATTTTTTTAAAAATAAAATAAAGGCATCATACAAAAGTGTGATAAAAGATAGGAATTTACTAACCTGAGAATTTTGATAGTATAACCAATAGTGTTTATTAATGAAACCACTAGTAATAATGATTTAAGCCTTATAAGCATTATTAAAGTTAAACATATTTGATTAAGGCCCTGTTTGGCACGCCATCATATAAAAAAATGCCATTTTTCTTGAAAATGGCATATATGCTATTTTTTAAAAATGCCATTTTTTAGAAATAATCGTGTTTGGCAATCCTTTCTCCATATTTCAGGGTTTCTGTATGTGAACAAAAAACACACTATAAGATAGGTTTAAATAAGGTAAACCTAAATATTAATGCCCTTTTTGAGTAAAGTGACTGTATTTTCAAAATTTCCCACTAACTATTACTTTTTCTCATAGGATATTTCTCAATATATATATAAGAAACATGTCTGAAAATAATATATTGTAAATTGCTCTTATACTACTCAGAATATTTGTAGAAATATTCATTTTCAATTATTATTACTCGAATAGAAAATTCTATTAGTCATCAGATAATTTGTTTTCTCTATCTTACCCTAACTATTTACTGATTCTACAAAAGAAATGGTATATAAAAAAATGGTACTAAATTTAAAAATATGCCTTTTTTCTTGCGTGCCAAACACGGCTCCATTTTTTTATATTTTTATTATGGAAAAATGCCATAAAAGTCTGAAAAATTCCATTTTTCTTGCATGCCAAACAGGGCCTAAAAGTTGAATAAAAACATCTTTCTAGTTCTAGCTCAGATCAAAATAAATAAGTGTAGCGGTTTATGTTATTAGTACATATGAAAAGCGAACTAGGTTAATCCTTACAAGGAAAGGAAAACAAAAGCTGGACAGACAAGCAAGAAAGAGAGTCCCAACCCCAATATTCAGTACTAGTAGGATCTAATAGTTAGGCTTTATCCCCTTTGTAAAAGCAGTAGCTAGAGCCCATACAACCAGAGATAGCTGTTGATGGTCTATTGTAGGAAAAGGAAGCAGGAAAGAAAATTATAGGACTTTCTTCCCTAGAAATATTATATTGGACGGTTGCCTAAGAAAGTCCTCCCTGTTCTGGGTACAAGTTATCCAAAGTGGTGAAATAGCGAAGTTTTTTCTTTTCTTATTTCTGCTTTTCTCTATTTCTTAATTGGGTTGGTATTTTTATTTTTTTAGGGGGTAAACTTTAATGCCCGTACTCGTACGGTAGTGGTGGTTTCGTCGGGTGCTTGAGAGCCGTAAATCCCGTAACTGTAAAAATTTCTCTCAAGCCTCCCGGGAAGCAACTGATCCCTTCCCCTCACCCCCCCCTAAACAAAAAACATCCCACCCCAACCTCTCCCTCCCCTCCCAAGCGTACTCGAGTATCCCGGCGGTTGAAGGACCCCAATGGAAATCCCACTTAAAAGTTCCAAGCGCTTACAGCACGTTTACCCAAAGAGCGGGCTTTGGGAACCTATGGCCTCCCTTGGTCTAGGTGTTTCTCGGGTCATCGCCTGTCTTGTTGGACACCAACTCAAACTTTAGTTCGTTTGTGCCCCAGAAAACCTTACTATTTAAACCAATCCCCAAATGCTTCTTTCCCGCTTACGTGCGATGTCCTTCAATGCGGGCAGCAGGACAACTCTTCCGTGCCGATGCTCCCAATACCGCATTTACTGGCGAGATTCGCCCGCCGCTGGCACGTTGAAATAAGAGTTCTCATTGTAATCTGTCTCAAGTTGGGGACAAAGAGCCATTGCTTAACCCGTTATGGCCAAAAAAAGTCCTCTTCTGGACTGTGTTGGATGTTTTACTTCAGCTACTACTTTATTTCAACACCAGTTGACAAGTGCAGCACTGCACACCTCTTCTCTGGCGCTAGGTCTTGAATCGTATGATTCGCGGGGTGTGGCTCTCTGCGCGCCCGTTAAAAGGGTAAAAAATACCGGTACCCTAGACCTTGTGGAAACTTGCTGATTGGATGAAAAAATGAGGTGTGTTGCCAACGAACCAAACTTTCGGTACCGTAGGTGAAGCTTGTTTAGGTTACAAGAGGGTTGTGCGCATTCAAAAATAAGGATCACTGAGCCTCCTCCTCCCAGCCCCCTTCCTCCTGTCCTTGTCAGGAGAAAAGAGAGAAAAACAGGCGAGAAGAAGCGGGAAAGGGGAAGGGAAAACGTGCTGAAGCGCCTCATGGGAATTTTCCTTGACGCTTCCTTATTGCTTCCTATTTGGATTTTGCATTAGCGGGTCTGAAGGGTATTATGCATCGCGCAGCAATTCGCCCTTAATCCCTGATAGACCAGTAGGAAAATCGCCCATGGCTGGAAGGCGGCTCGCGGAAAGGGATCGTGAAAGGCTAAGGGGAGTTGGTGAATGGAGTGAGGGCAGGAAGAACGAGATACCATATTAAGAAAGTGGGATATCAGCGAGCACCGGTGAGGGAGCTGCTTAGACTAATCAGTATGATAGTTGAGCCTTTTTCACACCGAACCCTAATGATACTCACTCCTCATTCCTTGTGCCTTGGGCCAAGGAGGTTCGGGAATAAGGGAAATCGCAATACCAAACAATAGTTACATGTCTTCCCCCGGATTTCCCTGGAGATTGTATTATCCTCTTTCGTGGGTGCGACAACCAAAAAGAAAAAGTGTCTACCATTTTGCGGAGATATTTCATTCTGTTGGGGTGTGCACTCGAGCATGGGAATCGGCACCTGTCGCACACTGCGCCCTGCTCTGCCTCACCCTTGAACATCAATTATTCGGCTTTGCTCTGCTTCGCTTGTTTGCGTCGTACGCGGGAAGGTATCAGTTAACGAGGAAGCAGCACAACTCGTCTCAACGGTGGTTACGGTTGGTCAAAGAACCGAGATCTAAACCCACCTTGGGGAAGAGAAGGGGGGGGTGCCCCTTTCTCCCCTCTCTACCCCCTTCCAAAAAAGAAAACGAGAACAAGCCTATCATGGAGTATGAGTACAGAGCGGTATCCAGGCAGTGCCCAGCAGCATCACTCCCCGGCTTGCGAATGGGCTTCGCCATGCAGATGAAGGCGGGACACATTCATGAATGCCGAATCATAGTGTGGGGCGTCTGGAGTCGACTCTCCCCGGAGAAAAAATCGACTACCGGATGCTCCGTAACAAAATCTTTTGGGAGATGAACCCCACAGAACTACCACCTAGGACCAGCTCTCCTCTTCAGTTCTATTCACGCCAATCTTTTACTAAGTGAGAATCGAACGGGAATGGTGGGGTGGGGTATTTTTGGGTTGGGAGCACCACATATTCAATTTTATGCCAAGGAGCTAATTTTGTATATATTACTAAGCGAATCTTGGGCGCAGGAGGGTCTGCTTTAGGAGTCCAATACTATATTTGGGATTCTTTCTTCTCCTGTCTCGCCCTGGAATGTGGGATATGGATTGGGGAAAAAAGGAAAAAAGACCTACAGTACTGCATGATACTCGTATCCAAGCTGGGCATATATGATACCGTACTAGTACAGTACTCGGGTACGAGCAATCGCGGTCAATCGGTGTCGGGGTATCAGCGAACACCAGTCGAACACCCCAAGATTGGTTCAGTCTGACAAGTTAACAGAATTGCAAATACTAGCTAATGGGATCCAACATGCCCTTGGGGGGTGATCTTACATTATGTCAGGAAAATGCTGATCCTTCATGAGCCTTTGTCCCTGAACCTAGAGATTAGAAGGCTGACGGAGGGAGTAGATTTCACGAGACTTTCCGGTGGTGGTGGTGGTGGAAGCAAAGGTGAAAAAGCTGCGCTGAATTTAAGAGCCTGCTCCAATACTAGTGGGCGCTATATTGGTACAGCTAGGATGAATTTATGATGATACTATTGGATCCAATACTGCACAGTCTCGCTCCACTCCCATAATTCCGACTTCCGACCCCCCAGTCGAGCGGTAGACTACTCACGCGGCCGGATTGAAATCAGAAGGCCTAGTTTTGGACTAGTGCTTGTCAGGTGACAGCTAACTACATATGGTATAAGTTTTCCAAACTCGCTATGCAGCTAAGGCTGCCATGAGTGCTGTGCCACAAGTATGGTGGGATTTCCACCGAGTTTGGCGGGTTTATACCGTGTATGGTTAGCTATCACTAAACATGCACTGGTCCAAAATAGGCCCTTCTGGTTTCAATCCGGCCGCGTGAGTAAGTCAATCTCTGAAGAGAAGAAGACCGGCACGCCCAGCGCGTCTAATCCCTACGTATGAATGGGTCCCTTTTTACTGCCTCTACTCAGCGAGTTTTAAAGTAATCGGGGGTGGGGTTACCTCAATGAGGGAATAGGTACTCGTCCTAGAGAGGAAGCACGCGGACGTCTGGAGGGGAAAACAGGGATGTTTTGGGGATATTTGAGGAATCTTTCACAGATATTTTCTCCTTTGCTCAACGTGGCGTTTGGCCCCCATGTCCGGGCACTTACAACGAGGAGTCTAGCGAGTTGTTTCCACAATATTGGGTATATGCAGAGACATTTGTTATGCCCTAACTGGGTCACTTACTCCTTCCCATTCCGGATATGGTACCAGTACTGCAAAGGGTCGCCTAATACTTGAACTGGCAGAGTACGGTGCTCGAGCGCGGTACCGCAGCTCGCTACCATAACTTTACACTACATACCAGGTGGTTTCAAGGTTAAAGGGATGATTGCCCAGTGGTGAGTAAACACCGGGAGTTGCATGGCATTACTTTATTGTGATCGCGGGGCGCACTACCGGTAAGGCTGGACCTTGTGGCCTTTGCAGATACTTAAAAATATCGGTTTTTCCAACCTTTCCAACTTTAAAAAAACTCCTGCCCCCCGTATTCCTCTGGGGATACCGTAAATAGAATGAAGTAATTGCATGTATGCATGCATGTAAATTTCTGTATGCGTGCATGGTTAATGCAACCTTACTACACACATAATATTCAAATCAGCCGATCAATCGAAAGTCCCGATCCACCAAGTACTGCGCTTGAGTACCGTACTCGAGTACCAGTATAAGCACAATCCCGATCTATAATACCTAATATGCCCGGGATATCTTCGCTCAACCCATAAGCGAGAATTGGGGGCTTGCAGAACCGGTACCAAGTACCCGTACTGACTGTACTGATCTAGGACGATCATTGACTGCATGAAATCCTGTACCGCGCTGAGCGAACATGATACCTCGCTGGTACCATGTCTACAGTAACTATCTAGATGGCTCGGTATCACGGATAACTCTTGTCGTATTATAGGTCGTTGTTTATTTTCTTTTCTTTCTTCTGCAAGCTTAGTAATTGATCTGATTGCGTCCGGTGAAGATTGATAAGGTATGGTAGGAGGGGGGGGGGTTTGATATTGAGTGTTGAGTGATTCGTTAATTAAGCCGGGATGATTTTGATGGGTTTCCGGTTTTTGATTACTTGTACGGGTGCAAAGTCTCGAGAGTTGTTTGATGACTTATCGTTTGGCGTCGCTGAAAATCGGTTTTGTGGTTGAAATATACAAATGTGTGTTGCTGATAATATATCGAGGACTTCTAGCGTCCCTATGCACAGAGCACAGTAGCATAGTTGTCATAGGGCGAGAGAGAAGCATGCTAGAACCTTCAACTCGGCCAATCTATGGCTGCAGTGATTAGTGCGGGCTGTGATTTCCCGGGACATCCAGTGCTATCCATGCATACACCCACTTACTCAACCATCAATCCAGCAAGTGACGATCGTAATCACGGTTCCAGCAGTGTTTCCGTGCCACGCAACTATTATTCATCGTGGCCATTTCGATTACAGTAGGGAGCTCACTATGTCGGTTTGATTTGGGATGTGTGCTACCATTTGAAAGGGTTCATCCTAGTGCATAGTGAGACCTGTTGGTTCACTATGTAATGGCATTGCCTGTTTAACAAATCCATTGAGAAAAGGCTAATGCAACTGGGAATGGTGGACTCATTATGGCACCCCCAAACCACCCTGCAAACCACCCCCAGAGCCGGCACTAATGCCTTGGATCATTTCTCTAGTTCCCGGTTCATGGGGCATAAATCTCTTTTTTGAGCCATGCTGGATTGAGGTGGTGTGAGACCCCTACTAGAGTACCGTACCTGACAGGGCGATGGATCGCCCACATCTAACTATTCGCTGCCATCGTCCCGGTACTCCCTTCAGCGTGTTCAGCGTTACTGTATTAGTTCAATTCGGTTTGGTAATTAGGGCCCATCCACCCATCCATACCCCATCTATTAATTCATTCATTGCGGCAGAACCAGTACTGTGGGACAGGGCCCTGTGCGCAAAGGCTCACGCCACATTCAGACAATCCACATGGAGGGTGGTGTGATACCTGGATATCATTTTCTGGTTCCTCTAGCATGGGCTCCAAACAAACCAGAAGATGCGTATCTGACTATGTACCTATCTATCTAGCCTAATTACCTCCCTTCATTCAGCCACTCCCCCCCTCTTCCTCCTCTTATATTGTGTAAGCACTGGTATCTGTACATCAAATGTGATACGATAATGCTGCCTGCAGGACGTTCGAGTAAACTCTACTACAACGCTTCCCAGGCTTAGCGTGTAGGGAGGGCAACGTAGCAGGGCAGAGGAGGAGGGTGGCCCCGAGATTGCAGAAACCAGATAGTGGTAATGATAGTGACAAGAGTAATAAGAGTAATAAGTCCTATTTTATTTGGGCAGAATCCGATGGGTATGCAAGTACAGTATGGTATCACCGGCCTGTTTACAATTCGACTGCAGATGGGAGAAGAGTGGGAGGAGCAGGGGGAGGAGTAGGAGCAGGAGTAGGAGCAGGAGTAGGAGAAGGTGTAAGAGAAGGTGTAAGGTTGGGAGTAGGAGTAGGAGGAGTAGGAGTAGGAGTAGGAACAGTAGGAGGAGCAGGAGGAGCAGGAGTGGGAGCAGGAGTGGGAGCAGGAGCAGGAGCAGGAGTGGGAGAAGGTGTAGGAGGAGGAGTAGGGGTGGGAGGAGCAGCAGTAGGAGGAGGAGTATCAGTAGGAGGAGGAGCAGTGGGAGGAGTGGGAGGAGGAGCAGCAGGAGGAGCGGGGGTAATCGGAGGAGCGGGAGGAGCGGGAGGAGCGGGAGGAGCGGGAGGAGAAGGAAAGGGAGGGAAGGGGGAAGGAGCGGTCAGTCAGTCAGAACGGTTGAGACCGTTGAAGAAAAGAAAAGTTGGAAGTTTAGTTTGGTGCATCTACTAGGGTATGATGGTTTATTGATTGTGCAAGACAGGTAGGTAGGAATTGTTGAATACAAGAAAAGGGAGAGTTGAGAAATGTTTACAGTATTCGAATCCCCTACCGGTACTTCCCTTCCTTTCGGAGATATCCGCCCCACGCGTTCTAAACCAATGACTTCCCCCCCTCCTCAAAAATGCCATATCCCCAGTGCGCGATCCTGGCACTCGTACCATAGCAGGGGTAGGCATGGGGTGGAGGTGGAGAAATCGCTGTTGAACTATACTCGTAATGTCGAAGCTTTTTAAAAAAGAACTGCTATTGCATACTACCCAGATCCAAGCAAAAGGGCAGATTCTCCGTGATATGCAATAGCGGTCCTTTTCAAAAACGCTTTGGCATTACGAACACATACAGTGGCTGCACTTACTTGCAGAGTTGACGTCATCGATACTGGGGAGTGTGTATCTGTTTGGGTTTCGCTTACGCATGGTAATTTCTTCTTTATCTAGGGGAGGGGCCTGGAGGCGTTGCGTTATCGTAGGGTACTCGCAATGTCGTGACATTTGTAAAACTGACTGCTACTGCATACAGCTAAAAATTGGCCAAGCCCCAGAATTTTGGTAGTACCCAATAGTAGTCAGCTTTAAAAACCTCACGACATTGCGAGTATCATACTGCACTGGTATTCGTGCGATTGAAGATTCCGGGTTTCTCCTCTCTTTCGAGGTGCCCGATGGGAGGGTGCCAAAGAAGAAAGTATTATGATATTGATTTGGGAAGTGTATTCTTGATAGGACGGGGGTTACGGATTCAACCTGTGAGGCGAGGTGTCAAGATACGGGTTACCGGTACATAAACGTCACACCGGTATCCTCCGGTAACGCGCAGCCCAAAGCACATGTCACGTTTGATGTCCCTGAATGGACTGCGCAATGCTTGTACTCGTACTGGGGCGGATACCCTGATTCCAGAAGCATTCTCGCACCCAAAGTTTCATTCCCTGTGGGGTAACTGTGTGCACGCCCGTCACTCTAGCAAATACGGGCGAACTATTCTAATTCTATGCGGGGTATCATACATACTTTAGCGCAAACCTTTCTGATAAAACCCGCTGGGGATTACGCTAATTGAAGCCCCAACACATTACAATTTTCTAAAAGTTTGTGATGAGAGAAATCCCAGAGGAAAAGAGCAACAACGATTTATCTGATCCTCCGTTTTTTGGAAAGAAAAGAGATATAAAAAAGTCTGAAGGCATTATTATGTGTGTACTCATATTTAAACGTATCATGGGTTCGGTGCCTTCCTATTAAAATATAGAGAATCTCTTAAGACACCACCCTACACCTCAAATATGATACTCCCTAATTTGTTTGGAATAAATAAACAAACCTGAAAACCCGGGTGCTTTGGTTATTTTATGAACCTTCTTACATGATTTGGAATATAAAAAGAGTACTAAACTTCTGCTAGGGGTTGATTTGTTCACCTCTGTGTGACACTTTTCCGGGGGAGGCGCTGCACTCGAGTACTGCTGCGGCCAGGGATAGTATCATATCCACAAGGGTTTCCCCGCAAATACCGGTATCGATCCCGCGCGATAGGAGAGTGACTCTTGAGGTTTACAAGTTATCGGGCCGGGCCGGAGGATCAAATAAGGCTTAAATCCCGGGGGTCTTACAGTTTGCACTTGGTCAGATAACAAGTGCCCGAATATGGAGAGGACAAAGCAGGGGGGAAATCGGGATAGCCCAGGGGATGAGAGCATACAAGTAAGCTTTTTTCTGGGGTTACGGGTATGTACGAGTGGAGCCACTCGGCAGGTCTTCGTGAAAAGGAATTCTTTTGCCCCTGGAACGGGCCTCTCCTCACGCAAACCCTGTCGGTAGTTGCGCGATAATCGGCGACCCCACGAGCATTCCACTGCTCTCATCTCTGCCAAAGGGAAGCTCCGCCCCACCAAGGCTCTGGCTGGGTGGCTGTAGGCTGCAAGTGCTGAGCGGTTATGGCCTGGCTCTGGATCAGAAATGAGGAATTGAAGGGTGGCCAAAGTGGCGATCGTCTTCCACAGGGAAGCGTTTGTGGGTTGTGATTTTTGATTTATCAAATGTCAGAAGAAGTAGATGTGCCGGTAGTGTTGTCCATTGATCACACTGAGATGACACCTTTAGAGAGCGTTATCACCAGCCACAGGGGGTGGGGTCTGTGTCATACCTGAGTTTATTGGAGGCATTCATCCCGGGGTTGGAAAACGGTCATGCAGGTTTTCGAGTAAAACTTTACCGGTAATGTGTGTGTAACGCCTTTTGCATACAGAACTGACAGATCAACAAGAAACTTAGCACTCCAAAAACTCTTTTTCAACCCCGGGGCTGAATGCCTCTAATATTGTCGAGGTCCAACAACAGAAGGGTGCTCTTAAATCTCTGTGGCAACCACACACTGAACCACTATTGAGGACATCAGCACATGAGTGAGGAAAAGTGTGGAACAAGCAGTCTTGGTACTTCCCCATTTGTTCACAACGCCAAACATACAATGATAAAAAAAGTACTGGTACTAGTACAGTGCCCCGCGGCGTCGCGAGATTCTCGAGTCGAGAGTGGCTGCATTGCTTCCCCTTTTGGCGGTGCTCTTCTTGTCTTGGCGGCTCCACTGGGATTATATTAATTCTACCACTAGTTCTGAGCTTCATTCCGCTCTTGTACTGCTAGACAGCAATACTTCCTACATACAACAGTCCGAACGAAGCCAGTACGAGTAGACATATCCAAATTGAAAGTTTATGTTATCACTATAGAACATCAGAGGCACAGGGTGCACGGGATGCAAGACGATTTCTTGCTCATGTTGTTCCATGATACTCCACTCTTGATCTTTGTTTGAGTCTTTCGGTTCAGTCACAAACCAGAAATCTATCTTCTCTTGGGGTCCCCCTTCACGCTTAGTCTCTTAAGTCTTCCTTGCCCAATACTAGCAGGTCTACCTCACGGCCCTATTGTACTTTAGTTCAGGAGAAAACCTGTAACGGTACTCCTGCAACTGATAGGAGCAAAATGTGTGGCCATGCAGAGGAACGTGTCAGTATTCTTTCCCATTAGAAATCTATTAGTACTAAGATACTGCTACCGAAGGTGTTTTAAAATATGCTTTGGTTATCTAGGGAAGCTATCTCTCGTAGGTCCCTTGGGGCGTAGGATTCAAATTGGTTATCTATTCATACTACTAATGGATCCAGATTGGCATAAATGTGTGCTTTGGCATCATGGGTTCCACCCTCGTGTGGTACCCACATGGAGAACTGGTAGTCTTGGGGTAAATTTCAAAGAGCTCCTACCGCACTTAGGCTGTGAGTAGGGGGGGAGTAAAAGGAGGGCGGGCGGGTAAACATTTCCAACATTTCTTGGAATGGGTAGGATGACAATAAGCTCTTTCAGCTGGGCGCAGTAACCTTGCACATACCCTTCTTTAAGAGACGCTCAAGCTAGGTTCCTTGCCACTTTCTCGGGGAATTCCAGAGTGGGGTCATTTCATATAGCAGCCTTTCGGGAAGCTAGGCAGAAGCGGGTGTGCACTACCTATATAGCTGAATACCAACATTAGGCGAGGGATTTGGGTAAACCAAATGTGTTGACTCCCCCCTGCTTTTGAACAGTTCTGTTGAAACCCCCTGAAGACTAGAATCGGGAGGGGAAGAAGCAGAAGAGCATTGATCATGGGAAGGGCCCTGAAGGAGATATGAGAATCAGGCTTGGTGTGGGAGATAGATGGATAGACATAAGCACCTGGCCCGGGCCGATGTGCTCGGTTCGTATTTAGTTAAGCCGGAGAGAGGAGTACAATAAATAGCTTTTATGATGGCTGTTCGACTTGATTTAACGTAACGCACATACCGGTAACTGAAACATAAGCACACACCAGATGGCACAGTCCACTACTCGTGCAGACCAGATGAAGGGACATAACGGGGGGGATCCTGGTGCAACTTTCCTGATATACCGGTATTTGAAAATAGAAAGATAGTGGCGGAAGAAATAAAGGCTAATGCACTCCCCCACCGAAGCCTGTAAATCAGAAAAGCAAAGAAACCCGACCCCGTTCTGATTTCCATTGGCCCTGCCTTGGTTCATGAAATCAGCAGAAGGCTACTGTGCCGTAACGATCCCAGATCGTTTTATCAGGTCGCCACCATACAGCAGCCCATCTAAGGCCAGCAAGACTTGGGAACATTCTCGTGCCCTTCCCAGTTCTGAGCTGGGTGTCAGCCCAGACTCAGAAATTACATGGGAGTCCTAGGATTTTATTAATCTGAGAAAGAAGTGAATTGATAAAGTATTCCAGGGCAAACCAAGCCCGCTGTATATTGAGAATGCCTGTACAGGTAGCCCCTGTCCTACAAGGATTCTATTGGGGTTCTCGGGCCAGTGTTCTCGCCTCACTGTAGGCTATTTCATAGAGATTCAAGTTTTTGCTGGGCTGGTGGGCTGGCTGCATCAGATTTCTTGGATTTTTTCTAATTTCTAATGTACTTTTGCCTGTGATATTACCAGCATACCCACCCCACCATATCATATCCTATCAAACGGTTTCTACATCCGTTATGGTGAAGCGTAGGCTGCACTAAGAGATAGAGGGAAGGGAGGAAATAGAGATTCCGGTACTGTAAGCGATCGTTGGTAAGATATAGCGTACTTCCTTTCCTCACTTGTAATGTATGGTTGGCAAAAAAAAAAAACTTGGTGCAGTACAGTACGATGAGGGTTAGGATGAAGATGGGAGAGGTGGGAACAGTTCATTAGGATAAAAGACCCTAACTACCGAGATCTGAAGTTCACGAAAATTTTTTGAAGAGAAAATGCATGCCTAAGGTACAGAACACCAAGACAAACCTGAAACCGACTCTCTGTGGTCTTCTGCAGTGCTGCACGGGAACAGGAATCATAGCTTCCTTTCCCGGACCCGCAGTAAATAGAAAGGCCACTGTAGTATTCCATCAACACCTCTTGATAGATGAACAGTTACACCCGCGGCATCCCCGACAAGGAAGAGCACTAGGGAGGCCTGATCTGTAAGGACCGCCACACGGCATGGGGGGATTTTCAGCGGGTGTGGGTTCTCACCGAATCGTCAGTCACCGATCGGCCCTACAAGGGCTAGTTCCATGTGCCACAAAACCGGGATCATCTTCTACCTGGCTCTTGTACACGTGGGATTTGCGCTGCTCTCTCCGCTTAACCAAGTTGCTAGATATTTGTTCCTACTTGCGAGAAAAACTATGGAAGGTCACAACACTGGCTAGACCATCAAGCGGGTAGAGACAGAAAGAGAAAGGTTCAGCAGAGAGTAGGGTCATGCAGAGATATCATCTGCTCAATCCTAGATGCAAAACACGACCGGACCATATTCCTTGTTGCTTGTGGGTAGCGCAATCATGAGCTTTCACTCGTGGGAGCAAACTGGGCGGCGTGCCAGTATTGAGCTTCGCCGCAATATCGTGAAACACCATGTGAGTGGCTGCTTATGACTCCCAGTGGACACCTTGGGGACTTGGTTTCTTGTTTTTGTTTTTTTTGTTTTTTTCCCACGGCAACCGCCGACGCCATATGCGCTACTTGTGAGAACTTTGTGATATATACTGGGAACTGTCTATCCAACAGACGGAACTGGGGAGTTTTGACTAATGAATACGAGTGGAGGTTTTGGAAGTTGCAGTTTTTGGTGATAGGATAGAGGTAATTTTAGGAGTACTCGTACACAATTGCCGAGTGATCGTGAGAAAAACTCTGAATGGAAACCATATCAGGGGCAAGCGCCCAGACTGTCGGGTTCGTCGCCAGGCGCGCTAAGCCTGTCCTGCAATGATTCGAACTTTGTGATTTGCAGAGAATATATAAGCTTGCTAACAGTGCTGAGTTATTTGAGCATTGGATAGTCAGAAAATCCGATTTTTTTGACACCCTCAGCTGAATGTTGTCGGTGCCTGGAGACGACTATCTCATGCCTCCCAAGTGCTACTGGCTGGATATATGGACTGTTTTTAGCAATTATTGATATAAACTTCCGGTATGGATAGTACTGTACCGGTACTTGCCATGGCTCACTAATCACTGATGCAGCTTACGTCAGTAGCGGGGTTTTTTTTTGGCTATCCCACGAAACACCGCATCATTGTTGGTCAACAGTGAGGGAAAAACAGTGAGTAAAACTTCCTCGGGCGAAGGGGACTTCATTAGATGATATCCTAGTAGTAAAAGTCACCTCATAACACGTGGTCTGTGAAAATCTGCTGGAGGCGTATCTGGGCGGGACTCATGGCTTATCTAACGTAGTTCCATCCCATCCGATCTCGTAGCTAGACTAACTTATAACTCAACTTACTCCATCAACAGGCAACAAAAAAAGAAGAGCCGCCGATTAGCCCCACGACTTGGCACGCAACTCCCCGCAGAGCCGCTTTCCATCTTTCGATTGCCCCCACTGTTTGGCGGGCGAGACTCTCGTAAGCGAGAAAAACCACTGCGCCTAATGAGATTTGGGTCATGATTTCCTGGCCGGCGGCGAGTTAACACGTCCGGGAAAAAGCCACGATTCCGCCACCTGATCTCCGGGCGCCAGGGTGTGGGACAACCATTCCCCCGGGCACTTAGTACCGGTACGTGTGTAAACTACCGTAGGCTCACCCCGGCCACCCACTTGCTCACACGCTCGAGGCGTAACGTGACTTTGTGGCTTGCAGTACCGCTCGTGCGAGATCGTATTTAGCATTCAGGGGCAGCGGGTTAAATAATACACGTGTAGTTGAGTGGCGTGATAGTGGGTGCGGGCTTTTTTGAAAGCTCGGGGAAGGCGCTGGAGGAAGAGCGGAGACGCCCGAGGCCGCATACTGTTCGGGAAAAAAAGAGGAAAAGAAACCCATCGTTGCCAGCCCGAGCCAACACTAGACAGCGCAGTCGCAAAATCTATCACTCTCCCGGGTTCAAGAACTAAATCAAAAGATCTAGCAGTTAATTGGGGTTAAAAAAGCCGAAGCCACTGCAGGTTCTGTTGTTTGACCTGCCGGATGCCGTTTCACGAGACTTCCACGATTAGATTAAGGGTCAGGGAGTGATATCCCATGAAGGTGCCCTCCAATCAAGAAATCCACTTCCTCTTTCCCCTACTACTTACTCTCACCAAAATGTTTCTGGAGTCCCATTTGGGTATTTTAGACGAAGTTTTTAAGTTTAGCACGGTCCAGAGGCTTCTCGGCTCAAATAATCCCTGCGCAAAAATGGGTCTGTGTTCTCGAGAACCTTGGAAACCTTGGCCTCAAGGAGGAAAAAATAGAAATCCAACCAGCCCAGCTCTCCGAGCCATACCTCTAAGGGAATGGTGTCTTCATCTTGACCAACCTAAAATTTTCCTTCTCCTTCGAGCAACCATATTGGGACTCCAGGAGCACTCTACAGTACTCACCGCTAATAACTCACACGGTTGTACTACCAACTTTACGCTACTGGCATCATACACAGGAGGGAAATCCGACATCAAGACTGCAGCGCGAAATCCCACCGATGGGAAATCTCCTAAAATGAACGCGTGAGCAATGAGCAAAAGGATATTAAAATAAAAAGTAAAAATGATAAAAAAAGAAGAAAAGGAAACCCGAAAGTAAGGGCAAAGGTACTGCTACTGCGGTAAAGTCGGAAAACCTTGAAACAAGGGGGGATCGGTGCTTTGTTTTACTTTTTTCCTTTAACCGCGCGCGGAGGAAAAGTTTTTTCTTTTCGTTGGTGGCAGAAGCTTTGTCATGTTAGCCATTTCGGAGTTTCTCTTACTAAAATGCTCATGTGGTATTGAGGTTTTTTCGTATTCCTTCGTGCGTTTGAGGTACCGAAAATCATTAGATCGTGCGTAACTAACTTATCTCACTCTTGATCGGGCCGAGTCGAATGATCATGGACAAAAGCTAGAGCTTTCACAAACTATCACTCGAATGACGAATCTGGATTGGAGTCCGAACCCACCCGTGTTGCTCCCGAGGTGCTTGATCCACGCGATTTCACTTGATTCGATCGCAAAAGGAATTATCAGTGAGGAAAAGGAAAAATAAAGAGGAAAGTAACAAAAGAAAAAGCGGTTGCTTGGGGTGAGAGGGTTAAAGCGAAACAAGAATTTTGAGAAGGGAATTTTCATGCGTTACAATCCCAACTTGCGACGGATGTTTTCAAACCCCGAATGGAACCCACCGGAGTGCCTTTTCCCGTCCCGTGGGGCTGAGGAAGAAAAAAGGAAATGAGGAAACAAATAGATCGTTTCTCAAACCGTTTAGCCGGTCCATGGGCTCGTGTCAAGTATGGGGGGAGCCCGGGAGAAAAGAAACGAGCTTTTTTTTCCTGCTCCGTGGATTTCCAGCTATGCAGCGCTCAACATCCATACGGGGGCTACGCGCGGGCCCATAGCTTGCATTATCATCTATCAAAGAGTTATACATTTTGTTCGGTGAGCCAGAATCACGAGCCTGGAAAATTTAACTTGATGGCCCTGAGATGACCAGCCCATTTCTGAACACATGGAGTAACTTCTGCTGCCGACGATGCCGCATATTCAGGTGGCTTCGATCGAGGCTATACTCGAGTATCTGGCTGTTGTAGGCGAAGATTAAAAACCTGGGTTCGAATCTTTTTCGTGGTGTTCGTCTTATTGGGTGGGGTGACTGCGGTCACAAAGCTTGAAAGTTTGAAATATGTCGAATGGGCGCACGGCACTGAGCTGGAGTGTGTACTCGTAATGTCCTGACGTTTGTGAACACAACTGCTATTGCATACCGCCAAAATTCAGCTTTTTTGCCCTGATCTTGGCATCATGCAATAGCGGTCGTGTTCACAAACGTCAGGACATCACGAGTATGTGCATCATATCCTGTGTTCTTTATTTGTTATTTCACCAATGAAGAAAGCAAGGAAAGACAGGGGCCAGCGTTTTCACATGATTTTGCTCTCTGGTCGTATGAATGTGGCTGTTGTGCTTGCGAGTTCCGGGCCCCCGTTGGATCGGATTGGGTGAGAGGCCACAATATGTGTTTGCTTACTTTGTGGCTACTGATTCTGTGCTTGGTCGGGATCGGACCGCGGTACCGGCAGTCGGCTGCCAGACCATTTGCCAGGCCAAGAACTGCACTTTGAATTGTTTTTTGATTGGAGAAAGCTCTGTGCGAGTAACCTGGGATTCCCCTTGGTGGAGAAATGCAACATAGTACCCACCAAGGCCTGTGAGGTATTCCTCTGCAAGTGGAAAAAAAACGCAGCAATTATCCCCATCAGGAGGTCTTCCGGAATTAGTGGAGTTCTGTCTTGTATCATAAAGTTCTGTGGTGTTTTGGGGGAAACAAGGTTGGGGCCTGAAGCCGCCCGTGTATGATGCTTGCATACGAATTGCTGGACCTGGAGCATGTTTATTTTTTCCTACCTATGCGGTGATTTTGGTCGCGGGGTATCATACCGGTAATCGAATTTGGAGTATCTTATCGCGTAACTCAAAGGAGCGGGAGGCTCCTATGACACCATATCTTAACTGATATAACGGCCACCAACACATGCCATGATGGGCGAGACTTTTACTTTTTTCAACGCGACCTATCGAAGTAGGGATAGGGCGTACTCCGAGGGTGAGAATACGCCCTATCGGGCGTACCATGCATGATCTGGGATGTGAAGGATCGGCAGCCTGAGCTCCCAAGCCACCAACTCAGGCGCGAAATAAGAAACTTGCTCTCGAATCATTGGCATTGAGCCCTATCCCGGCACCGACCTATTCCCCCCACGAAGCGTGTGCGATCTTCCCCCCCCACACTGGCCCCTCGAGGCGCTTTCCCAGTGGCAACAAAAAACAAGGCGGAGCGGGGGGATGCTTGGTCTCAGATAGCGGACCGTTCCCCTCCACCATCCACATTTCAATCTCCTGGGGGGGGGGGGGCAAAATAGGTAGATCAGGGAAACGGGCGGCTGCTGTTCCCTACCCAACTGGGATAGCAGCTCCCCGATCGATACGCCCTAGCCGAGGGGATAATGTCGAATTTTGTGGTTTCCCGAATAAGCTCTCCAAATGGATGTGCGGTGGGATGTTAGAGAGAGCGGCGCGCTGTGGGCTTCGGACGGCGTTAGAAAGGCTTCAGTTGAGCGTTCATACCCGACCCGTGGTTAGGAAGGGGACCGCCGCTTGGAGCGTAGCTTGAGCGGTAGATTTGGCTACTATTGTCCAGGCTTTGGAGCAACAGCTTGAGAGAATTGACATGCAGATTAACTGTCTTCGCATGGCTCCAGTGGAGGTGTATTCTGGTCTGCTGACTGGTCAGTAGGAAATGGCAATCAGATAATACTTATCTCGGTAGCTATGGCTAATTAATCATCATATCTTTGCCAGAGTTGACAGATGTTCGTATCGTACCTCAGAATTTTCTTTGCTGAGGCACCCATTTGCGGATGTGTGGCATGATCAACTTCATTTGATGGTGTCGTATATTCCCTATGTTGGATAGGAGTATTATAGGGAATCTACTGGTTTTCCGAGATCAATTGATATGACTGTTATTTCGAGGGAAACATAGTATATCACTCGGTGTCTCGTAGAGTTCTGGTGATGTTTCATATAGCGTACGATGTGGTTTGTTATAAAACGTACGGTTACTCATCGCGAGATCAACAGAAGTTGTTAGCCAAGCCAGTGCGTTCTAGCTATCAAAAGGTGAGAGGGAGACTTGCAGTGGTAAAAAGAAGGGCCTGGGGCAGGAGAAGCATCTGGATTAATGATCTTCTCTGAGCCGCGCAAGGGCTCGGGCTTGGCTCCCCGAGAGAGGCAAGTTCCCTGCTCATGCAATTGGACAGTATCAAAAAGGTAATGATACAAAATTCCGCTTGCTCTTATTGTGACTTGGGTGTGAACTTACCATTCGGTATAGTTCTACGATATCGTAACGTACTATAATGTTGAAACACTAATATGGTCGGGGGGTAGGTTAGGTTGTAGTGCGGCCTCAACAGGCACGGTGCACATGACTGGCCGAATAAAATCGGGGCTCCGAAGGGGGGGCAAAGCTTGAATTAAAAGGCAAAAGATGCGATTGGCTTTGGTGCTAGGGGGGTTGAAGACTCTTTGTCATTGACTGCATTGAAGCCACCCACTGGGGCGCGATAAGAGGTATAGAAACACATGACATAAACCTCTTAGCGGAATCAAAATTTCTGTTATGAGGTTATTGGAGGTATCAGCGATGAGGACGGGGTTTGATTCGTCACCTAGTAAATGGGTAAGGCAGAAAAGCTCGATATAGGTTGTTGTTAGATGATGCTGCTCCTGCGAATATTGAAAAATATATGGGATTGCTGCATGATCTATGAGCTACGGGACGGTGCACTAGAGGATATAGTATTGTGATATATATAGTAAAGTCATTAGAGGGTCTCTAGACCCGCCGATAGTAAGTGAAACGAGCTCCTTTAGATGGTAATTTAGGATTAGTGGGGTTATGAATAATTCCTGAGAATCAGGACAAGTATCGTCTACATGTCTTTAGGTGTAGAGATGAGTGAGGGGAGTGGAGAGTAGATATACCAAGGTAGGTCTTCCTGCTGTAGTCTGCGGATGCAAAATCTTTAGATAGCTGGTTAGCTGCAACGCACTTTGATGAATTCCGGAGGGGCTGAGGCGATCGTAGAATTGGTTTTTGAATCTGAATGGGTGTTGCTGTAGGGGGCGAAGTAGGAGGATAGTCGAAAGGGGGGAATTTGGGTTATTAAGGAAATAGTAGGGGGAACTAGGTACTTGATGGGGAGGTGATATCTCCGCCGATAACGCCCTTTTCAGTGATTTTTGTCTCACCATCTGTGAATATTGTGCGCTTTAAGATAGATACGTAAGTTCACAGGGTGCGACGGTACCGAGATTTGGAGATAAGTGGGTGTCGGTGAACGGAGATGTACTTCTCCGACCTTTATCGCCGCTGATAGCCGTGAGGGACTCGAATGATAAGGTATGAAGGAGACTAAGAGATCTTGATAATAGATAGGGAAAGGGTGTTTATAATACTTTTAACTTTGTACCGCTTGCTGGTTTTACACTAGCACGCCTTTTGTCATGGTTGTTTAGATGAAGTACCGTAAGAACTGGAATGATTGAATCTCGCGCCAAGACCTCCAAAACTCCCTCTCTAGGCCAGAGTACGGCGAAGGCTGTCCCCCTCGGCCCGGGCTTAGGACCAAGAAAAAAGAAAAAGGGGCCAGACCTTACCAGCAAAGGCAACTCCAACGTCTTAGCGTGAGGTTTGATTATTCGAGTAGGAGAGGGAAATCTCGTCACGGTTTCATACTCGCCGTCTCGTTCGAAATATCAGCCAGACACTCCCACAAGCCAAACCGGGAGTGGGGAATTTCCTAATACAACTGCCCGGGGATATGTTTTCGTATGACACACGACAGAGATAGTTAACCAGCCAAATAATCCCTGTCCTGTACGAAAACATATTGGTGGGCACTCCTATTGCCCTTGCGAATGGTTTGCAGTAAATAAAGGTTATTGAGCATGAAGGAGGGAGGATACCTAGAGAATGTGGGATCGATATTGGTGGGGTCGACCATCCGGTTAGAGACGGCAGAGGGATCACAGTACTAGTACTGTATCGCTGTTTGTGATTTCCAGTTACGTCAGCCTTGCGCTTAAATATAATTACTTATCTTTCTCTCTTTATTACCCCGCAGTGGTGATAGCGCTCGATCTTATCACAATTAAATTTTGATAAATGCTGCTTGGCAAAAGTAGGGGTAATAAGATTTTTGGGGGATCTGGGTGTTTGCAAATAATGTGTTCTCAGGCAAGCCTAGGGCTTAGGAATCCGTAGGCTGTTATGGAGAGGCTATATCTCGTAAAAAAATTTAATAGCTGGGAGAAAACTGAAATATACTTGCGGCATATCTCTAGGCTTTTAGCGTAGATGATATTCTATACTAGGCCGGATAATATAATAACTGCTTGGAGCATTTGATTTTCAGTAATACCATTCATTTGAGGTTTCCAATGCAGGAATACCCGGGGCTTTTGTCACTAAGAGGCGGGGGCGGGGGTCATAGTGGTGAGTTAGGGGATTTCCTAGATGCTCCTCGCGTTGTGAGGTCGGGCTTGGCCTCGAAGGCTGTAAATCCACACCCGAGGGTAGCTGCAGGGGGAGGCATTGAATCAACTTCTCTGTGTATTTCAAGCTGCACAGTACTCTATTTTCTAACTGAGATCTTGTGGACATCCTGGGCGTCTCTGAAGTGACAGGCTCTTCTTTCTCTTTTTTACTAGGTACTGGAGATTTGTTCTAAGGGCATTATCGGAATTGGAAATTTCAGGGAGTAGCACGGGTAGTCAGGATGATCCGGGGAAAGGCTGGGGCGGCAGTGACCCCCCCGCCGGCAAGATGCTTGGATTGTGGAGATATTTTGGCGGGTACTGTACAGTAAGGGTGTTGATTTACTGCTATATGCGTTGAGCGGTTCAGCGCCGAAGAGCTCAGACGTCAATATTGTATCTCTCCATTTTCCCTAAAATCACTCATTGCTCTTTGCCGCTCTCAGTCTCACTCTCATTTTGGATATGGTTTCGTGCCCAAATGGGCATGAACCCCTAGCATTTTTTCTTCTTTCTTGTCGGAGCATCGTTTTAAAACCAAGAAGCTATCAATAATCCTCCCCAGTTTCAAATTCACCCTCGAAGCTCCTGTCATCGGAGCGAATACTGTGTCAGCGCTATATCATGGGATGAGCGGAAACTTGGAAGTTTTGAGTGGGGATTTGTAGGACAGGTTTGGGGTCGGTGTGTGGGGATGTTTTGTTGTGGGGTGTTCGGGTGGGTAGGTGGTGTATATCTTCCTCCTACCAAGCAAAGTACCCGATTCCTAATAGTGGCCGGTATAAAAGGAACAGATACAACATTATTATCCTATGCTTAAGAATAGAATGTGGGAATCAACTTTTCGCGCTAGTCTAAGGAGTTCTTAAGGAAAAAATTACACTGGTAAGAAATATCAACCCATATATCATACATCACCATGTCTACTAATTCTTACATGTTCTCTCAGAACTTGGCCACCGGATATCGGGTCTTCGCCCAAATCCTATCGCCCCATTTGAACAGGACCCATGGTACCGGTAACAGCAAGAGGCTGATAAACCCCAACAACATCTCGGCCCACTGGACCCCAAACCTTGCGTACATCGAAGGTGCAAATAGGGGGAATAAGGCACCGAAAGTATATCTTAGAAGACAGTTTGCAGCCATGGCTGAGGCGCTATTTGGGCTTTTGTATAGATCAATTAGGTATTTCGATGTTCCCAGCTGCGCCTCATTTGTCAGCTTTGTTCGGAGGTGGAGAGGAGAAGGAAAAAAAAACGTACGAAAAGACAAAGAATCCCCCAACCAAATGGTATCCCCGCAAGAATTGGCGATATCCAACATACGTCTTTACGTATCGACCACGAGAACCAGAACAGCGAGATGGGGATTCCGAGTGATCCAAGCATACTTGCGTAAAGCCAGCGCTCTGGCGCCGCCTCGACTCCGCTATGCTTCGCTTCTCTGAGGGCAACCCTGTTACAGACTTCGAAAGTTGCGACAGAGGCGAGTAATCCGACCAACAGCGCTAGAAACGCCAACCCGGACTCGCCACTGGTGAAAGAGTACACTTTGCCAAATGCGTGGGGATAGCGGGCGGAGATTTCGAACAACACGCCAGATACGAAGGCAATGTACAATGATATTGCCGCTACTATCGGTTCAGTGAAGAGCATGCGTATTGGTCTGAATAAATTCAATGTAAGAATCGACTTGAGCCGCTTGGCAACCGTGAGTCCTGGTTGCGGTGGGGTCCCGCTTACTTTCGCCCGACGCTCAAGAATCGTCTTCTTGTATGTCTCCTGGGTAAAGAATGCAAGGAGGTAGATTGGTCCTCCGACAAAGACAACATCCCACATCAGCCATCTCCAGTCTCTATGCAAAATTGTGTACCCTCCAACCACCGGTCCCATTATTGGTCCTGTGAATGGTGCTAGGATCGCGACTGCCGAAACTGTGGATCCCCAACCCTCTTGCTGATCCCATATGTCTGCTATTGTGCCGGCACTGACGGCGAGAGTGGGGCTCCCGAAGAGCCCTGCGAAGAAGCGGCAGGCGAGGAGTGTGCCGAAGTTCTGGGACTGTGCGGCGCCGACGGAGGCGAGGAGTGATATGGGGAAGGTACCTAGATAGACTGCTTTACGGCCGAGGGTTTCTGAGATTGGTGCGCCGAGAACGGGGCCGAAGGCTAGACCAAGACCGCCGAGGGAGAGTGGCAGAAATGCTGCTGTTCTTGAGACGTGGAACTGGGCTATTATCTGGGGCACTCCGGGAGTGTAGACAGATGTTCCGTATGTCCTAAGTTACCCAACCTGTATCAATATCAATGCGATAAAGAAGGAGCTGGGGGGTTAGGCAACGTACACAGCAAAGTTAAGCAATGCTGGGACAAGTGTGTTATAGCATCTCCTGAGCAGATGCCAATTCCGTGGATTTTCCGGATCGTTATCCCAGCCAATTTCGTTTATCACTTCGGGATCCTTGGTCCCGGCTTCTAGACATTCCACACGAGATTGACTGTATTGCGCTTGTTGGCCTTGGGCAGATTGAGTTGGCCCTTCTTGGGAAGGGGCTCCTTCGGTCTCGGGCATTAAGTTAGGGGAAGATGTGTAGATATTTGTTCTGTAGTAGTCGCCAGCGTCGCTTCCATAGCTAGGGCGGAGGGGTCTATATGTACTGGAGTTTTGGCCCGCAGAGCACAGCATGCGCAGCAGGCCCAATAATTACTGAGAATAATAGAGTCTATTAGATTGTGCTGTTGTAGCTGCCATTTCTGGTAACCCAACATAGGTTGTTTGGGGCCAGTATTGCCGAGGCAGAATTGTTTCTAGAATTCGCCTTATTAACGCGCAGGGGGTGCCCTTTTGTTGTCTTTACCTGATAGGGCTGCGTAAAGGTGCAGTGTCGTGATGTGCTGTTCCTATAATGTACACAGGCCCAGGATTAATTCCACTGACATCTGGGACCACTTGGATTGAATGGATGAAAGGTGCACGAAACAGGAGTGATTGGACCCACAACCATTCAGCAGCAGGCAGTGATTGCTTTGTTGGCTAACCGATCGGGCGCGGTGCTCGTTTGGTTGGTGTATTATCTCTCTTGCTTTTGTCCCCATCCGAAGGCACCATTACTGTGACGCCTGCGCAGCGCCTCGGCCCGCCATGCGGGCCGTAATAGAAGTGCTTTAGTTTGGTCTAGGCTTTGATGCATGCTTCTTTTAAAACACGTGTGGTGTGTGCTGGGGGTAACTCACTGATAAATAAAGTGTTCAGATCTTACTGTATGTGTGTCCTGAAGGGTTTGGAATGAGGGATCAATCGTGTATCTCAGAGACTTCCAACTCACCATTCTGCATGAGGAGTCGGAGGTTGAATTGAATTAGCTCTTTTACAGATCTCCAGTACGTCCATCTTTACCTGGCAAAAATGTCTGTATTCGGACACCCGCTGGTGTGATAGAATCGGTAGCAAGAGTTGAACGAATATAGCTAAGACTAAAGATCATGCTCTAGGCTTGCGCCAATTTTGCTAAACAAGAGGAAATTCTACCTCTATATAAACTCAAACGTCGTTACACAAGAACACCACCTCCTACCAAGGGAATATCTATAAGAATAGGAATTAGTAAATTTTGGCATCCGGATCAACCGGATAAATGCTTACAGGGTTATAGGAAACAGACACCGGCCGGTGGTAATTTGGTGAATTGCTCTTGGTAGAGGCCCCGGTCTAGTGCGATAACTAATCTTAATGATTTGTGATATAGCCTAGGAAATATTAGGATGCGTTACTTTCGTGACTTAAATGGGTGATGGTGTGACGAAATGGTGAGAGTAGCATCCATACTAGATTCTCTCTGGTCAACACATATCTCAAACTCCAAATGCCCAGGTAGATTAGTTCAACTACAGACAAACCACAGCCTGACAACTGTAGGTATTATGTCCCTGAGCTGTTATGAAACGAATTCGAATCACCCCTAACACACTGTAGAAGATAGTCTGGCGGAGTAGTTGTAAAAAAAAAGAACTCTTAATGTTCAGCCTGCTGTAAACGCCAACCTCTCTTCACCCCCCTGCAGGTCCCTGCAACAGGTGCCTGCCAGGGCAAACACCCGAGCGACCACGTATCGTCCTGAGAGGAAGTTTTATTGGATCAAATAACCCACGTCATCACCAATAAACGCGAATCACGAAGCCCGGCATAACTAGAGACATGTTTGTGGGAGGAGGAACCCTTTTGGATGCCATCCCCTTTGTGGTAAATCCTTCCGGATACCTTCTACCCGAGTACTCGTGATTGCCTGACGTTTGTAAAAACGACTGCCATTGCATATGTGCAAAATCTTTAGGCTCCGGGCAATTTTTTGCCCATATGCAATAGCAGTCGTTTTTACAAACGTCGGGCAAATGCGAGTACAGAGGTCTCCCTGAAAAAGTGAAACCTTTGCAAAAGCAAGCCATATCACAACGAACAACCAAGTATTCACACACTCTTATCCCTCAAACATGAATAAATTGGGGGAACCACGGAAAGAGTAGAGAATTACTTGAACCCTTCTAAAAAATTTCTAAAATTTCCCCACAACTTTTTACTGTTTTTTTATAGGGATTCTTGGCATAAAAAACTACCTAAAATATAGCACTTTTAAGTGAGAGAAGACTAGAACGATGAAAGCCCTTCTGAAAGTGAATATAAATATTAGCTGCATTTGTTTATCCTTCTCCACTTTACTTTTTTAAAAATTTCTTCACTGCCAGTATTTTGTGACAGACCAAAGAGGGTGATGATTCTATATAGGGATTTCGCTTTTTCAATGGCATATACCTCCCGTTCGATGGTATACAAAAGTGTATACCGCCAAGGCGCATGGTACTCTTATCTCTTCGTTTATTGCCGAATTTCAGGACTTTTTGGCGTTGCAGTAGTGCTGCGATCGGCAATCACTAGTCAGTAATGAGCAAAGTATCCCTTAAACCGCCGTGATGTTTAGGCCCATTCATATTGTTTGGAACCAGTCTATTTTGGGCAATCGTGATATAGAAAACTTTGTGCTTGAGAAGCAGTGCAGTGCTCAGAATGGAGCGAAATCAGTAGCACTCAGCATGCCCATGATGAACACAAGACTGTCTGCGTGTATTTGCTCCCATCACTCAAACATGCTGGGGTCGACTACTTTAAACCCGGGTCAAAAGTAATTGTCAATTGCATTGTTAGCGATACCTTTATTGGCTTCGCGCTCATGCTAGTGTCGTTGCCACACTACTCGGGGCAAGTAGCGAGATCAAACGAAGGGATGGGGGAGTTCCCGTGCCAGTGCAGTTGAACGAATTCGACTTTCGCCCTAAGGGAAACCCCTTAAAAACCCTGCGGTTCTTATTGCTGCAGTCTAATGAGAAGAAGGAAGTTGAAATAAGGTGCGCCAAGGAAACGTGTCCAAAGCAACTTTCAGGGTTTGGCTCCGGTGTCATCCGGATGCCACCACACGCATCTGGGTTGAGTGCTGCCTGGCATTTTCAAGTTCCTGGCTTTAGCTCCAAGGCTTTTTTTTTTTTTAGTAACAATCTAGTAGATTACTTAGTGTGGTGGGATCTGCTAATTTTCGGGAAGGTTTTCCCCAGCATGCAGCGAAGGGACTGCACAGAAGTTCCTGCTCTGACCTTGGTGGGACAGGGGCAGAAGCCTACTAACCAAAACAGAGAGATATATTTGACTAGTAATCCTTAAATAACTATTCTATAAATACTTGCTGGGCTTTGTATTATAAATTATCTTAAAGCGCCGATAGTAGTTTTGAACTGGGGCAGAGCCCTCTTTACCAACGGTTTTCTCACTCCCTGACAAATTCGTGGGTTCCATCCTATGTTGGGCCAAATCAGACTATGAAATGTTCAGGGAGCGGTTTTTGATCAAGACGATTGGGCAGTAGGCTTATGGGGTTGGGAGACCATTGATATCCTAGAACAAGGATGGTTATGATGTGCTGTACGGTACTAAAGCTTTTGTATGACACTGATGCGAAGTCCCAAGTTCCCTTTAGATTTTGCCACACCCTCACATAAACATCGCAACTTGGACTTCCACCATAGAAAAAAATAGTTCTTATTGTTACTATAGCTTCTGGAATTTCTTACCCTAGTAGTGTCAAGCTGAGAGTTTCTATAACTGGCTATTTTTTAGTGTAGAGTGCCGGTAGCCAACGTCCGCGTTTTTTGTCGCTCTTCAGGGCTCTCTAAATTATGGATGGAGACTTTAGTATCGCTCTGTATGGGTCTGGAAACCGGAGATGGTTTGCTATCGTAGTACATAATAAATGATTTCGTTACCCAAATGCTAACTACCGCTATGTCCCATACAATAATTTAATCTATCAAAATAGTGATCAAACCCCCGATACCAACACCGATGCAGTCGCCCATCTCCAAAGAAAAAACTTTTCACAAAAATTCCCAAAGAAACAAAAGAAATACTATAAATTATTCTCCGCGCTCCTCCTTCTCCTTCTGCAAGCTGAGAAGCATTGGAGACCGCATGCGCACTTTGTGTCCCCACTTGTAGAACCCCCAGGGGATGGGTATTAGAGCGGCGGTAATTAAGCCCACGGTTGTGGCTGCCCAACTAGGCCCGAGGCTGGCGTACATTTTCGGCCCGAAGAGGGGCATTACCCCTCCGATAACACTAGACAAAATTGCGTTAGCGCTATGCAACCATCTTTCTATTGGCCTCTTTCTTTCTTTTTTTGTTCCCCTCCTTTCGTTTACATCCTGGCGGGTGGGGGAATGCATACCTTCTACAGACCGTGTTACCAGCCATTGCCGAAGCGGCAAAAACATCATAACTGTCCACCAGGTAAACGTTCCCGTGCAAGAAAATCCAAGTGTTGCCCAGTCCGTACGGGACACCGCTCAGCAGCGGCCAGATCCAATGGATTTTAGGGGGGTCGCATGTCCAGGCGAACCATAGCGTCGCTAGGGGTGTTAACACTGCGGCCAAACATACACAAGCTATGCGAGCTTCCGGTGGCCGTTTGCCCGTGCTCGGGTCTACCCTATGCATCTCATAGACTCGGCGATTAACAGGATCGAGGACTATAGCGAGGACGGCACCGATGCCAATGCCAGTGAAGGCTAGGCCGCTGAGACCCGGTCCCCACCCGCGGATCTGGGAGAATACAATGGGGTAGGCGGTGAAGCAGAGGTAGAGGACCCCGTAGACCGCCGCTATATAGAGGGCCCAGAATGCACTATTTTATGAAGAAAACCGTTAGTCTACCTTGTGGAGAATCTAGATGGTGAGGGATGCTTACCATATTGGCTCTGTGAATAGCATGGCTAGCGGTCGCTTGAGATTCGTCTTGACCAATGGCCAGAGGGTGCTTCCTCCGTCTTTGTGGCAAAATCTCGACCTGTATCTATCGTCACCGGTCTCTTTCCTCTTTCTCTCGGCTTTCTGTCGTATTAATGCCGGGGCATATGTTTCTGGAATTGCAAAACTGGTCGCGAAAAGCACTACTGCTGCAATCAAAACAACCCAATTGATCCATCTCCAGCCTGCACCTTGGTATACGAATCCACCAATGATAGGACCGAGCACTGGGCCATTCATAGGAGCAAGGGCGTAAAGACTAAACGCTAATGTCCGTTGATCTTCATTGAAGATATCCCCGAGCGACCCGGGAGCATTTGAAAGAGTGACCGAACCAACCAGTGCGCTAAATGTTCTTAGTTTATATAGTTCGAGATTTAATTTACGAAGCGAGGGAGGGGACTTACATAAAAAACCTTACTACGAGAATGGTAGCAAAGTTCTCTGCTAGGCAAGCTGGTATGAGGAATACCAGGAACAAGAACAATGATATGAGATAGACAGGTCGTCGACCATACAGCTCGCTCATGGGGGCCAGTACCAACGGACCAGTAGCTAAGCCCATCATATAAGTCGTCATACCAAGGGTAATAATGGTCGGAGATTCAATTCCGAATTCCCTCATCATTCCGGGGGATCCGGAAAGGTACGAAGTTGAATAAAGGACTCTGTTTACTGTTAGCTATATCCGGAGACCTTAATATAGTAGGGGGAAGTGCATACACCATCAAAGTTTGCACAGAAACTGAAGCCAATATGAAGGCCTTTTTTATTAAAGACCAATTGAGAGGGTTATTGGGGTCATCTGGCCCATCCCATTTGACCTCGAATTCAATATCCAACCCGGCTTCCAGATCCCCGGGAGCCCCGGAAGCCCCGGAAGCCCTTGTAATAACATTGCCGATGATCCCACTGTCGTTAATCCCAGAGTCGTAGAGCGTTGATGTGCGATGGATGTCCTTGCTATAGACAGACTCTGGCCAAGATGGCATGGAGGATGAGTCTGAGCTGTCACTGCAGGATTTTTGACCCGCTTCAATATCCTCATCCTTTCCATCTTCTCCTCTAACATCACAGCCGCTAGAGACCTCAATATCCTGCCCCACAGCAATATCCTCTCTCATAGGATCCATCATAGAAACAATCTGGACAGTTGCCCGAGAACTGAAAAAGCAATAACAAGGATGTAAAGGTGTGGAGTCGTTCACCATATTGTGGGTGGGGGCACCGTCATATGCTTGTTCGGCTCAGGAAGAAAGTGGGGAAGCCCTGGCTATCAAAGGATGGCAGGAACAATATATCATAATTTTTTCCCCTCCGAGGCGTAGTACGCTCTAGGTCATCTTGGGGTCCTCATTCCCTAGGACGCTCTAGGGAAAATTAGAAAATAGTCAGAAAACCCCTAATTCAGCCCTCGGTATGTAGAAACCATTTAATCTTGCAAAAGGAAGGGAGGAATAAGGATTTTTGGTCAAAAAGATGAATAATTGTCCTAAGGCTAGAGACTAGGATTGGAGTATTGTATAATACTAGTGCTACTAGTAGTGGGGGGCTTGGACCCCCTGTTTATCCGAGCGCTTATAGATACGCTATACCTCGCCAATCTCCGTGATTGCCTTTCGAGCGAGGGGCGAGGATAGAACGGGAAGACAGGAGTTGATTGGATACTAGGGGGGGAGGGTTCAGGATGGAGCTGGTGGTTTGGCCGGTTTGATCCTGGAGCGATGGCCGGTTTGATCCTGGAGCGATGGCGGGGCCTCCCATTCTTGGCGTATAGTATAATGCTTGAGCACTTTTTCCGGGTTGGTGGATTCGAAGTTTCTGTCCCTTCCCGTACCGTAGTGAACACGTATCGGATGTGCACTATGAGGCGTTTGTTTATAGCCCAAAGGTATAAACGGTGCTATGGCTGGCTATTTCTGCGGAGTAATACTTAGAAGGGAGTAGTTCTGGACAACGACTGAGTAAGAATCTTACATATTATACCGGAAGCAAGAAGTGGACATTGGGCTAAACCAAACTCGTATCTTGGTTAGGCTGGGTAAACCTTTCTATGTTGGGCAAGGTTAGATGGGGAAAAAGGCCGAAGGAGAATAAAGGATAGGAACCTCTGGGATTGAGGTAAGACCGCCCCAATGGGCTCTAGTCTGGCGAGCATGATACTCGTAGGTTGGAACTAGTCCTAGCTACTAGTAGCAGGTGTGCGAGGCTGGTTTTGCTGAAGCTTCTTTGTTTTCCAAATCCGGCGACAATAGAGTTAAGCCTATGGGCCGGAGTGGTAGAAGGAGGGAGCAGAGATTCGTGTTCGACCCCTCTCTCATCTGATCAGGACCCTCGAGGGCTTAACCTATCCCCTATGTCGGAATGTCAGAAATATCGATCATGGGTGAGTTAGGTTGAGCTCAGACACCCCGATTTTTCGTCACCCACGCGATCAATGTTTGTGGTTTGTAGTGACTTTAGGGCATATAGCCGGCGCTATCACATTGCCAACCTTAGCAGGTGGTTTCTGGCTGATACCGATGGGGTGGATCCCAGCCTAATAGAGCTGCACTCGGGAGGTAGGTTAAGTAGGACGACACCCGGATGTGGTAACTAGCTTGTACAAGCACCAGGCAAGATGTTTTCGTACAAGGTCAGAGTAGCAGGGATGTCTAAGCTATCGAGTTTATTGAATAGGAAAATATAGAAACATCCTACTTGTACCACACTATCTTGCTGTTTGGTGTTCTTGCTTCTCTTGCGGCCACTACATAACTTGCTTAGCAACCCTTGTACAAAAACATCTTGCCTAGTACTTGTGCTCGAGTAGCAAACAAGAATATGTACCCGGGTGTGAGGGTATTTCTGGCCCAGTGACACAAACACAGCTTGGGTGCTTGTGTCACCCGGTCCCTACTTTTTTGCCCCCACCAGAAAAAACAGAGCTCACTAGCTATCACTCGGATTTCCTAATCCGGATTGGTCCACATATCGTATAAATGCCACACCTCGTAATGGAGATACCGGCCCGGCTTTTGACTAATACAAATACTTGTACCGAGGAGATGTTTTCGTACAACTTAGGGATTATTTTGCCGGCTAACTGCCCTTTTCTTGCACGAAAACATCTCCCCTGGCACCTATACAAGTACCTGGGAATATATTTTCGCACAGTTAATTTAGGTTAACCTGCGAAATAATCCCTGTCTCATGCGAAAACATACTCTCGGATACTTGTATAGGGTTGGAACAGATGTACCGGTAGACCTGCCCGGGGGGTGTTTTGTATAAGGGGAAAGTGGAATAGAATTGGGCCACACCCGGAATAGGCAGTAAACTTAGACGCTTCTGGTTCCGCGCCTGCCTTGGCATTTGTACCCGATCACTCGGATGAGGGGAAAATATTGGGACAAGGAGGGGGCAGTGGAATTGCTCGAATTAGTAGTTATCTCACTTTTTTGGCTCTTTGGTACTCCTTCCAAGGTACAGGTACAGTATATGCATAGCCCTCTGCTGCGCTTGCTTGTCCCAATACTTCACCCGAGCCCCTTACACCAGTACGGCAAAAAGCCGCTGGATCCACTATCGGCGGTTATGCTATTAGTCTTCGTAATCCGAGGCGAAACACCCCGAGAAGGAACAGTACTTTCCAGATGGGGCACAGCTCATTTAAGCTAAGCCTGCGAGATCTCGTCAGCTGGTATTGGTAATTTCGCAAAATTCCTCCTTTAGGCCGATTGCAGTTTAGTACAGCAATTTTTGATGGTCAATTTAGCAAGTTTTTATGGCACTCGCGCCCGAGTCGAAGCCAGACACTTGAGGTCGCGATTCCCATTCAAAGTGTCGGGTTTCAATTCAGCCACGTCAGTACAGTTACAGGCACCAAGCAAGGTGTTTTCGTACAAAGGGTTGCCAAGTAAGTCCTTTACCGTAAAAACTGGAATAATTGAGCCTCGCGCTAGGACTTTGGAGCTGCCTCTCCTAGTAAGGTCTCTCTCTCTTTTCCTTTTATTGGTTACAGTGGAGGGCTGAAAGACAGTATTTTCGCTGTGCCCCCCCCCCCTAATCCAAAAGATGGAATTCTAGACGTCTTATCTTGAGGTCCAATTATTCAGGTTTTTACGGGTAGCGATGCTAAGAGAAGCGAAAACGCCGAACAACTGTGGGGGGTGCATATGCCTGGATTGGCGGTTGCTCCTGTATCTAATACGAATTAAGGCATGGAAGAACAGCATCCCGAATGCAGCGGTTGTACCCTCGGAAGTGCCAGTCATGTACCTAAAGTCATACCACAGATTTAGCATTGGAGCAGCAAGTCGGTGTGGCAGCATGTTGCTATGTTTTCCTATGCAATAAACTCGATATCTTGGACATCCCTGCGATCCCCGCCTTGTTCGAAAACATCTTGCCTGGTGCTTTGTGCTCGGGCATGGGCGTAAATGATGAGAACGACGGGGGTATTGAGTTGGGGAACCGACTACCGTCGAAGGTAAAAAGAATCAATTAATTTGGTAGGAATGATGCCAGGAAGGGTGAGAAGCCTTGAACCCCTGCCCTTCTCATCATTTGTAAGTGCCCACGAATATATTTTAGTATGATACAAGACTGGGATTCTTTTGCTGGTTGGTTATCCCTGTCTTGTACAAAAACATATCCCCGGGTACCTGTACCTCCATACTCGAGTATAAGTATGTCTGCAGCCTCCGATGGGGCTGCGACCACTATCAGCCGGTGACGAACAGGGGTGCTCGTTAGGCAAAAAATCGAATTCGTTAAAGTACTCGTACTCCTGGGAAAACAAAAATAATACATAATACTTGTACATGCTGCTAATCCCTGTCTGTCACCGGGTGATGTTCGTTACGACCCCATCAGAGACTGTAATAAGTCTTCCTATGATGCTTGGCAGGCGGTTGCTAGGCAACAACCTTTCACCCATCCTTGTTGACAACCAATAGTTACTTACACAAATAAGTTGCTGAGCACACTACTATAAAAGCTTTAATATGCTAAATTTTATCTTGCTCGGGCATAAAGGTAGCTTTAAAGCCATAGGAGTGACACGCCAAAAGGAGTCTCAATGAGTTTATGCTTTTTTTTGTGGTCAAATTTACCATTCATTAGTGGTGTCATTGCAGACGACAATAGAGGGGTTATCAGACATGACTCTACTGTACACTACGAAGATCCTCGCCAGCTGACTATAGCCTATGCAACAAGCAGGAAATCGGACGAGTATGTGAGGAAGGAAGGAATGGAAGAAAGAAAAAAGAAAAAGAACAAGTTCTTCCCCACTCCCGGGGCTGTAACCCGCAGGACTTCCAAACAAGGATCGGAGTTTTGGGCAGTCCTTGTGATCACGTCGTGATAGAATATTTAGATCCAATGCAGCTGGCATTATTGGCGGGGCTAACTGGGGATTATGTTTTTGTGCGGTCAGCGGGAGTAGGACAGCTGCGAAAAGCCTTAGAGCGGGGGGGGGGGGGCGGTTATCGGATGGGGGGCGAGGGTTTAAGGAGAGCTCCTGTCGGTCTATTTGCACAGCGCCCTCTGGAATGCTGGCGGCCAGTGTTCTAGAACGCAAGTATAGCCTCGTTTAAGAGAGCTGGTGGGGCTCGGACTTTATTTCAATTTATAATATCATAAGATAGGCTGAATTTCTGCCCGCTATAATTCCAGCCAGCTTCATATCAAATCTGAGACTCATAACCCCCAGCATGCCTCCAGCTGTGCACTCCTCAATACTAAACTATTTTGGTGGAGCACCAAATATACACAGGCGAGCGTCAAGAAGGGCGGCACTCACTAGGATAGAATAGAAAGGGAGGAGCAAAAATCTCTCAATCAGGTAGCGAAAATCTTATGCCAAAGCACTAACTCTCTCACTTTCCGTGAGCCCACATACCTCGGCATAACTACTAATCTCTAGGGGAGCGGGGCTTGAATCTCTAAGGATAAGCACCGGCCGAGGCCCATTTTTGACCTCCAATTTAAATCCGCAAGCCTTGTTAGTTGTATTTGTTTGGAAAGTGTAGAATCGAATTTGTTTACCTTAGGCCGAGCAGGTCCTTACTTAAGGAGTACTTCTGTAAACTCTCCGGACGGAGCACAGCTCGGTTTGGTACGGCGTTCACTTGAGTAAGGGAAATCTGTCTTAGGACGTCCAAGTTTCCCCTTTAGGTAAGGGGTTGTCTCGCTAGTATCTTCTCCCTTCCCCATCAAAATACGAGACTTAGACGTCCTGAGACAAGTTTCTCTTATCCAAGTTAATACGATAGGTCCCCACGGAGTTCAGCTCGCGGGGAATAGTATCGGAATGAGTAAGGCGTTGGTTCAGATGTGGCATTCCCCCGCGATGATGTCCTATCATGAGCCTCGTATTCTTGGAACCTAGGATGAACAGGTTCACCCTGGCTTGCCCTATCCTCTCCTATGTTTCGGACCTAGTAGGTTCATGCTTTTTCAGCGATGCCCATTTGCCATACATACGAATTATCTTGTGAATTTAGGCCCAGGATTTACCCCTAATAATATATTATGGTATGTACGGTATCACCAATCACGGAGTGTCACTCACATAAATTAATGCTACAGGTCCAGAGCCAATTAAATTGGTTATTTGGGTTTTTGTATGAAACGCTCCTACTCTATCTCTTCTTGCGTCCTGTTGCCAAAATGACTATGTGCTTCTCACCGTGGGCGTGTGGGGCAATGTTCGCGGCGTTCGGGACTGTTTCGGTACAGGTTCCTGAGCTCTCTTTTTCCACTGAACCCATGTGAATAAGATAAGAGAGATCGTTAAAGTATCACTTATCACTTATCAAAACTCATTATATCCTTCAACTCCCTGCCACTCAATCCCTCACCATGGCAAGAGCAATACCATATTCCTCATTAAAACTCCCCACCCTTCATATCCTCATCATGAAACTCCTAGCTATCGTAGGACACATCTCATAGTCACACACTGATCCCATATCATGATAGGCTCTCCCCTTCTCACCCACTCAAGTTTATCCCGCAAATCAAGCATTTGCTTCGATACCGTATCCACGGTTTCCGGCTCATGCACCCCAACAGGAGACAAAATCCTAACAGATCCATCCCCACTACCTTTTCTGACTAAGATTGGCACCCCCCCGTCCGAGCAGCAACTTCACAACCCCACCTTCCCTTCGCCGGTCGTCATACACGAGGCGTGGGACCGCACAGTTCGGCGAGGATGACGTCAACTCTCTTGTCCGCCAGTAGCACCTCCATGCTCAGCTAGGTGCAGCGACGCCAGCCCAATGAAATTCACAGAGCTGACATTGGCCTTGGGCTACCCAGCAGCACCCGGAAACCCATTTCTTCTCTCCAGTGCGCCGCCAAGTGCACCGGGGTGGAGGGGTCCCTATCTGCGAACCAACAGCGTCTCCATCCTCAAGAGCGAAACAACTTTGCCATGCCCCCACCTAGCTTCTTAATACAGTCATGCCTCATCCTTATGATCCCGCTGATACGTATCTAGATGTTCTGACCCTGGTAACAGCCGTGCAGTGTCCGCCCATCCACAGCTCGGCGCGGCCCCCCAAGGGCCTCCTAAGCAATCCCTAGACTTTAGATGCACACCGCAATTCACGAGTACCTTCACAAGGGCAGGGTGCTGTGTTTGACGGAGTCTAAGGAGAGCGTGAAAGAAGAAAAGTGCAAAAATGCAAAGGTGCAATCACAATAGGCTCTAAGCGGAGCGGGGAAAGATCGAGGAACGGTAGACTAGATGACTTCCCCCTCTCCAGCTAAGGGCAGGCCAGGAGAAATATCTCTCGGTTTAGCTGAAAACTACAAAACACTCCCGGAACTCAACAAACTCTAAAGAAACACAGGCAGCTAACAATACCTGATCCCTGATGATCTCAAGCAATCTAAAACCATCCTGATATCCCATGACGCTCCGTGATCCATAAAGCCTATACCCTGCTAGTGCGCTAACCCATGAAACCGATATCCCATGCCTAGCTGCATAGGATGTGGAAACAACAACCCACTGCAGAGTGCCTAATCGCAGGAGACCACAAAGCCACATGCCCTATAATCGTATATCTCCTGGCTGTATATCAGCATGATATCATGCATGCATATCCGCACAACCACCTAACCGAATGCCCTATAGGCAATCCAACAGCGTTTCCATGGAACCGCGGGGAGGTTCGGACCGGCAACGCCGGTGCCTGGTTGCGCACCCCGGCCTTGTCTTCGCGCCCCGCGAAGAAGTACAGAGCTTGGCACTCGTGCTTGAGGTGCCATAGAAATTTTGGAAGATGGCGGCGGTGAGTAACGGAGAGGGGAGGCCTACCAGGTGGCGGCTTACCCGAATTAGGGAGCATACCGGTTTGTCTAGTAAGCAGAGGGGTGGAGAATTGCAGGAGCATTCAGTTAGGGAGGTTTGCGAAGGCCGAGGCGCTTGATGATTCACTCGGTGAATAGGGGCTTGAGGGGAGTGAAGGAAGCTTTAGAGCCCTGATTTCCCTCCTCCGAAGCGCTGTCACGGTAGTTTGCTGTTCACCGTTAAAAGAGAGGAAGGCTATCATTAGAATAGAGAAGATCATTTAGAAGTGCACTTCTAGCCCTATTTGCTTCCGCCAACTGTAGGGCTAGGAACACATTCTGCGTTATGAAGTGGGTCATTTCATCGCACCCATATTCTACCTTACGGAGCTAACATATTGATAACAGTACCAACCATTAGTACGAAGCAAAAGAACTCCGGAGTGTGCCCCTAGCATACCTATTACTCCTCCGGGGGGCTGGCTCTCCTGTGCTGCAAAGCCAGGCCAACCAGAGCACCTCCAAAGTTTAAAGCTGTCTGTAAATAATATTATATATTACGAGTAGTCAATTGAGGGGCCAAAAGACCATTAACTATCTGATCATTGACTATCACTCGCTGAGTGTTTCTGGAGTCACCACGATCACTGCTGCTGACCTTTGAGATATCCATTGGCATAGTGGGTAATCCTAGCCAGGATAAGACGAAGGCAGATTTCTGAGGCATGATTCCCAACGTCCCATCCTTCCGGGAGATAGTAAGCAACATTCCACCAGCATTCTGCGACTTATTTCGAAGCTTCTCGTACGGAGTATTGTTGGAAGGATGTGGTTGACTTTGGAAGATGCGGGAGAGTCTGAAAGATTGAATAGATGATTGCGGATGATTTGAGAGATTGAGATAGAATGGTCAATGGTTTATGAAAGAGATTAGATAGACATGTCTTTCCTTTGTGTATCACGGGAGTGTACGGAGGAATAAAGGCATGACGGGGATAGAGAGATAGGTGTGGTGATCGACGGAATGATCATGAAGTGCTACTTATGTTTTACTTATACACTTTTTTCTGTCATGAGTTTTTTGTTTTAGCTACAGAGCGAATTTGAAGAGCTGAGCGAGGTGTCTAAGTTCCGTGTGAATTCTCTTTCTATCGTCTACCACTGTGCCAAACATAACCTGCCAAAGTTAATAAGTATGATATCTCTTTTTGGTAAGTCCTGAGAACAGTGCATTTTGCTCAGCCACCACTGGCGCCAGAAGTGAAGCTCCTGGGCCCTATGCTCCAACGTAGACCAACTGCTCTTCGGAGGGTCCTGTGTCCTGGAGTGGACCCCCATTTCCAACCTTTCCCAAGATATCTCCTAACCTCGTTACCCGACCACACAAGCCGCCACGGCCAAGATTTCCTTTAATAATAAAAACATTTAATCACACCATAGCTATACCCCCCAGGTGTCCCCCCAATCGATCAATCGAATCAGGTCATTGGCATCTCCTTGTCCGGACAAACCTCCCGTGATGTCCTATCTCACTAGCACTTCACACTTCATAAAACCCTCGCATCCTCTAAAGCTCAAGCCCATGCTGCCGCTTAAGCCCTCCATGGGTAGCTTTTGATAGTGTATCTCGTCGGATAGGTCCACCCGGATGAGCCCACCAGTTCATACCCCCGCGCTCACCTCATGTCATCCATCACTTCCAGGGCCATATCGTAAGGTTTAGGCCCCTGTTGGGCACGCGACAAATACCATGGTATTTTCAGTTTTCCTAAGTATTTCCGGTTGGGTCAGGATAAATAAACTGAGGTATGTTTGGCATGCACATAAATACTACAGTATTTTTTTTCCCTGTACTTTTTTCTTGTGGAACCCCTCGCAAGTCTGTCGGTATTAGGGTACACGCAATTATTATTCCACAAAAATAGGCTATAAAACATGAGAAGTTATGGCACAGTAGCTGGGAGAAGGAAAAGGCAGAAAAAATGTTTTCCAGTATGATAGGTGCAAATTGTTTTCCAATTACAGCACTGCTCAATCCTTACACTTTTCACTGTGGTTTTTTCTCTCATACCCTGGGGCAAAAAAGTGCAGTCCACTCACTTATGATATGATACTCAAAAAACAGAGGATTTTGGTCAGACCAAACACCGGTATTTTGGCAAATACTGAGTATTTTTATTCTAAAGAATCCTTTGTTTTGAGGAAAAACTGAGTTTATTTTTCCAGTGGCGTGCCAAACAGGGCCTTAGTTGTTTTCAAGACCAAAGATACAGGCTCTACATAATCAGCCCCCCCCCGCGCTCTACCTTCAAGTCTCCTTCAGAACCTTTTCCATGCACAGGAATTCAGACCCCGGAATAATCGGACCTCACACTAGGACGTTGGAGTTGCCTCTCCAAGCAGAGTTGGTCTCGTTTTTCCCTCTATCTGTCCTGACTAGGGAAACCAGTACAGTTTTCCTATCTGTCTTTTTTTCTCCCCCAATCCGTAGGGGGAAATTCTAGACCTCTCATCATACTTAACTTACTCTACTGAGAAAACTAGAATAATTAGCTCTACTATATATGTCAGAAATAGAGATGTCCTGTATTCCATGGTTGTTCTATCTGAGAAGGAAGCAAACAAGTATTGAGCAGAAGAAAGAAGGGTTGGGGTTCGGGGAGGTCGGTGATGCGGCTATCGGTTAACTAGTGTATATGCAACAACGATTTCTAACACTTCCCGCCCTCAACAAACCAAGATCGAAGCTAATGGCAAAAGCACGATAGACCACATAGCTCTGAGCATCACGGAGCACCAGTAAAACCCCTCATCCAAATTGTCTCAGAGGGGAAAGGTATACTCTCAGCTCCAGATGACTAGCAGCCACGTAAACACCTTAAATAATGGAACAAAAGGAAATAAAAGGCGAAAGAATACAAGGCAAGAGAGGAGACTCGGATATCAGTCCAGTGTAGCTGAAAGACCAATCATTGTCAAGAATCGACGATGCATAGATTCTGGGAGTGCCTTGGTAAGGCCATCAGCGGCATTATCCTCTCCTGGAACAAAGA
>Ga0307513_10000419_pt1 | contig 61301 bp, 47 predicted proteins | sample 15_EM_MG_FD_202174 | JGI IMG/M metagenome (GOLD analysis project Ga0307513, IMG submission 202174) | Populus trichocarpa ectomycorrhiza microbial communities from riparian zone in the Pacific Northwest, United States - 15_EM | ecosystem: Host-associated > Plants > Roots > Unclassified | place...
CCTGGTGGTGGACAACATGTCGGCGGCGCACGGCCGGGAGCCGTTCACCGGCCCCCGCCAGATCGCCGTGGCGATGGCCGAGCTCTCCCACCAGCCCGTCACCGTCTGACCTTCCGCAGTCCGCAGGCCCGGTTGCCCCCGCAACCGGGCCTGTTTCGTCGGCTTTCGTCGCATGGTCAGACGGTGAAGCCGACCTGGGCCAGGCGGGCGGAAAGTTGGCGGGTGAGCTCGGCCTCCTGCGGCACCAGGTAGAAGTGGTCGCCCGGGAACACGGTGAGCTCAAACGCGCCGCCCGCGACCTCGGCCCAGGCCCGCATGCCGGCCTCGTCGAAGGAGGGGTCCTGCGCGCCGGCGTATGCGACCAGCGGGCTGTGCAGGGTGATCAGCGGCTCCGGCCGGTAGGTCTCGATCAGCCGGTAGTCGGCCCGCAGCGGCGGCAGCACCAGGTCCCAGAGCGCCCGGTGGTCGAAGACGGCGGCGTGCTGGCTGCTCAGCCTGCGGGCCTCGGCCACCAGCGACTCGTCGTCGTCCAAATGCACCGCCGAGGGTGGAACCAGGTGCGGGGCGATCCGCCCGGACACCGCTACCAGGTCGGCCAGGACCCCGTACCGGACCTGGAGCCGGGAGGCGATCTCGTAGGCCGCGGCAGCGCCCATGCTGTGCCCGAACAGGGCCAGCGGGCCGCCGAGATACGGTGTCAGGGCGTCGATCACGCCGTCAGCCAGGTCGTTCATGGAATCGATGCAGGGCTCGTCGAACCGTTCCTGCCGGCCCGGGTACCGCACGGCCAGGACCTCGACGTCCGGCGGTAGCCGCGACGACCACCCGCGGAACGACGCCGCGGTGCCGCCCGCGTGCGGCAGGCAGACCAGCCGGAGCCGGACCGGGCCGACCCCATTGCGCCGGCGTTCGAACCAGACCTCGGCCCTGCTCTCGTTGTCGGGCACCATGCCGACCTCCCGTCGTGGATGACTGCTCTCCCCGCGACGGTAGGCAAAGGTTCTATAGCGGAGCTTGCGGAGCCCGGGCGGCGCGGCCGGCGGCGATCAGGTTGACGGCGGCGACCGATACCCAGACCAGGGTCAGCCGGACGACCTCACCGGCGACGACGATGCTGGCGAGGAGGCCGCCGAGGAGCGTGATCAGGCTGAACCCGGAGCCGGCGACCGACCCGAACCAGCGGCGGGGGCCGGTTTGGTCAGCTTGTTCGGCCCGGCCGGCCTCGGCGAAGAGCTCGGCACTCTCCGCGATCCGCTTGTCCAGTGCATCCACGATCAGGTCCAGGAAGGCATCCACCTGCTGCCGGTCGGTGTCGGGGCCGCACTGCTGCAACCCGCTCAGCGCGTCGCGCAGCTCGTGCGGGCTGCGCGGTGACGGGGGCACCGGTACCGCGGCCGAACTCGACAGAAGATCAATATCAGGAGCAGGAACAATACCCTGGGCTGATTCTTTCATCAGGTCGTCCATGTCTCTATGAAACCGGGCCGTTGCCGTGTCCACATCATGGGCAATACTACGTTCTCGGTACTGCTCTCCGGAAGTTGTACTCTCAGCTAGCTGGAGGTCGCGGGTAGAGCAGACCGGAATTCTCGGGTAGAGCCAGCGTCATTGTCCAGCCCGGTCGGCGTGACCGACAATTGGTTCAGCCCGCGACAATGCCGTCCAGGGCCTGCTGGGCACCGTGGACCTGCGCTTTCAGATGGCGCAGGGATAGGAACCCGTTCATCGCCTGGGCCAGTTCCCAGGCCGCCGTGTGCCGCCCGGAGGTACAGGCCTGATGGAACAGCGCCACCAGGGCCGGCTCCTCCGACTCGAACCAGCCCATCGGGTCCGCGGCCGGTTCGCTCCGGCCACCGCGCGGGCGTCCGCGATCGGCAAGCGCGTCCAGGGCCCACCGGTCGAGCAGCGCGTCGGTCCGGCCGGCCAGCGTGGACCAGGCGCTCAGGGCATGGTTCAGCACCGAGCCCCGGCGCCCGGGCGAGTCCCGGGCCTGTGCCTGTTCGCGGGCGAAGGCCTGCAGCAACGGGTGATAGCGGTAGCGCGGGTAGCCCATCCGGTCGACGCCGGTCATCTCGATCATCCGGAGGTCGACCAGGTGCTCCAAGCGCTCCTCGGCCTCCAGTTCCTCCGTCTCCAGCACGGCGGCGACGGCCCAGACCGGGAAGTCCGGGACGTCGAGCACGGACAGCAGCCGGAAGGCCTCGGCCGCGGCCGGGTTCAGCGCGTCGTACTGGCTCTCCAGCCGGCACCGGACCGACAGGTTGCCGACCGCGAGTTCACCCAGCCGGCGCCGGTCGTCGCTGAGCCGGCGAACCAGCCGGGCCAGCGGCCAGCGGCGCTTGGCCGCGAGCCGGATTCCGGCGATCCGGACCGCCAGCGGCAGGTGCCCGCAGAGCTGGACGATGCGCTCCGCCTCGACCGGCTCGGCTGCCACCCGGCAGCCACCGATCACGGTCTCCAGCAGCTGCCGGGACTCGTGCGGCTCGAGCAGACCCAGCTCGACCACGTGCGCTCCGTCCAGGCCGGCCACGTGGCTGCGGCTGGTGACGACGGTCCGGGACTGCCCGGGCCCGGGCAGCAACGGCTGCACCTGAGCGTCGTCGGCGGCGTTGTCGAGCAGCACGAGCACCCGGCGACGAGCGAGCTGGCTGCGGTACAGCTGCATCCGCTCGTCGCGATCGGCCGGGATGTCGGCCGCCTCGGCCCCGAGTGCCCGGAGGAACCAGCCCAGCACGTCGTCCGGGTCCTTCGGGTGGCCGCCGTCACCGGCGAGGTCCACATAGAGCTGCCCGTCCTCGAACGTGCTGCGGCAGCCTGCGGCCAGGTGCACGGCCAGTGCGCTCTTGCCGGTCCCGACCGCGCCGGTGACCAGGATTTGGCTCGGTCCGGCCGGTTCCGGGTCGTCGTCGGTGAGCATTGCCCGCAGTTCGCGGATCTGGCCCTCGCGGCCGACGAAGTCGGCCACGTCCGGGGGCAGCATGGCGGGGCCGACGGCGCTCCAGGTCCCGGTCGCCGGGTCGGGCACCGCCGGGTCGGGCGCCGGGGGTGGCAGCTCGCCGACCAGGATCGCCTGGTGGATCTCGGTCAGCAGCGGACCGGGATCGACGCCCAGTTCCTCGGCCAGCACCCGGCGGCCCTCGTGGAACACGGCCAGCGCGTCGGCCTGCCGCTCGCACCAGTAGAGCGCGGTCATCAGCTGCGCCCGCAGCCGCTCGCGTACCGGGTACTCGGCCACCAGGGCGGTCAGCTCCGCGACCAGTTCGGCGTGCCGGCCCAGGTGCAGGTCGGTCTCGACCCGTGACTCCAGGGCGGCGGTGCCGGCTTCGGTCAGCCAGGGCAGCTCGCTGTCGGCCAGGTGGTCGGTGACGTTGACCAGTGGACGGCCCCGCCAGAGCCCGAGCGCGGCCCGGAAGTTGCGGCCGGCCGCGTCGTACCGGTTTTCCTCCAGGTCCTGGCGGCCGAGCCGGGTCAGCCGCTCGAACTCCTCGTAGTCGAACCGGCTGGAATGCGTGCGAAGCAGGTAGCCGGGCCGGTGCCGGACGATCTCGACCGAGGGCCCGAGGTGGCGGCGCAGCCGAGAGACGTAGGTGTAGATCTGCGCGTTGAACGTCGCCGGCGGGTTCCAGCCCCAGAGCACGTTGCTCAGTTGGACGTCCGAGACCACCCGGCCCCGGGCCAGCAGCAGGGCGGTCAGCACGGTGCGCTGCTTGCTACCGTCCAGCTGAATCTCTTGGCCGTCCTTCCAGACACTGACAGGTCCCAGAATTCGGAACTCCATCGGCTAGGACACCCTCTGCCGACGGGAGGACCGGAGTCCGGACGTGGTGCTGGGCATATTATTAACCCCCCGTTTCCGCTTGTCCTCTTGACTAGAGGTCGGTGTCGTCCTCGGTGATGCGAAAAATGAGCGGACGATTAGCACACCCCTGCAACAGCGCCCAGGACGAGCTCCCCGAATGTTGCGAAGTCTTAATCCACCGTAACTTCATTGACAAAGACGAGTCAATTAGTTTCAGCCCTGAATGAATTGTCCTGGTGACGGGCGGGTCGAGGTCGGCCGGTCGGCCGGCCGGTCGGTTAGCGTGGTGGGGTGACGACGCGGACGGTATGGCCGAGCCTTGCCTGCCCGGGGTTCGTCCTCTCCGCCTGGCCCTGGCGAGCGCTGGCCTATCTGGCCACCGGCATCCCAGTGGGTGTCGTCGCCCTGTTTCTCCTGCTGGTGCTGCTGATCACCGGGACCGCGCTGACCCTGGTCGTGGTCGGGGTACCGCTGCTGATCCTGATCGGTCTGGTCGGGCTGCCGGTGGCGGCGCTGGAGCGGCGGCGGTTGCGGCTGATCGACCCGGAGCCGGCCGGTTCTCCGCATCTGATCCCGGACCGTCCCGGGCCCTGGGCCTGGTTCGCGGTCCGGTACCGCGAACCGGCCACCTGGCGGGAACTGGCCTTCACCACCGTGTTCGCCACTCTGCTGTGGCCGCTGGACCTGGCCGCGGTGGTGCTGGCGGTCGGCGTTCCGTTGGCGCTGCTCAGCACGCCGCTGAGCCTGGCCCGGGCCGACCCGGGAGAGGCCGCCAGCGTGCTCGAGATCTGGGATGTCACCAGTTATCCGGCTGCGGTCGGCTGGGCCGCGCTCGGGTTGGTGGCGCTGGTCGTCGCGCCGTACCTGGTCACGGTTCTGGCCGGGCTACAGGCCGGGTTGACCCGCTCGCTGATCGCGCCCCGGGAGGTGGAACTGGCGGCCCAGGTGACCGCGCTGACCACCTCCCGGGCCCGGTTGGTGGCGGCGTTCCTGGCTGAGCGCCGCCGGATCGAGCGAGACCTGCACGACGGGGCCCAGCAGCGACTGGTGGCGTTGAGCATGACCCTCGGGCTGGCCCGGGTCTGCGAGGGGGAGGAGAGCGCCCAGTTGCTGGCCAAGGCCCAGGCCGAGACCAAGCTGGTGCTGGCCGAGCTGCGCGAGCTGATCCACGGTATCCAGCCGCAGATCCTCGCCGACCGGGGGCTGCCCGCAGCAGTCGAGGAGGCCGCCGACCGGTTGCCGATCCCGGTCCGGGTTCAGGTCGACCTGAGTCGCCGGCTGCCCGAAGAGGTCGAGGCCACGGCCTATTTCGCGGTTCGGGAAGCGCTGACGAACGTGGTCCGGCATAGCGGGGCGGCGCAGGCGGAGGTACGGGCCGAGTACGGTGACGGCGTGCTCACGGTCCAGGTCGAGGACGACGGACGTGGCGGCGCGGATGCCGGACGCGGCACCGGGCTGGCCGGGCTGGTCGATCGGCTGGCGGTGCTGGACGGCAGACTCGTGGTGTCCAGCCCACCCGGTGGTCCGACCCTTCTACGCCTGGAGATCCCGTGCGCTCAACCCGTTCGCTGCGAATAGTTCTGGCCGAGGACGGTGTCTTGTTACGCGAAGGCCTGGCTGGGCTCGTCGCCCGGTTCGGTCACGAGATCGTCGCCGCCGTCGGCGACGCCGAGGCGCTGACCACCGCCGTCGCCCGGCACCGGCCGGACTTGGTAGTGACCGACGTGCGGATGCCGCCCGGATTCAGCGACGAGGGGATCCGGGCGGCAATCACGCTGCGGGCGGCCGACCCTGGACTGCCGGTGGTGGTGCTCAGCCAGTACGTGGAGCAGACCTATGCCGGTGAGCTGCTCGGGTCCGGCCGGCCGGGCGGTATCGGGTACCTGCTGAAGGACCGGGTCGGTGACGTCGCCGAGTTCGTCGACGTGCTGCAACAGGTCGCGGACGGTGAGACCGTGGTCGACCCGGCGGTGGTCCGCCAGTTGCTCGGCCGCCGGCAGGACCCGGTGCAGCGGCTCAGCCCGCGCGAGCGCGAGGTGCTGGAACTGGTCGCCCAGGGCCGCTCCAACGTCGCCATCGCCCGGGACCTGACCGTCAGCGAGGCCGCCGTGACCAAGCACATCGGCAGCATCCTGACCAAGCTCGACCTGCCTCCGGCCCCCGACGACCACCGCCGGGTGCTGGCCGTGCTGACCTACCTGCGCGAGGGCTACAGCTAGCTCTACCACCAAGACTAGATCCTGCCCACCCGCGTCGACACGCCGGTGCGGCGTTGGATAGACGTCATGGTTGATGCGGTGATCGAACCGGTGACGAGCCCGGCCGTTGCTCCGGTGCAGGCGCGAGGCCTCCGGCGGACCTACGGTTCCGGGACCGGAGCGGTCACGGCCCTGGACGATGTCTCCCTCGAGTTCGCCGCCGGGTCGTTCACCGCGATCATGGGCCCGTCCGGGTCCGGTAAGTCCACCCTGCTGCACTGCGTCACCGGGCTGGACCGCCCCGACTCGGGGCAGGTGCTGCTGGACGGGCACGACCTCGGCTCGCTCCGGGAGCGGGATCTGACCCGATTGCGCCGGACCCGGATCGGCTTCGTCTTCCAGTCGTTCAACCTTGTCCCGTCGCTGACCGCCGAGCAGAACGTCGGCCTACCGCTCCGGCTGGCAGGCCGGCGTCCGGACCGGGAGATGATGCGCCAGGCCCTGGCCGACGTCCGACTGGCCGACCGAGCCGGGCACCGGCCCGGTCAGCTGTCCGGCGGCCAGCAGCAGCGGGTGGCCATCGCCCGAGCCCTGGTCACGCAGCCGGCGGTGCTGTTCGCGGACGAGCCCACCGGGGCCCTGGACAGCACCAGCAGCCGCGAGATCCTCGATCTACTGCGCGGAACCGTCGTCGATCGCGGCCTGACCGTGGTGATGGTGACCCACGACCTGGTGGCCGCCTCCGCCGCCCACCGGGTGGTGTTCATGGCCGACGGGCGGATCGCCGGTGAGCTGCTCGACCCGTCTCCTGCCGACGTCGCCCGGGCAACGACCGGTCTGGAGGCTCTGGCGTGCTGATGATCTCGCTCGGCACCCTGCGGCTGCGCTGGGCCGGTCTGGTCGGCACGGTGATCGCCCTGACCCTGGGGGTGATGATGACGGCGATGATGCTGCTGACCCTGGCAGGGTCGGCTGACCCGGTAGACCACGGCGCCGGCCGGTACGCGCAGGCCCCGGTGGTGGTGCGGTCGGCGGTCACCATCGGTCTGCCCGACTCCACCCGGCGACGGCCACTGGCCGAGCCCAGGGGTCTGCCCGCCGATCTGGTCACCGCGGTGAAGTCGCTCGGCCCGGCGGTCGTCGACCGGTCCTTCCCGGTCGAGGTCGCCGGTGACGACCTGATCGGGCACGCCTGGTCGGCAACCGGTTTCGGGCCCCGGCGACTGCTCGCCGGCCGGGCCCCGGCCACGGATACCGAGGTCGCCCTCGACCGCCCGGCCCGTCCCGGCGAGCGGGTCAACGTGCTCACCGGGTCCGGATCGCGGGTCTTCACCGTCTCCGGCACGCTGGCGCCGGGAACCGAGGCTGCGGTGTTCTTCACCGACACCGAGGCGGCCCGGCTGTCACCCCGGGTGGACGCCGTGGTCTCCTCGGCCGACGCCAGTGCCGTCGGCGCGGCCGTGCGCCGGGCCGGGAGCGACGCCGAGGTGCTCACCGGCACCCGGCGCGCGCAGGCGGTACCGGACCCGGACCGCGACCAGCTCGACGAGGCGGTGTCGAACCTGCGCACGATGCTCGGAATTGCCACCGCCATCGCCAGTTTCGTCGCGATCGTGGTGGTGGCGTCCGCCTTCGCCTACTCGGTCGGGCAGCGCCGGCGCGAGTTCGCGCTGCTGCGGGCTCTCGGGACCACCCCAGGACAGATCCGCCGCCTGGTCACCGGCGAGGCGCTGCTGGTCGGGACGCTGGCCGCGGCCACCGGATGCCTGCTCGGCCGCCCGGCCACCGGGCCGCTGGTGAGGCTGCTGGCGGATCGCGGGCTGGCCCCGGCCGGCTTCACCGCCGCGGACTCCTTGGCCCTGCTCGCGCTGGCGTTCGGCAGCGGTCTGGCGGTCGCCCTCGTCGGCGTCGCGGCCGCCGCCTGGCGGGCAGGGCGGGCCCGGCCAGGAGCGGCGTTACGGGCCGAGGAAAGCCAGAGCCGCACCGGTGACGTCGTCCGCCTGGTCCTCGGGGCGGCGCTGCTCCTGTGGGGGGTGGCCGGGATGGCCCGGGTGAGCCTGAGCGAACCGGCGGCCGCGCTCAAGGACAAGGACTACACGTTGCTGGTCCTGGTGCTGATCGGGGCGCTCGCGGTGCTGCAACCGCTGTTCTTGCGCCCGCTCACCGACCTGCTGACCCGCCCGTTGGCCCGCACCCGGGGAGCGGTCGGCCTACTGGTGCGGGAGAACTCCCGATTGATGTCCCGCCGCCTGGCCGCGACCGCAAGCCCGGTCCTCATCACGGTGGGGCTGGCCGCCTGCCTGCTCGGTGGCAGTTCCACCGCACAGCAGGTGGTTCCGGCCGCCACCCGGCAGCAGGTCCGGGCCGACTACGTCGTCGAGGCGACCGGACCGGTCGGCCTGAACCGGGATCTGCTGGCCCGGCTGGCTGCCCTCCGCACCGTCAGCACGACGGTGACCGCACCGACCACCGTGTACGCCAGCAGCGACGGTGAGGTGCTGGACGAGTACCCGGCCACCGTGGTCGACCCGAGCGCGCTCGGCACCGCGCTCCGGCTGCGGGTCACGGCAGGCTCGGTGCAGAACCTCTCCGACGGCAACATCGTCGTGGACCAGGAATGGGGGGTGCGCCCGGGCGAGCGGGTGGACGTCCGCCTCGCCGACGGCCGGGCTCGGTCGCTGACCGTGGCCGCCGTGCTCCGGGCAGGGGCCGGCAGTTACGTCACCGCTGCCCTGGCCGGGCGGGCCGCACCGAACCAGGTCCTGATCACCCGGCGCCCCGGAGCCTCGGCCGACACCGTGACGGCGACCCTGACCGCGATCACCTGGGGCCAGGGAGCCCGGGCCGTGCCGACCGAGTCCTGGGTGCGCGCGACGACCTCGTCCGGTCGCGAATACCGTTGGTGGGGAATGCTAGTCGTACTGGGCATCGCGTTGCTGTACAGCGGCATCGCCATCGCCAACACGCTGGCCACCACCACGCTCGGGCGGGGCCGGGAGATCGGCCTGCTGCGGCTGGCCGGAGCAGGGCGGACCCAGGTGCTGGCGATGTGCGCGGGGGAGTCGCTGCTCGCGGTCGGGCTCGGCACCCTGCTCGCCGCCGCAGTCAGTGCGGTGTGCCTGGTCGGGCGCTGGTCGGCGTTGGTTCAGGAAGCGACGTCGATCTCCATCTCGGTACCCTGGGTCACGCTGGCCGAGCTGGTGCTGGTCTGCGCGGCCACCGCCGTGCTGGCGGCGGTGGTCCCGGGCTGGATGCTGCTCCGGCAGGCCCAGGCCAGCGGTGGGCGGGTGGTTCCCGGGGGTTAGGACCAGTTGATCAATACAAATTTGGCATGGACGTGATTGCCAAGGTCCGGATGGGAATAATCAAGTGACCGACTCCGACCCTGCTGGTACAGAAAATGTTCATGTCTTGTTGAGAGAGTACGAGCAGAGTGCCAGGGATTGGGCTGCGGCATCCAGTGATGCGCGAAAAGCAAATGTGCTGTTCGAGGCAAATCATGCCCTTTACCAGCAGTTGCGAAATATTCCTGAAGGGCGAATCGGTATTGCGACACTGATCGCTGAATCGAACCCAGGAGTTCGCTTGCTCGCAGCCACGCACAGTTTGAGCTGGCAGGAATTCGAGGCTGTCGCCGCGCTCGAGGCACTGGTGCGGGCGGGTGGGCTACCTGCCGTCACGGCGAAGTACACCCTGCTCGGTCATCGCTCGGGCAGTTTGAACCTGGATTGGTGAGGCGAGGTTCTTCCTCAGACGTGCGTGTGCCCACTGGATCAGCCGGGCAGCAACGCGACCCACTCCGAGACGACGCGCTCCAGGTCTGCCTGCTTAGCCTCGACGTCTGCCAGGTCATTGAAGCGCAACTCCCGACGGTCCTTCCAATCGCCGAGAAACCACGTGGGCAGGTGCGGTGTCAGGCCGTGCGGGAACACCAGAATGAGACGCAGGAATTCTTTCGGGCGCAACTCGAAGGCGCCGAGATCGTCCGCACCGGAGAAGAAGCTCGGTGACTTCCACTTGACCCGCTCCTCAATTGCGGGCTCGGCCAGCACGATCCGGCGGACCAGCAGGAGCTCGGCGAGGAAAGGGTGCTCGAAATCCTGGAGGTATTCATCGACGTCGGTCACCGCTTCAGAGTAGCGAAGTGTTGGTTCCGCGGAACCGTCCACGCCCTGCATCACGCATACGGAGCGGCCGAGGATGTGCTGCCGGCCGCTCAAACCGAAGTCGGGCCCGAGTCTCTGTGGATCGACCGCTCCATGGCTTCGGCCATCGCTGCATGCGCGGCTGCCGCCGAGGCGATCTGCTCGTTGACGGCCTCGGTGATCTGCTCAAACGGCCCGGTGCCGACCGCATGCTTCAGCACCGCGTAGACCATCTCCTCCAGATCCTCTGGATTCAATGGCAGGTCGTAGGCGGCAACGAACGGATACAGGGCAGTCATCCCCCGAAGGAATTGATCACGAGTGGGCTCAGCCATGAACCATTATCTCAGGATGGCTTCGTGCGTCTCACCTGGGTCCGGAGCTAGTCCGGCAGGGGCGTCAGGTAGTGCGGTGGCACCGTGGTGGTGAGCCAGACCTGATGGTTGGCGGGTAGGAAAATGTGTCCGTTGGTGTGCATGGTTGCGGCGTCGATGGACAGGATGATGGGGGTGCCCCGGCGGGCAGCGACTCTTCGGGCTGTCTCCACATTGGGGGGGAGGTGAACATGCCTGCGGTTCATGGGTTTCAGGCCTAGAGTGTGGCCGGCGGGATTACGGGCTCGAGGTCCAGATCCACCTCGACCGAGTGTCCGTGTGAGGCACGAATCCGATCACCGTCAGTCGCGGGCTGTGCCCGACTACGGGATCGCCGCGCCGACCTGGCCCGCGGTTGAGGCCCTGATCCGCCAAACTTTCACCAGACGCGCGTGACCCGGTCCGGGGTCCCTGCCCGCGAGCCGATCGCCATCGTCGCCATGCATCGGCTGAACGATTCGGGCGGTCGGAACGTAGGCGTAAGCGGCACTGCCCACTCGAGAAGGGAGCACATCGATGAATCTACACTTGGGCCGCCGCGCAGGCGCCGGCCTCGTCGCGGCGGCGGGCGCCACGGCAGTGGCCCTGCTGGTCGCCTCACCCGCGATGGCCAGCCCGCTGTTCTGCGGCGCCGGACGCGGCCTGACCGCGCAAACCGCCATCCAGGGCGCGTTGGACGACGCAAAGATCACCGCAGAGTCCGAAGGCTTCTACGGCGCCTGCACCCTGTCCGGGCAACCGCAGATCTTCGAAACGTTCAACGACCCCTACTTCGGGCACCTCTACCGCGCCCAAGTCACCGTCACCTGCCAGACCTAGCCCGCCACCCGGGGCACCCCCGCCACGACACGTTGTGGCGGGGGTAGGTGTACGCCAGCGGCGACCACGACCGCGATGGTGGCCGGCTTAACGCTCAGCGCAACCGCTTGAGGCGCTTGATGGCGGTCTCCGCGGCGTTGAAGCCGGCCATGCCGTGGACGCCCGCGCCGGGAGGCGTGGCGGATGAGCACAGGTAGACGCCGGGAACGCCGAGCATGTATGGGTTTACCGACAGGCGCGGACGCAGCGCGATCTGGCGTGCCGTGTTGGCGCCGGTGCTGATGTCGCCGCCCACCCAGTTGGGGTTGTAGGCCTCGAACTGCGCAGGGCTGCGGGTCGAGACCGCGACGATCCGGTCACGAAAGCCTGGAGCGAAGCGCTCGATCTGGCCGATGATCGCCTCGGTTGCGTCGCCGTCGTACCCGCTCGGGACGTGGGCATAGGCGTAGATCGGGTTGATCGACCCGTGCGACCGGGAGGCATCGATGAGGTACTGCTGCCCGAGCAGCACGAACGGGCGCTCGGACATATCGCCGCGTGCCGTGCACTTTTCGACCGCGGCGATCTCGGCCGCGCTACCGCCGAGGTGCAGGGTGCCGGCGCGGGGACAGTCGGCATTGGTCCAGGGGATGTCTCCCTCGATCGCGAAGTCGACCTTGAACGTCCCCGGGCCGTAGCGGTAGCGGCTGAGCGCGCGTCGAACTCGCCCGGGAAGCGCGTCGCCGACGATCTCGAGCGCCCCAGCGGGGGCTGTGTCGAGCATGACGACGTCGGAGCGCTGACCGGTGAGTTCGCGCAGTTGGTCGAGGGAGGTGACGCGGGTGTCCGTCACGACCTTGCCGCCAAGTCCCGCGAGCTCGGCCAAGAGCGCGCGAGTGATGCTCTCGGTGCCTCCCTCGGCGATCGGCCAGCCCACGCTGTGCGCGGCCGCGGTGAGCAGCATCCCTACCGAGCTGCTGAGCGGGGTGTCGAGGCGGCTGAACGCATGGGCCGCGACGCCCATGAACAGTGCCCGAGCCGGATCGTCCCGGAATCGGCGCGCGGTCCAGGTCGCCGGCTGCACGGCATGCATGCCGAACCTCCCCAGCACGACCGGGTGCCGGGGTGCGTGCTCGACCGGCTGGAACACCTCGCCGATGAGGGCCTCGAAGTTGCGGGTGGCACTGGCGAACAACCGGTCCCAGCGACCGGCGTCGCTGCCCAGAGTTCGCCGGGTGTGGCTGCGGTCGCGGGCCGCGACGCCGGCGCGGCCATCGTCGAGCGGGTGCGCCAGGTCGATCTCCGGCCAGAGCCAACGGAGCCCGTGCCGCTCCAGTTCGAGTGAGGCGAAGTACGGCGACGCGACGCCGGTCGGGTGGAAGGCCGAACAGTCGTCGTGGAGCAGCCCGGGGACGGTCCGCTCGCTGCTGCGGGTCCCGCCGCCGGGGCGCTCGTACGCCTCGACGACGGTGACCTCCATCCCGGCCTGGGCGAGCCGGATGGCCGCAGCGAGCCCGTTGGGCCCGCTGCCGACCACCACGGCCGTAGTCATTCCGTCTGCTCCGGAGCGCTTGAGGATCTCGTCGTGAGCGTCCGTTGCCGGACGTATCCCGGAGCGGTCCAGGAGACGTGGAGCGGGACCGGGCCGTTGGGCAGCCACGGCTGCTCCCGCACGCAGTCCTTGACGTCCCAGGTCCCCTTCTCGATCACTCCGAGCGCGGCGTCGATGACCCGGTAGGTTTGGGGTGGATTGGCCCAGGGCCTCGCCTGCGACTCGCAGTACGTCACCACGAGGTCGCCCGGCGCGAGGTTCAGGCGCTTCTGCACTGCTGCGATCAGGCGCTCGTCGTGCAGGTGACCGTCCCCGAAGTTCCAGCCGACGATGGTGTTGCAGATGAACTCGGCCTCCCGAACCGTCCGGGCCTCGATGTCGTCCAGGTGCTCGTAGAGCAGCGAGAACAGGCCCCTGCCCTGGCTGTGCATCAAACGCCAGGCGACCGCCTTCTGAACGGTCATGTCGGCATCGTCGCGCTCGTACGGTGTCGGCTTCATCCGCTGCAGCTGGTCGATCTGGTTCTCCACCAGCGGCAGCTCGTTGAGTCGCTGCTCGACGCCGGGCTTCATCGCCCACAGGGCCGACGCCCAGTTGCCGGCATATTGCCGCATCGATGGCAGGAACGAGACCAGGTCGGGGCGCAGATTGCCGAGCACCGGACCGAAGCAGAGCAGCGCGAAGATCGGGATCAGCAGCAGCGGCTCCGAGAAGTTCCAGATGTTGTAGACCGACGCGTCGAACCCGTCGCCGAAGCCGCCCCACAGGACGATCGCGATGTAGCCGAAGTAGACGTTCCACTCCAGCGGGACCGCGAGTGGGAAGGTCGTTGTGATGAAGAGGTGGAAGATCAGCATGGCCACGGCACCCAGCATCGCGATCGTGTTGTTCGTGGTCAGCAGGAGCACCAGCGGGATGACGATCTCGACGGTGGTGCCGCCGATGTGCGCCGTGAACCAGGCGATCCGGCTCGGGCGGATGTCGTCGGGCGGGTTGCGGTAATGAAGCCGCTTCACGAAGCCCAGCTGACCGGGGCTGTTCGAGACCATCGGGGGCACGACATTGATGAAGTGCTCGCCGAGCTTCGACACTCCGGCGCCGATCCAGACAATGCAGATGATGATCTTGAAGGCGACGACCAGGTTGACGAAATCGCTGGCACTGGCGCCGTCGGTCATGACGATCGCGCCGAGCGTCGCGGAGAACAGCATGATCGGGAGGTACTGCTCCGAGCGCGCAGCCAGGAAGATGACCTTGTCCCGTAGCCCCATCAACGGCATCGCGATCAGGATCGGGACGAACGCTGTGGCCGGGACGAGTTCCTGCGGCCCGGTGCCGGCCGGCAGGAAGTCAACTGTCTCGGCGCGCACGACCAGCGGGTAGACCAGGCTGCCCAGGACGGCGAGGTAGAGCAGCACGTCGAACGGCGTGCGGGTGTCCCCACCAGTCAGCGGAACGTGACGGCCCCACGGCGCCATCCGGATCGTTCCGGGCCGGAGCCAGTACCGGATGTTGCCGAGCATCGGCACGAAATGGCCGCACAGCGGTCCGAACGCACCACCAAGGCCGATCACCTCGAGCAGCATCAGCCACACGGCGAGCTTCTGATAGACGACGATGTTGTCGAACCAGGTGCTGGGATCGGTGAAGTACACGTGCTCGGTGGTCCACGACGTGATGGCCAGGCCGATCACGAAATAGAGGCCGACCATCTTCAGGATGTAGACGATGTGAAGTACCCGAGGGGTACCGAAGCCGTCGTCCACCCAGTGGGTGCTCAGGATCCGCATGCGATCGCGCACCGGCAGTCGTAGGAACTCAGCCGGCGGCACGGGCTGCGGCGACGGATTAATGAATCCCATCTCATGCTCCTTGGGGTGCGTGGTCGGCCGCGGTCAGGGACACGCACACATCTTGTCCAGTCTCGCGGTGCCGCACCTAACGGCTTCGGCCGATGACCTCGACGGCGTTGCCGAGTTGGACCCCCGGGCGCCTTGGTGTGGGCCATGTTTCCCAGGGCGATGATGCCGATGCGCCGCCGCCACGAAGCGGTGCCCGAACTCGACGTTTCTTGCGGTTACTCAGCGTCCGTCGAGCCTGTAGCGAAATCAGTAGATCAAGGAAAAGCCTGATCTGCGCGGAGATTTGACCCACTCACCGAGGCAAAACCCCGTCCAAATTGCAGATTGATCTCGAGCAACACGACTGTTGCTACTTGCGGGCAGTGCCGACGTACTCCTCGCGGTGACTGATCCGGTAGGTCTCACCGCCGAGACCGGGACTCAGCACGATGACGTAGGGCCGGGCGATCACCCAGCCGCCGTCGTAGCCGGCGAACACGTCATCGGCACCGGCCCGGTATCCGGCCCGGAACTGTGCCTCGGCCTTCTGCCGGTCCGCGGCCGGAAGTTCGGCTCCGGCTTGTATCGCTCGGCCTTCGGCCAGCCCGCCCGAGCGCCCGACCGCTAGCCCGTCGGCGTATCCGTCCTGCTCAGCCGCCGCAGAGGAGGCCGGACTCGGACCGGTCTGGCGACCCAGCACGAAGCCCGCCAGCAGGAATCCCAATGCCAGCACGACGATCCCTGCCGTGCGCAGGGGTAAGCGCTGCTTCATCGTTCGCTCCTCGGTTGAGACAGGGCCGCGGTTGGCCCAGGCTGACCCAACGAACGCTGCTACCTCTCACCAGTCAAGCCAAACGCCGCTAGTTCTTCACTGGTGGCCGCCGGTGAGTGCGGCGTCCCTCAACCGGGCGGCATCCTCCGCGGGCGGAGTGCCGAATCGACGGCGGTAGTCCCGGCTGAAGTGCGACGGGCTTTCGTACCCGACCGCGTATGCCGCACCAGCCACGTCGTTCGGGTTGGCGAGGAGCCGTATTCGCGCCTCCTGGAGCCGGATCTGCTTCTGAAACTGGATCGGGCTCATCGCCGTGACGGCTTGGAACGTCCGATGGAAGGCAGACGGGCTCATGTGTGTCATCTGGGCGAGCTCATCGACGCGGATGCTGTCGGCGTAGTGCTCCCGCAACCAGCGGACCGCGTGCCCGACACGATTCAGGCTGCTGTCGGCCAGGCCCAGTTGCCGAACGAGCGCGCCACCTCGACCTCTCATCAACAGCCACAGGATCTCCCGCTCGATCATGGGCGCCAGGATCGGACGGTCGCGCGGACGATCAAGGAGCCGCACCATCCGCAGGACCGCATCGATCAGCTCGGTCGGTGCGTCATGGACCGCTATCCCCGAGGGCGCCACGGCGCCCCGGGTGGTACGCGGAAAGTCAGCCGCCGCAGGATGAAGCAACAGTTCGGCGATAGCGGTCGGCTTCAGGGTGAGAGCGAAGCCGAGGGCGGGCACCGAGGGGCTGGCCTCAGTGAAATGGCCCGTGAGTGGCAGGTCGACGCAGGCCACCATGCACTGGCCGCCGTGATAGTCGTGGACGTGGTCGCCCACGGCCATGCGCTTGGCCCCCTGGGCCATGAGGACCATAACGGTCCCGGTCGTCGACACCGTCGGGGGCCCCGTGTGCTCGACACCGGAGATGAGAACCCCGTCGGCGATGGTCACCAGCGTATTCCGGGAATGCTGTGCTATGAGGGCACCCAATTCGTCCAAGAGCATGGCGAGATTCAACCACTGGCAGCGCCGGGCGACACCTGTTCCCATTGCGTGCAGCAGGATCAGGCAAGACATTGCGAGGATGCGTCGACAAGGGCCAGCAGGTTCTCGACTGGACCGGCGGAGAGGATCGGGCAAGAGGTCGAGAGGATGGAGATAACAGGTGCGCTGTGCACGGTGATGTCCTTGGTGTCGGCAGTCCTCGTACGAAACCGTCTGTGATGTGCAGGCGCGGCAGGACGCCGGAGAGAGAGAAAATGACCATCGCCATAGTCGCAGGGGGCAGCTCGGGCATCGGCCAGAGCGCCGCTGTCGAGATCGCCAAGCGAGGCTCAGGTGTGATCCTTACCTACCGGACCCACCCCGAGGGCGCCGACGAAACCGTGGCCGCCATCGAGAAAGAAGGCGGCACCGCCGTCGCGCTCCAGCTGGACGTCGGCCGCACTGAGACGTTTCCCGTGTTCCGGGACGTCGTGACCCGCACGCTCGCGGACACGTGGCACACGGATACCTTCACCTATCTGCTCAACAACGCCGGGATCAGCCAGATGGCGATGTTCGAGGACACCACCGAGGATCTCTTCGACGAGCTGCAACGCGTCCTTCTCAAGGGCCCGTACTTCCTCACCCAGACCCTGCTTCCGCTCCTCGAAGACGGCGGTGCGATCGTCAATACGACCAGCTCTGCCACCCAGTCCACCGGTCTGTCACCGGGGTACTCCGCCTACGCCACCATGAAGGGCGGCCTCCTGGTGCAGACCCGGTATCTGGCGAAAGAGCTCAGTGTTCGCGGGATCCGGGTGAACTCGGTGTCGCCGGGAACGACGCGAACTCGCCTCGGTGGCGACGCCTTCGCCAAATTCCCCGAGATCATCCCGACCCTCGCCGCCGGCATTGCCCTGGGCCGCATCGGCGAACCGCAGGACATCGGCCGTGTGATCGCCTTCCTGCTCTCCGACGATGCCGGCTGGATCACCGCACAGGATATCGAGGTCTCCGGCGGCGCCAATCTCTAACGACGTGGTTGCCGCGCACGCCCGCAGCAGACGTCTACCACCTGGAGAGCAATAGGCAAGCGCTACGGAGAATCCGGCTAGGCGAAATCACAGACCGCTGATTTCATCAACACATGAAGATCACCTACGGATTCAATTCCACAATGACAGCCAAGCCGGGTATGGGAGACAAGCTGATCGAGCTGCTCCTGTCCGGTGTGAACGAGGGCAACCCCGGCTCCAGCGAATACTGCCTCGTCTACCTGGTCAGCCGATCTGCCTCGGATCTCGACGTGGCACACATCACCGAGGGCTGGACGACTGAGGAAGATCACCATCGAATCTTCGACAGTCCCGCCGCCCAGGCCATCGTCGCGCAATTCCGGGACCTGCTGGCGAGCGAACCCCTCTACACCGATTACGTCCCCGTGGGCGGCAAGGCCGCGCTCTGACGGCCGCTGCTACGGCGAACCATTGGACGACCGAACCACGACACGCATAAGGATCCCGCAATGATCCCGGTCCGCCCCGAAATTGACCCGGAACTCGTCGAGCTCCTCGGGCAGATGCCTGAGATGCCGCAACTGGACGGGGAGACGCTCGAGCACATTCGCCCGTTCGCCAGGACGCCCATCGATCCCGTCCTTGAAGGCCGGGCAGTACGCCGAAGTGAGCTCACGATGATGACCTTGGACGGGTCCGAGATTCCCATCTCCGTCTTCAGCCCCGACAGGCCGGCCGATTCGGCGCCATGCATTGTTTGGCTGCATGGCGGTGGGATGGTCATGGGTGACCGGTTTTCGCAGATCGACATCCCGCTGGAGTGGCTCGAGCAACTGGGCGCTGTCGTGGTGTCCATCGAATATCGGCTGGCGCCCGAAGCCACTGGCATGACCCCGGTAGAAGACGCGTACGCGGGACTTTTGTGGGTCGCTGAGCACGCGGATGAACTTGAGATCGATCCTCTTCGCATCGTCATCGCGGGCCCGAGCGCGGGTGGTGGCCTCGCCGCGGGAGTCGCGTTGATGGCGCGGGACAAGAGCACTCTTCGACTCGCCGCCCAGGTGCTCATCTGCCCCATGCTCGACCACCGGAATGTGACAACGTCGAGTCGGCAATACACCGGCCCTGGCGTGTGGTCACGGGAGATGAACGAGTTCGGATGGCGATCTGTCCTTGGCGGTCCGACCGGCTCGGAGGTCCCGAGCTATGTCTCGCCGGCGATGGCCGAGGACCTGACCGGCCTGCCGACCACGTACATCGACGCCGGATCGGCCGAGGTCTTCAGGGACGAGGATGTGGAGTACGCCGGCAGGATCTGGGCCGCAGGCGGGCAGGTGGAACTCCACATCTGGGCCGGCGGTTTTCACGGATTCGACTCGCTCTTTCCGCAGGCGGCTCTTTCAAAGTCTTCACGCCGCACCCGGACCGCTTGGCTGGCCAAAGTCCTCGCCGTTGTCAGCTGACTGGCCGTCACCGCACGGCGAGGACCGGCTCGCGGTCCTGCACGGCACCTGGGTGCTACCTCTGGTGGGGTATGCCAGGTGACCTCTGGGAGGGGACGTATTCGGGCACGCCGAAACCTAGCGTCTAGGGCACCGGCTCGATCGTGACGCCGATCCTCGATCCCGAGCCTTACCGGCTCGCCATAGGCCAGGAGCCCCGCCATGAACCCACCTTTCCGGCGTACCGACGCCGGTCCAGCGGCCAGCGTCGGCGTGACCAGGTCGCCCTTCGCCGCCGATCCGATCGCCAACAAGCTCGTCCCCGGATCGCCGGCCGTCGAGCTGCCGCAGTGCTCGAAGGCCGGCGTGCTGGCGGTCTGGGCGGCGGCCGCCCTGCCGATGGGTGTCCTGGCCTGGGTGATCGCCCCAGCGGTCGCCGGACACGCGCCGTCCGAAAAGCATTTCGCAGTGACCCTGCTCGCGGCGCTGACCTTCGGGCTGATCTGGCAGGCCGCCCTGGTGCTGATGCTGGTGCTGCGGGAGAACCGGAACTCGCCGTCGATGCCGTTGCGCGATCGGCTCTGGCTGAGGGCGCCGGCCACGGCCACTCGGCGCGGGGGCAGGTTGTGGTGGTGGGTCGGGGCCTACGCGATCGGGCTCGCGGCGGTCAATCTCATCGCATTCGGGCCGACCGGGCCGATCGACCGGAACTTCGGCCTGTTCTTGCAGTCCGCGGCCGGCAAGGCGACCTTCCATCACGCCTGGGGGCTGTACGCGCTGGTCGCTGTCCTGCTGGCCTTCAACACGTTCCTGGGGGAGGAGATGCTGTTCCGCGGATTCCTGCTGCCGAGGATGCGCTCGGCGTTCGGGCGGGCCGATTGGGTGGTCAACGGCATCCTGTTCGGCTGCTACCACCTGCACGAACCCTGGGTGATCCCGAACGCCATCCTCACCGGCTTCCTCTGCGCTTACTCGACGCGTCGGTACCGCAGCGCCTGGATGGGAATCGCCATCCACTCGATAGAGTCGCTGTTCATCCTCGCAGTGTTGTTTCCGCTGGTCGCGGGGTAGTGCTGGCCGATGCCGCGGCTGAACGACAGGTACCGAGGGGTGGTGGCCGTGCGCATCCTTGACCAGCTCCGCGCCTCTATCCGGGTGCCCGGCTGGGTGCGCACGCTGCCGCCGCAGCTCGTCGACGGGGTCATCGCCGCGGTGTTCGGTGCGGCGATGGTCCTGGACAAGATTCACGGCCCGGCGCTCGGTACCGCCCACACCCTGGTCAGCGGCGCGCTGACGCTCGCCCTGGTGGCCGGCTTGTGCCTGCGGCGCCGGTTCCCGCTGACGGCCTTCATCGCGGGAGCGGCCGCGGTGGCGGCGGAATCGGTTTTCGACGTCACGAGTGTTGTTTCGCCGTACGCGGGCCAGTTTCTGGTGTACTCGGCCGGTCTGCACGCCACCCGGGCGCGGTCCTGGTGGGTGCCGCCGGTGATCGTCGTCGGCGTCATCGTCTACTTCTCCGGGACGCCGGACGCCGCGTCGTCGATCGAGCCGATCGGGGTGCTTTTCGTCTGGCTCGCAAGCTGGGCGGTGGGGTACGCGACGGCCCGGCGGCGCGAGGAGCAGAGCCGCTCCCAGGTGGCCATCCGCCGTCAGGTGATCGCTGAGGAGCAGACCCGGATGGCGCGCGAGCTGCACGATCTGATCGGGCATACGGTCAATCTGCTGGTCGTCCAGGCCGGCGCGGCCCGGGTTACGCTCGACACCGCCCCGGACACCACCCGATCGTTGCTGATCGGCATGGAACAGACCGGAGTCGATGCGCTGGCCGACCTCGATCACGTTCTGGGCATCCTGCGGTCCGGCTCGGACCTCACGGAGGCCGCCGACCAGCCGATTCACTGGCGGCAGGGGCCCGGCCTGGCCGGACTGCCGGAGCTGGTCAGCCGGCTGAGCGCCTCGCAGGTCCGGGTCCTGCTCTCGGTCGAGGCCGGAGCACAGCAGCTACCGCGCACCCTTGACCTGTCGGCCTATCGGATCGTCCAGGAGGCACTGACCAACGTGCTCAAGCATGCCGCACCGTGTTCGGCCGAGGTCGCCGTCTACCGCGAGGCCAACCAGCTCGTCATCGACGTCTCGGATGACGGCCGGCGGGCGGTGCCGCCGCACCGCACCTCGGGCCGGGGGCTGATCGGGATCGCGGAACGCGTCTCGGCCTGTGGTGGGACCGTCGACTACGGCTCGCGGCCGACCGGCGGCTTCGCCCTCCACGCCGTCCTACCGCTGCCATGACCATTCGGGTGGTGATCGCGGATGACGACGCGCTGCTGCGGGCCGGGCTGGCCGTCGTCCTCGACACGGCGTTCGACATCGAGGTGGTCGCGGAGGCGGCCGATGGGCTGGACGCCCTGGAGAAGTGCCGGCTGCATGCTCCCGACGTCGTCCTGATGGACGTGATGATGCCCGGGATCGACGGAATCGAGGCCACCCGCCGACTGGCGGCGTCCCGACCCGAGATCAAGATCCTGATTCTGACCACGTTCCAGCACGACGAATACGTCTGAGGTGCGCTGAATGCCGGGGCCAGCGGCTTCCTGCTGAAACGCACCTCACCGGAGCGGCTGATCGACGCCGTCCGGGTAATCGCGGCCGGCGAGGCGCTGCTCGATCCGGCGGTGACCAGGGCGATGATCCGCCAATACATCGGCGTCCAGCCGGCCTCCAGCTCATCGTCCAGGGATGTCGCGCTCGCCGAGCAACTGACCGAGCGCGAGCGGCAGGTGCTCGTGCTGATCGGCCAGGGACGGTCCAACCAAGAGATCGCCGACCTGCTGGTAATCGCCGAATCCACGGCCAAGACGCATGTGAAGCGGATCATGGCCAAGATTGATGCGCGGGATCGGGCCCAGGCGGTGGTTTTTGCCTATCGCAGCGGCCTCATCAACCCGCACCAGTGACCCTGTCACCCCTCACGAACGCTAGGAAGCACCAGGCCCATACCGGAGGTCGTGTCGTGACCTCAGGGCGCCCAGCCGCCCGGCCCATATCGGTCGTAGATGAGGTGGGCGGTGCGGAAGATGCCGACCCACGCAAGGACGAACCACGCCACCGCGCTAACTCCGATCGCCCAGCCGCCGACCTCGTGCCCCAGCATGACGATGAGGAAGGCTGGCAGGAAGAACAGCGACAGGCCGACACCCAGCGCCAGTTCGCACGCGCGATGCAGCGAGATGTCAGCCCGGTCGACGTACCAGAACCGGGTTGCGACCAGCAGAACCGGCGCCCAGAACAGCGCCGCAAGGACGTAAACCGTGTCCCGCGCCCCGGTCGCACCCTGCGCGTCGAACAGCCAGATGGCGGCGACGGCGACGACAGCGAACAGCGGCGGCGCACCCCAAGCGGCGACGCGCTTCCACGGCGTCGCGGTGACCTCAGGCTTGGTCAGGGTGTACATGCGGACCTCTGCGCAAGCCTGAGGGTGGCCGGCCAGGCTGGTTCGGTGATCGATCACGCTGACGACAACGCCACCAGAAGATGACCAATGGGATGCCGGTGGCGCCGGCCAGGACAATGACCGATCGCCAGACCTCGAACGGGCCGAGCTCCGGCAGCCCGACGAGGGCCACGAAGCAGAGGAGCACGCTCTGGGTGACGTAGCCGGCGGTGTACGGGTAGCGCCGGGCCGGTTCGGAACTCCGCAGCAGCACAACATAAATGGTAACCAGGACAAGAATGCCCGACAAGATTGGCAATGAAACCGGGACCGTTATCGAATGCCTCCGGACATATTCTCCGTTGACCGACACCAGCCGACCGCGAGACAGGCCAACCGAGACGTTGTCTCCGGAGTCCACGTTGATCACGGCACCGTTCATGGGCTTGGTGACCTTGGTGCCGTCGTCCAGTTGAAGATCGATCTCCTGGGAAACCCAGTTGGAATCCCCGTCCCAGCCGGAGTCGTAGTTCGTGTCGAGCACGCTCGCGCGATGCATCGAAAGGTGGCCCGTCGCGAAATCGCCCCGGGCCGTTGCATCTTGGTAGGCCGGATAGCCCACAAGCAGGAGCAGCCCCAGGCCCACGGCCGCCGCGTACTTCATCACCGTGCGTTCCAAACTCAGGTCTTCGCCGGGCCGGTACCTGTTCATGAAATTCCGTAACTCATTCGATTGGGCCTATCGCCATCTCTCAGCTTAGGAGAAGGGCTTCAGCTGGACCGCCTCCTCACCGAACCGAAGTCATGCCTCAGCACCAGGAACGAGCAGGGATCGCAGTTCCACTACGTCGGCGGTCAGCTCACCGCGGATAGCCCGGCCGAGCCGGGCGAGAACGACACCGTGCCCGGTGCGCTCCGCCGGTCCGTCGATCAGGCATCGGCCGGCCAAGGAGACCCAGATCCGGCGGTTGCCGCCCTCGGCGGTCAGCTTGAGCAGTTCACGCACCGGGCGCTCCGACCAGAGCAGGTTTTCGTCGGCGAGGACTGCGGACAGGTCGTCGACGAAAGCGGCGACCAAGGCAGGCAGCAACTCCGAGTCGCGGCCCGCCGGCAGGAGAGCGGACAGCAACACGAGCGCCAAGGTCAGGATCGGCCTGGACGTCGGGTTATCGCGCCAGTCGCCGGGCTCATGCAACCAGCACCAGGCCAGATAGCTGCCGGCCGCATCCCATGCGTCCGGACCAAGCTCGACAGCCGACTCCACCAGCGGCGTCACCGAGTTGACCGGCGAGCCATCCATCGTGGTGGCGCGGACAAGCACCAGGCAGCAGAAGATCCGCATGAGGTGGATGCGCCGAGCCTCCGCCGGGCTGAGCTGAACGTCCACCCTGGACCAGCGGGTGAGCGTCAGCACTTGTTCGGGATAGCAGGACAGCTCGTCGGGTAACCAACGATCTGTCCGCAGCTCTTCGAGCGCGCGCCGGTTCTCGCCCACGCCGACTCCGTAGTCGGCAGCTGCGATCTCCTCAAGCATCGACGCATTCAGTTGTGGACCGACCCAATCTCGCAGTGCCAACTCCGAAGGGTGCAGGACACCGAGCAACTGAGCCAGGGCGCGATCAGGTGCCACCAACGCCACCTCCTCTCCTTTGGAGAGTCACCGGGCCGAGTGCGACGGGATCGCGCAAGGTCAACGAACGAGCGCACGATACAACGACGGCCCTACCCGGGCGCACGAACACCCTCGTCGCCGTGGCCTGCTCCGGACACGGATTCAAGTTCGGACCCGCCGTGGGTGAAGCCCTGGCGATCGGAGCCGTGCTGACCAGAACCTCGCTGTCGCGTCCCGCCACCTGGCGTGGTGGCAGGTCAGGACTGGTTGGCGGCCAGCCGATCAAACTCCTCGACCGCCGCCCGGGCCGACAGCAGCGAACCCTGGATCCACCCGGACCAATACGAGGCGTGCTCCCCGGCCAGCATCACCCGGCCGTGTCGGGCCACCAGGGTTGGGTAGAGCGTGCGCCGGGCATCGTCCAGCCAGAACGCGTAAGCCCCTCCGGCCCAGGGCATTTTGTGCCAGGAAACGGACACTCCACCGGCATAGGCCGCGGTGGCCTGCGGGTGGATCTGGGCGTTCTGCCGGAGCACTTCGGCCAGCCGCTCCTTGGGCGTCCTGGTGCCCAGCTCGTAGCCGTAGTCGGCGAAAGCGTAGGCCCCCAGGACGACCCCGGCCCCGGAGCTATGGAAACGGTCTGCTGGGTAGGACATCTGGTTCATCGGCTGGTCCGTGTAACTGATTCCGCCGTAGATGTTCTCGTCCTGTTCCCAGAACCGCCGCCGGTACTGGATGCCGACCTTGGTCACCGGATCGTACAGAACCTGTGGAAGTACGGCCTCGAGCGCGGCAGAGATCCGCAGCTCGACGTTCTTCAGCACCGGCGGAGGAATGGTGCAGATGCAGTAGTCCGCCGTCGTGGTCTGCCGGGCCCCGTCCCGGTCCTGGTACACCGCGGTGACCGCGCGATCGTCCTGGGACAGCGCGACCACCTGCGCGTTGTGCCGGATCAGCGGCCGGGTCCGAGCGTCGAAGGCTTTGGCGATCATGTCCATCCCGCCGACCGGCTGGAACATCGTCGACTGGAACGCGTAGGAGTGCTCGAAGGCGAGCGACTGCCACGGGTAGGCGTCGAACACCTCCTGGCGGGTCAACGGCTCGGACGGCAGCCCGGGGTTCAGCCCCGCCCCCGGCGGGGTCTGCCAACCCCGGGCCCAGCTGGTGGCCTCGCCGCGCACGTACCGGTACTGCCCGTCCAGGACCCCCCACTCCCGCATCGCGGCGAGAATCTGCTCCCGGTCCTGCTGGCTCAGCTCGTCGTCAAGGCGACCGCGTTCGACCGCACTGGCCAGCAGCTCGGCGATCCGGCCGTTCAGGTCGGCCTCCACCGCACCCTTGCGGATCTTCAATCCGTCCTGCCGGTGCAGCCACGCCGCCTGGTTGATCATCGGGAAGAGCTCGAGCTGCACCCCGAATTCGCGCACGTAGTGCAGGACCGCGCTGTGGTGGTTCGGGATCCGCCACGGGCCGGGGTTGAAGTACAGACCCTGCTCGAACCGCACCTGCTGGGTGGTCCCGTCCGTCTCCACCACCCGGTCGCCGTCGCGCAAGGTCAGGATCCGGCCTCCGGAACGCCCGGACGCCTCCAGCACCTCGACCTGGTAGCCGGCCTTGTGCAGCTCGTAGGCCGCCATCATCCCGGCGACCCCGGCGCCGAGAACAAGGATCCGCCGCCGGTGGCGGGCGGCAGCGGTAAGGGTCGGCGGCTCGAACGGCGGTGGGACTGCTTCCAGGTTCACCAATCCCATCAGGTGGTGCATGGTTCCGATTCCGGCAGTGGCCCCCACTGCCCGAAGGAACTGCTTGCGGGTGATCGTGGCCATGGTCCCCTCCTCCTTGGCGCGCTGCGCGGTTCGTGATCCACCGCGACCGAACGATCGCGTCAACCGGACGCTGCATCGACTCTGCTCGACCAACCATCGGCCCGGATTGGAAGAATGGGACAATCAGCTGTCGAGGTGCCGATCAGCGATCAGCGTGCGGCTGATCGCAGCTTCCTCTGCGAGGAGTCCGGTCGGCGTGGTGCCGACGATCGTGCTGAAGTCCAGATTGAGGTGTGCCTGATCGTAGTAGCCGCAGGTTGCTGCGATATCGGCGACGGAGAGGGCGTTTTCCAGCCGTAGCAGGCTAACCGCCCGCCGCAGACGTAAGATTCGTGCGACGGTCTTCGGGGGCAGGCCGATCTGTTCCTGGAATTTGCGGTCCAGGTGTCGACGGCTCCAGCCGATCGTGTCCGCGAGTTCCGCGATTGTGTACTGACCATCGGAACGGCAGAGGGCTCGCCAGGCGAAATCAACCTGCCGGTCCGGTGTCGATCCTTCGGCCAGGCCGGCTATCAACAACTCGTCGAGCAAGGCGAACCGGGTGGCCCAGTCCGGTGACTCGCCCAGCCGAGCAGGTATCTCACGGGCCGAGCGGCCCGCGACGTCTGCGAGGTCGACAACTCGCCCGGCGAGCTCATGCATCGGCACACCGAACAGTGCGTACGCCGCCAGCGGAGTCAGTTGCACCTGGACCAGGCGCATGCCTGGGACGCTCTCGCTCAAGACCGAACTGTCGTGCAGCCCACCGACAAAACATTGCGGCGTTGCGTCCAGCTGTCGCCCTGTCCGGGACTCGTACAGGTTGGGTGGATCCCCGAAACCGAAGTACACCGTCACGGTCGCCTCGGGCAGCAGCCGTCGACAGACCCGCTGCGGCGCCGCATCCTGGTAGCCGAACCAGTCATCCACCAGCCCGCGAAGCTGGGGGTGCACAGGCCGGTCCGCCCGCTCGAATCTGAAGTCGTCACCGTCGAAGTGCGTGTGCGTGTTCGCCGGCTGCGTCAGGCTATGACGAGGTACCGGGCCACAGCGATCCAGAAACAAGGCCCCCTCCAGGCACTGACGCCCCACGGCGGATGAGCAGCTGGCACGTTCGCTCCGACCTTTGATGATACCGACCACGAAACGAACAAGGTGGCTGCTAGGCATCTCCGCCTCCGCGGTCCGGCCGACCCGCGGAGCATGTCGGCGCGGGCGACGTCCCATGCGTGATTTCGTGACGGCCGGACGATCGATGTATCAGGGCGGTCAGGGGCGGCTCCGGGTAAGTGTGGAGTAGCTGCCATGGCAATTGGTATTCCGGGGACAGCCGCGCTGATCGGAGTTAGGTTTTCAGGAGCCACCGGATCCGCCGAGGGGGGTGGGCCGTGCCGACCAACACCATCGATCTCGAGGTGATCCTGGGCTGGGTTCCGGAGGCGTCGGGTTTCCTCATCACCGTCCTCTACAACGCTCCCGGCGACCACGACGACTACCGCTACTTCGGCAGCGACCCGGTGCGCTTCGACGTGGCCGCGCTGGCCGAGCTGCGGCAGGACACTGACGTGGACGACTACGGCCAGTTGTTGGGGGAGATGCTGTTCTCGGCTGGGGCCCGAGTGTTGCTCGACCGGGCGCTGCGGGACAGCTCGGACCTGCCGGTGCACCTGCGCCTGGTGATCGACCCCAAGGCGCCGCTGGAGTACCAGACCATTCGCTGGGAGACGCTCTGCCGGCCCGGCTCGGGGGACCGGCTTACCACCAGCGCCCGGATCCGGTTCAGTCGCTTTCTGTCCAACCCGGAGGCCCGGCAACCCTCGCCGCTGGCCCGGGTCGGTGACCTTGAGGCGCTGGTGGTGGTGGCCAACCCGGCCGACGTCGCCGATTACGCCCTGGCCGCGCTGCCGCTGTCGGCCGACGAGGTGCAGGCCGAGATCGAGCGGGGGCGCGACGCGCTGGCCGGGATGGCGGTGACGGTGCTGCCGGACGAGGGACGAGCCGCTACCAGGGCCAACATCCTGCAGGCCCTGCGGGGCGGGATCCACGTGCTCTACCTGGTCTGCCACGGCCGGGTCAGCCAGCACGGCCCGGAGTTGCTGCTGGAGACCGAGGACGGGCAGGTCGAGGCCGTGGACGGCGCGACGCTGGCCGCCGACGTGGCCAGCCTGGAGACGGTGCCGACGATCGTGGTGCTCTGCTCCTGCGAGTCGGCCGGGCCCGGCGATGCGCGGATGAGCGCGGGTACCGAGGAACTGGCGGCCAGCGGGCCGGCCTTCGCTCAGGCCGGCGCCCTGGTCGTGGTGGCCATGCAAGGCGAGGTCACGCTGCGCACGGCGGGCCGGTTCCTGCAGCGCTTCTTCGCCGAACTGGACAGCGACGGCGTTCCGGCCCGGGCGATGGCCGTGGCCCGGCTGTCGGTCCGCGATCGGTCGGATTGGTACATGCCGGTGCTGTACTCCCGACTCAAGCGCGGCAGTGCCTGGTACCGGCCCCGGTTCGGCGGCCAGGAGACCCAGCTGTTCGCCAACCTGCACACCCGGATCCGTCGCCGGCACTGCACGCCGATCGTCGGCTCCGGGATCGCCGGGGAGGACGGCATCCTGCCCTCCCGCCAGGAGCTGGCCGACCTGTGGGTCACCCGCCGGCAGATGCCGATCTCGGACGTCAGTCGGACCGACCTGGCCTCGGTCGCGCAGTTCGTCCGGGTCGAGCAGGAGGGCGGGCTCAGCCTGGTCCGCGATGAACTGGACTTCCTGCTGCGCAACGAGCTCAAGGAGCGGCATGCCAAGGCCCTGCCCGAATACGACTTCGACACCGGGCCGGTGTCCGAGTTAGTGCTCGCGGTCGGCAGGCACCGCCGCCAGGTGCTCCAAGGGCAGGACGGTTACTCCCTACTGGCCGGCCTGGACCTACCGGTGTACATCACCACGAGCTGGACCGGGCTGCTCGAGGACGCCCTGAAGGGCGCCGGAAAAGCCCCGGTGTCAAGGTATTTCGACTGGCGCAAGTCCTCCAGCCAATGGGCCTGGCCCTATGTCATGCCGGCCGGGGACGACTGCCGCAGTGATCCCCGGTCGTGGGCGGCGGCCGACCGCGAGCGGGACGCCGCCGTCCTGGAGACCGGCGGCGAGGAGTTCGACATCCAGGCCCCGCTGGTCTACCACCTGTCCGGCACCCTGGAGTTCGAGCAGACCCTGGTGCTGACCGAGGACGACTACTTCAGCTGGCTGCGGGAGTGGATGAAGCAGGTCGACAACGGCGCCGGCATCCCCGGGTACGTGAAGACACCGCTGGTCACCAACTCCCAGGTGTTCCTGGGCTACCAGTTCGACGACTGGGAGTTCCGGATGATCTTCCAGGCGATCAAGGGCTTCCAGCGCAATGACCAGGACGGCAGCCCGCACGTGGGCGTCCAGCTGGAGCCGCAGACCCTGCGGATCGAGCGAGAGGCGGCGCAGGGATATCTGGAGAGCTACTTTGACGCCGACAAGATCAGCGTGTACTGGCAGACAGGCAACACCTTCCTGCGCGAGCTGCACGAGACCAAGCCGCGATGAGTGCCGCCGACGTCCGAACGACCTTCCGGAAGGGCAACCCGTACGTCGGCCCGCGCCCGTTCCGCGTCAACGAGCAGTTCTACGGCCGCGAACTGGAGACCCGGGCACTGGTCAACAAGCTGCTGCCCGGCGGAGTCACGCTGCTGCACGCGCCGTCCGGAGCCGGCAAGACGTCGATCGTGCAGGCCGCGGTGGTACCCGCCTTCCTCAAGCACGGCTTCCAGGTCTGTGGCGCGCTGCGGCCCCGGTTCTCGGCCCTGCGGGTCAACTTGCCCCCGCCGTCCGACCAGAAGGTTCGCAACCGCTACGTCTTCAGCATGGTCAACGCCCTGGTCGGGCACCTGGTCGACCGGGCCGACGCGGTCACCATGACCATCGAGGACGCGCTGACCCTGTTCGCCGGGCCGGGCGGTGCCGAGCGCAAGCAGCTGGTGGTGATCGACCAGCTGGAGGAGATCCTCACCCTGCTGCCGAACGACTTCGAGGGCCAGCACGAGTTCTTCCACCAGCTCGGCACTGCCTTGCGCCGACCCACTCGGTGGGGGTTACTGGCGATCCGCGAGGACTACATGGGCGGCCTCGATCGGTTCAAGCGGCACTTCCCGAACGAGCTGCGGACGACGTTCCGGCTCGACTTCCTGGATGAGCGGGCGGCCGTGCGGGCGGTTCAGTTGCCGCCGCGCGCGTACGGCGTGCAGTTCGAGGACGACGCCGCCCGTCAGCTGGTCACGGACCTGCGCCGGGTCCGCACCGTGGCCGGCGAAGACGAGGAGAGGGCGCTCTACCCGTACGTCGAGCCGGTGCTGCTGCAGGTGGTTTGCGACAATCTCTGGCGCAAACTGAGCAAGCCGCTGGTCCCCGGGTCCAGCACGATCACGGTCGAGGACCTCGACCTGGTCAAGCCGTACTCGAAGATCCTTTCCAAGTTCTACCGGGCGGTCATCGGCCGGGCCGCGGGCGGCAACCGGGACATCGAGCGGGCCCTGCGGGACTGGATCGACCAAAGCCTGATCATCGCCCCACAGGCGCTGCGGCGCCCGACCCGGGAGCTGCCAGCGGTGCCGAAGCCGCAGGCCGTGGTGGCAACCCTGCAGGAGCGGTACCTGATCCGCGAGGACCCGCGCCCGGGCGGCACCTGGTGGGAACTGTCGCACGACATGCTGGTGCAGCCGGCCATGGAGGACAACCGGACCTGGCGGCTGTCCTACCTGCAGCCGTGGCAGGTGCTGGCCGAGGAATGGGACCGGTGCGGGCGCGACGGCAGGTTGCTGCTGCGCGCGGCGCCCTACCGGGAGGCCCGCTGGCAGTCCCGTCGCAGCGAACTGTCGCCGTTGGAGGTGAGTTTCCTCGACGCCTCCCAGCAGAAGATCGCCGACGAGAGCACCCGCGGCCGGCTGAAGAGCCTGATCAGCACCTTGGGCGTCGTGGCGGCCATTTCCCTCGTGCTCAACGTGATTCTGGTCCTCCTCCTGGCTCGAGGTCCCTGACTGTGAGGGCCCGACCAACCTCCACCGCCGTTTCGAGCTCGCCCGCACCCATCTCAAGGAGCGTCATGGGGTTCTTGCCCTGCACCGCCCGGGAGGATCCGTTCACCCGGCAGATCCGCAGCACCTACCGGGCCAGCGTGGTCAAGGTCCCGCGCACCGGCATCGACCCGCTGGACGCCCTCGCCGTCCGGGCCCGCCGGGTGGAACCGCGCGGCCGGCTCGCCGCGATGATCGAGGGCGCGGCGCCGGCGTTCCCGGCGTCGGCGGGGGCCAAGGTCTCCGACCTCAGCGGCAGCCGGACGACGGCCCTGGACGTCTCCCTCGGGCTCGACCTGACGACGTCCTTCCTGACCGCGCTCGGCGTGCCGATCCCCTCGGCCAGGGCGGCGGCCTCACTCTGGAAGCACGCGGCCCGGATCACCTTTGAGGTCCGGGACGTGCGCAGCGAGGAGATCGACCTGGCCGAGCTCGGCCGGGTGCTGGCCGGCCGGCGGTTGTCGCGCAACCCCGCTACGGACATCTTCTTCACCGACCCCGACACCCGGCTGCTGGTCATCACCCGCACCCTGACCAGCGCGAGCTTCGCGGTCCACTCCGACGGCAGCGACGGCCCCTCGGCTCAGGTGGCCGTCAACGGGCTGAAGAACCTGCTCGGCTCGGCCGACGCCGGGGTGTCCTGGCAGGCCGAGGACGAAGACGTGATCTCGTTCCAGGGCCGGGACCGGGCCACCTTCGCGTTCTCGGCTGTGCCGTGTGTGGTCCGGCGCGACGGCAGGCTGATCTTCGGGCTGGCCCAGCCCGACCTGACCCTCGGCGGGGCTGACGAACCGGAACCGGAACCGGCTCCGGTGGTGGACGAATCCGGTCTGCTCAGCTTCGATCAATGGACGCCTCCCACCCCCGGCCTGCTGGACGGCGGCACGCTGGAGGCGCTCCCGGAAGCGGCGGACATCGGTGCGGACATCGGGGCCGACATCGGGCTCGCAGCGGACGACATCCGGGGTTACACCCCGCCGCCTTCGGTACCGCCGGCGACGAGGACGCCGCCGGCCCCGCCGACCCGCGGCGAGCCGACGGCGGCGCCGGTCGTACCGCAGACCCCTGTCGGGGTCGAACCGCCGCCGGAACCAGTGGCCCCAGCAGCCACCCGCTGGATCAACGCCGAGCTGGAGGACCACGACCCGAACGAGCCGTTGCAGCAGAGCCTCGAGTACACACTGGCCTTCGACGTCGACGTCATTGCCCGACAGACCGCGGTCGGGGCCTCGCGGCTGGCCGACATTCCCCTGTTCCCCGACGGGGTGGACGAGGTCACCCTCACCGTGCAGTTGGACAGCGACGACTTTGAGATCAGCGAGCCCACCCGACCGCTCCGGCTGCCGAGAACCGGCAAATCCCGGGGCAAGGCCCGGTTCGAGATCAAGGCCAAGCGAGCGGGCCGGTGCTTCCTCAGCGCGACCATCCACCATGACCGCAACTTCGTCCAGAAAATGGATCTGGCAGTGTCCGTGGGTACGGCGAACGCTGAGCCGGTGAGCGTGACCTCCACCGGTCGCCCGACGTCGGCGGCCGCCGCCCTGCGTAAGCGGGACCTGATGCTGGTCATCGAGCCGCTGAACGGGGTCTACTCCTGCACCGTGGTGGCCGACGGGGTCCACCCCGGCCGGGTGACTCTCGAGATCAAGGACGACGAGCTCGCCGACGCGGTCGACACCGCCCGACAGGCCCTGATGTCGGTGGTGAACAGCCCCGGAGACGACGGCACACTCGTCTTCCAGACCGGTCTGGACATCCCGGAGGCGCAGCGCCAGAGCGCGCTGGGCACGCTGGCCCGGGCCGGGGCCCGACTGTTCCAGAAGATCTTCCTACCGAACGCGGCCAGCCTCGACCTCAAGGCCCTGGCCCAGCTCGTGCGCACGCTGGCCGCCGAGCCCGGCGTCCGCCTGCAACTGCAGGTCGTCACCCGGGACTTCCCGGCGCCCTGGGGAATGCTCTACCTGGGTGACGCCCGCGAGGGCGCCGAGCTGAGCTGGGATCACTTCGTCGGCATGCGCCACGTCGTGGAGCAATTGCCGCTGGTGTCGTCGTTCACGCCACTGCCGCCGGACATCGTCAGCGACAAGCCCGACCTGGCCGTCAGCCTGGCCCTGAACAGCGCGATCGACACCGACATGGGGCTGGACGTCGTCGCCCGGCAGAGCCGGTTCTGGGCCGACGCCGCGGTCAACCGCAGCCCCCTGCGGGTGACCACCTACGCGCAGCGCAGCGACGTCGTCCGGGCCCTGGCCCGGGACGACAACGACCAGGCCCTGATCTACTTCTACTGTCACGCCACCGCCTCGACCTTGGGGGCCAAGGGCGGGCTGGACGCCTCGTCCCTAGGGCTGACCGATGCCACCGTCAGCCTGGGCGACCTCAACCTGGACGCTCCCAGGGACGTTCAGCTCAAGGGCCGCCCGCTGGTGTTCATCAACGCCTGCGAGTCGGCCGAGCTTTCCCCGCTCTTCTATGAGGGTTTCGTGCCCTATTTCATGGCCAAGGGCGCGCGCGGGGTGATCGGAACCGAGTGCAAGATGCCGGCCCTGTTCGCCGAGGCCTGGGCCGCTCGCTTCTTCGATGCCTTCTTCTCCGGGGCATCGCTGGGGGAGACGTTCCTGCAGTTGCGCCAGGCCTTCCTGTCCGAGCACGGCAACCCGCTAGGCCTGCTGTACGGCGTCTACTGCGACGCCGACACCCGGATCGCCCCGGCCCTGGCCGCCGCGATCCCCGCCCCGGCCGCCCCGGCCGGCTGACCACAAGCCCGATCACGAGGAGGGCGCCATGCCTGTGCGCATCATTCCCGGCACCGACCTGCCCTACTACCTGCTGTCCTACGACCAGAACGGCCACGAGCGGGCCGAGGCTGACGGCTCCCGGCTGAGCACCGTCGTCCGGGCCGTGGCCGCCGAGACCGCCGAGCCGGTGACCGACATCTTCCTGGCCAGCCACGGCTGGCAGGGTGACCTGAACGGGGCGATCGACCAGTACGACCGCTGGTTCGCCGCGATGACCGAGATGACTGCCGACCGGGCCGCGGCCCGGGCCAAGGTGCCCGGCTTCCGCTCCCTGGTCATCGGGGTGCACTGGCCGAGCAAGCCGTGGGGGGACGAGCGGATGCCCAACCCCGGTGTGCTGTCACGGGAGGAGGACGACCAGGAGCAGGCCGGCGACCCGCAGGCGCTGATCGAGTCCTACGCCGCCCGGATCGCCGACACGCCGCAAGCCCGAGCCGCGATCGGCCTGATCGTCGAGGCCGCCACCGGCGCCCCGGGCAGCGCCACCCTGACCCCGCAACTGCACACCGCCTACACCGCGCTGTACGCCGAGTCCGGCCTGGACGCGGCCGACGCGGCCGGCCCGCCCGGCACCGACCAGGACGGCTTCGACCCACAACTGATCATCGACGAGGCCAAGAACCCCGAGGGGGCCGACGTCGCCAGTGCCGCGGTCGGGCCCGGCGTCCTCGGGGGAGGCGGCGGATTCCGGTTGCGCGACCTGCTGCTGGCTCCGCTGCGGCAGCTGTCGTTCTGGAAGATGAAGGCCCGCGCCTGCAGCTTCGGCGAAACCGGGGCCCACGACCTGGTCGCCGCTCTGCAGGTCGCCGCTCCCACTGCGCGAATCCACCTGATGGGGCACAGTTTCGGCTGCATCGTGGTGAGCGCGGCGGTGGCTGGGCGCTCCGGCGGGACGGCGCTCGGCCGGCCGGTTGACTCGCTGTTCCTGGTGCAGGGCGCGCTGTCGCTGTGGTCGATGGCGGACGACGTCCCGTACGCCCCCGGCAGCGCGGGCTACTTCGCCCGAATCCTGAGCGACGACCTGGTCAAGGGGCCGATCGTCACCACCCGCTCGTCCCACGACACCGCGGTTGGCCGGTTCTACCCGCTGGGCGCCCAGATCAAGAGGCAGTTCCTCCTCGGCCCGCAGGATTTCCCGAAGTACGGCGGGGTGGGCACCTTCGGGCTGCAGGGCTTGGCCGTGACCGCTCAGGACCAGCCGATCCAGGGTGAGACCTTCGGCTACGGCTTCCGCGGGCATGCCGTGTACAACATCGACGCCAGCGCCGTCATCGCCAAGGACGAGGGCATCCCCGGCGCGCACAACGACATCGCTCACCCCCGGGTCGCCCACGTGCAGTGGCAGGCCGCGCTCGCCCTCCCGGCCTGACCAGCCCGGACCGCAGCCACATCAAGTCCATACTCGCGCGCCGGATTGTATCTGAGGCTGACCCTGGTCGTTCTTTTCTGACGGGAGCCTGGTCGGCTCCGTGCACCCAAAGGGGCATCAGATGGACAACGACCTGCGCAAGTTCACGATGGAGAGCCTTCCGGAGCCAGTGGTCGCGGCGCTCGAGGTGCGCAACACCTGGCGGCAGGCCGTGGTGGCCAGCGGCGAGGGCCTGGAGTTCATCGTCGCCGGGCTCGAAGGCTGGGCGCCGGGATCGACCGTGCGCGTCGCGTTCCTCGGCGGGACGGCCGAGCTGCACCGAAAGATCGCGGAGGCCACGGCGCAGATCACCGATGCGGCCAATCTCGTGCTCGACTTCGGCGAGACCGCGGAAGGGCGGTTCCGGCAGTGGTCGACCGACGATACGCAGCACGCCGCGGAGATCCGGGTCAGCTTCGACCTGGATGGCTTCTTCTCCTTGATCGGCACCGACAGCACGGACCGCTTCCTGGCCCCGGCAGGGCGGCTCGTCGGCGGCCGGCCCGACCAGCGCAGCCTCAACCTCGAGGCCTTCGACGTCGACCTCCCCGAAGACTGGGAGGGGACGGTCCGGCACGAGTTCCTGCACGCGCTGGCCTTCAAGCACGAGCACCAGAACCCTTCGGGCCCCTGCCAGGACGAGTTCCGCTGGGACGACGACCCGGGCTACCTGCCGACCACGAACAGCCGGGGGATGTTCGTGGCCGACGCAAACGGCCTACGGCCCGGCATCTACACCTTCCTCGCCGGCGAGCCCAATGGGTGGTCGCGGGCCAAGGTCGACCACAACCTCAAGACCAAGGTGGACCCTGCCGTGACCCCGGGCGATTTCGACCAGCGGTCGGTGATGCTCTACCGCTTCGACTCCCTGTTCTACAAGACCATCCCCAGCCCCTGCGCCCCGCTGACCGAGGGCATCGACCTGTCCGAGGGCGACCAGCGCGGCCTGTGCCTGCTCTACCCGCACGACCCGGACGCCGTAGCCGAGCAGACCGACCGCGCCCAGGAGACCCTCGACCGGGTCGGCGCGGGCCAGGAGGCCGGCGGGCTGCCGAGCAATCCGTACGCGGACCGCGTGGTCGAGCTGCTCAAAGCCCGCGTGGGCTAGCTTGCTGAACACACCCTCGAGCCCGGGTCGGAGAGCGCCATGTTGACCGACGAGCAGCGCCTACAGCTGAGCGAGCGAGTGCTGACCTGGATCGGGATGGGCCCCGACGCGACGCTGTTCACCGAACTGGCCGGCGCCTCGGTGGTCCGGTTGGCCCCGGCCGGTATCAACGGCGCCCGGGTGGCGGACTGGCTGCTGCGGTTCGCGCTGAGCCGACCGGACCCGCTGCTGTTCATCAAGATCGTCCGGGAGGCCAGCGGGGGAATGTACCCCGAGCTGCACTCCCTGGCCGATCAGCTCGAGGCTGATCCGACCCGGTGGGGCGGTCCGGCCGGCGACGAGCTCTGGGTGCCGGATCCGCCGCGGCGCCCGTTCATCGACCGAGCCGAGCTGCGACAGGTGCTCATCGGGATGGCCCAGGGGACCGGCCCAGGGGCGATCATCATCGACGCGCCGGATGGCCAGGGCAAGCGGACCGTTTGTGACTTCATCCGGCAGTTCGCCGGCCGCACAGAGAGCTTCTCCGCGGTGGTGGAGCGGGAGCTGCGGGCGGAGCGCGAACGCGGCCTGCTCGACCGCATCGTCTTCGACCTGCGCGACGCGCTGCGGCTGGGGCTCGCACTCGACACCACCCATGTCGAGCCGGAGCGGATCGGCAAGGTGATGGCGACCGACCTCGTCCGCGACGTGCTGCTGTCCCCGCCCGGGCCGATGGTCTGGCTGGTGGTCAACCTGGTCGACCCGGACGTGGAGGAGGAGCTGGTCCGCTTCCTCGACGAGCTGCTGTCCCTGGTCCAAGGCGACTCCGGCCTGGCCGACCGGATGCGCCTGGTGCTGCTCACGGACAAATTCTCCCGGTTCACACTCGAGCACATTCCGCCGCCGGAGCACCGGCACGCGCTGCCGGACGTCGACGACGCGGCGATCCGGGAGTGGTTCGCCGCGACCGTGCCCGGCCGGCTGCCCGCCCAGTACGGCCTCGCGACCGAAGGGGTGCTGCTCAACCTGACCCGGCGCAACCCGGCGCCGGCCCAGCGCCTCGTCTGGTTGGCGCGGATCGCCGACGTCACCCACCGACAGCTGGCGGCCCTGCCGTGAGCGAGTCCACGCCGTCCGCCAAAGGCGGGACGATCGACACGGAGCGGCTCTACGACCTACTGCTCGGACTCTTCCGCAACGAGGTGGAGCTGGAGCGGTTCCTCGTCCTGCTGGGCTATCCGGTGGAGCAACTCGTACCGGTGACCAAACGGCCGACGCTGTCCTACGTCGCCCAGCAGGTCGCCCGCGGCCTGGTCGAGCGCGACCTGGCCGACGAGCGGTTCTTCGACGCGCTGCGGAAGCGGTCGCCGGAGCGGGCCCGCGACGTCGACCTGGTGGCGGGCAGCATGGCCGGGTCGCCGCCGGAGGGCTCCGCACCCGAGCCCACCCCGGCGCAGGAGGCGGAACCCGCCGAGCCGTTGTCGGCCGAGAGCGCGCTCTTCCTTGAGTCGCTGGCGGCCAGCGTGGACGGGCTGTCGGCCGCCGACCCGGTCGCTCCGGCGCTCGATCCGCGCTGCTGGCCGTGGACCGGGGCCGTGGCGGTGCTCGGCGCCTTCCGCCCCTCGCCGCTGCCGGTCACATCGCCGGTGGAGGCTCCCCAGCCGCCCCTCCAGCCGCTGCCCGGCCCGCCCCCGGCCGATCCCGCTCCGGCGGCCCTCGCCGGTTTCGTCCGCACCCTGAGCGACGGTCACTGGGTGCTGCGCGACGACGTGCGGACCAGCTGCCTGCGCAAGCTGCACGACGACGGCTCGCTGCGCCCCGCGCTGGTCGTTAACGCCGCACTGGCCGACCCGCGGCGCGACGCCCTGCGGCTGCTGACGGGACCGGACGAGGTCCGGTTGTCGACGTTGGACCTCGACCAGCTCAACGATCTGGACGTGGTATATGGCTGGCTCGACGCGATCGACGCCCCGCCCTGGCTGGACCGGGCCGCGGTGCACGCGGCGGCCGAGCGGCGTCGGCTGATCGACCCGTTGCGGAGGCTGGTCGGCCAGCACTTCCACGGCCGAGAACGGCAGCTGAGCGCCCTGCGCCGTCATCTCAGCACGGCGAGCGCGACCGACGCGGTCGTCCGGTTGCACGGGCCCGGTGGGGTCGGCAAGTCCAGCTTGATCGGCCGCCTGCTGCTCGACCTGGAGGACCACTTCGGCGCCGAGCCGCGGCCTTTCGCGTACCTCGACTTCGACCGGGCCGTCCACGACCCGCGGAATCCGCGCGGCCTGGTCGAGCAGATCGCCCGCCAGCTGCGCCTGCTGTACGCCAACTCGGCCGAGGCCGCGCACCTGACGGCGGTGGAGAGCGCGAGCGCCGGGACCGACGCCGCGACCGTCGCCGAGCTGCTGGACCTCGGGCCGGGCCTGGACCTCGACGCCCTGGTCGCGGTGCTGGCGGAGCGGCTGCGCGAGCTGTGGTCGAGCTCCGGCCCGGCCAACTCCGCCCCCCTGGTCCTGGTGCTGGACACCTTTGAGGAGGTGCAGGCCAAAGGGCCGGGACCGGTCAGCGACGTGCTGGCCCTGGTCGAGCGGATACAGGTCGCCCTGCCCGGCACCCGGGTGATCATCGCCGGCCGGAGCCTGCACCGGATGGATGGTCCCGGTCGGCTGCTCGTGCTCGGCGACCTCGACCGCAAGGCGGCGCTGGCCGTGCTCGAGCAGCGGGGGGTGACCGACGCCCACGTCCGCACCCTGATTCTCGACCGGTTCGGGCGCAACCCGCTGACCCTGAAGCTGGCCGCCGAGGCCCTGGCCCGGTTCAGCACCGCCGAGGCGGCCTTCGCGGGGGTGGTCGCCGAGGCCAACGCGCTCGCCGAGGTCGCCCTCGAGCAGATCCAGGGCATGCTCTACAGCCGCATCTTGGGTCACCTGCACGACCCGGACGTGATCCGGATCGCGCACCCCGGACTGGCCGTCCGGCTGGTCACCGTCGAGGTGCTGAGCGAGGTCCTCGCCGAGCCTTGCGGGCTCGATCCCAGCCGGGCCGAGGAGATCTTCGACCGGCTCCGGCGGGAGGTCAGCATGTTCGAGCTGCTGGCCGACGGCTCGCTACAGCACCGCCAGGACGTCCGCCAGCTGATGCTGCGGATGATGGCGGAGGATCCCCAACTGGCTCCGCGGGTCGCCGAGATCCACCGCCGGGCTGCGGTCTTCTACGGCCAGCGCCGCGGTGCCGAGGCCCGGGCCGAGGAGCTCTACCACCGGCTGTCCAGCGGAGAGGACCCGCGTGGCCTGAACGCGCTGTGGCGGCGGGCCGAGCCCGCCGGCCGGCCGCCGTCGGTGGACGAACCGCTGCCGAAGCGCAGCCGTCTCTGGTTGGAGCGCCGGCTCGGCCTGGTCCCGGACACCGATCGGGCCGATCTGGACCAGGAGGAGTGGGAGGCCGACGCGGCACTCCGGGCGGCGTCCTGGCTGACCTCCGGGGCGCCGGTGGAGGCGCTGGCCGTGCTGCGGGAGCGCCCGGCGCGACTGACCGGCAGCCGACTGCTGCCGCTCGACCTGGCCGCGCTCACCGCGAACGGCGAGCTGACCGCGGCCGACCGGCTGCTCGACCAGGCCATGACCTCCGCTCTGCACGACCGCGACCTGGCCGCCCAGCTCGATCTCACCGAGCAGGCCGTGGTGCTGCGCGCGCGGCAGGGCGATCCCGCAGGCGTCGCCGAGGCGGCGCGCGCGGCCGGCACCCTGGCCGACCTCACCGCGGAGCGCATACGCGGGGTCGACATCCTGGTCCGGGCCGTAACCAAGCTCCAGGACGCGGGTCACGCCGACGAGGCGGCGACCCTGGGCCACGAGCTGGCCCGCCGGTTCGGCGCCCTCGACGGCCCGACCCTGCGCGCCGTCCCCGAGCTGGTCCGCCGAGTGCTGACCTGCGTCGGGGCCACCGAGCCGGGTGTGGTGCTGCATGCGGCCCAGCACACGGGGGACACCGACGCAGTCTTCGGTCCGGACACCTACTCGTTGGCCCGGCTGCTCGACGCCACGTCGCCCGCTGCGACGGCGGAGTTGCAGGGCCTCGCCCAGGCGGTGGGCAGCAAGCCCTGGGGAGGGGGGCGGGGCGACACGCTCGACCTCGCCAGCCGGGTGGTGCGGCTGGGCCGGATCGGCGAGGCGATCCAGATCGGGATGAACTACGCGACGGACGCCGACATCGCCGGGTCGCTCGTCGCGAACGAGCTGGTCCACCGCATCGGGCCGGAGGTGAACGGTGGCATTCCACTACCTGGACGACACTTCGCTTGAAGCGGTCCGGGCGGCCGCCGTCGAGGCCGGGTTCGCCACGGAGGCCATGATGGCGGATCTAGTGGCGGACCTGCCGAGACCGTTCGTGGCCGCCACCATGCCGAGCGGCGGCAGCGCCCTGTCCCGGCTCCGGGCCTTCACCGGCACGCTGAACCGGACCCGGGTGCTGGTCACCGGCGAGATCCCGCTGCACCTCTGGTTGAAGGCCGCGATCTTCAGTGCGGGCGGGCAGGAGCAGGAGCTGGTCTTCCGGCGCGCGCTGGAGCTCAGCTCCGCCGACGGCGTAGCCGAGCCGCCCGGCGGCCCGCCCGGCCCGACCGCCAGTCCCGCTGAGGACCTCGACGCGCTGCCGCGGACCGACGGCGGCCTGGAGGTTCAGATCGGCAACGAGAACGACACGCTCGCGGTCGCGTTCCTGCACGCCGGCGCCGCCGTCTCCCGCTCCGTGGCCCGGGTCATGGTGCATCGGCACTTCGACGGCCGACCGTCGATGCTGGCCGGGGACAAGCCCGACCGCGGCGACGGAACCGGCTGGCTGATCGCGCCGCGGCTGCTGATCACCAACCACCACGTGGTCAACGCCCGGGGACCGTTCGAGCCGCCGGCCACGGAGGCCGACTTCGCGCGGCAGGGCGCGGCCACCGAGCTGGTCTTCGACTTCTTCGCTCCCGACTCGACGACCACGAGCACGTCGTCGGTCGGCTGTCTCGCGGCGGACAAGGACCTGGACTTCGCACTGCTCCGGCTGCCAGACACCGCTCCGGACCGCCCTCCGCTGCCGCTGCGCAGCAATGCGGTGCTGAAGCCGAGGGACCGCGCGCTCAAGGAGCGGATCAACGTGCTGCAGCACCCCAACGGGGAGTCGATGCGGCTCGGCTTCAGGAACAACTTCGTGGTGACCGGCACCGAGGACCGGCTGAGCTACCTGACCGACACCGACGGCGGCGCCTCCGGGTCGCCGCTGTGTGACGACGCCTGGGTCGTGGCCGGGCTGCACCGCGGCTTCAGCGCGATCAAGGACGGACCGGTGAAGGTCTGGGGCCAAGACGTCAAGCAGGAGAACTTCGGGACTCCGATCCCGCGGATCATGATGCACCTGCAGCAGCACCATCCCGATCTGCACGCCGAGATCGTGGCCGCGCAGATCTGAGCCGGGTTGTCGACACGGCTGGCCGACCCACGCTCCAGCGTTTTGCCCAGCACAGTGCACTCATCTGCCGCCGCGGGCTGGGTGTCGCAGGTGTTGTCGCCGGGTTTGGGGGCGCTGGTGGACCGCTGATAGGGACATGGCTACCCAGCCAGCAGGATGTCGAGGGTGACCGAGATCCCGGGCAAAAGGTGAATCAGTCGTCGTTGGTCGGCGGCCTCTTGGGCCTTGCGGCACAGCACGACCAGGGTTTGCTTCTCGGCCGATCTCAGGACCACGCGCAGCCGCCGGTTGGGCAGATCCCACGTCAACTCTTCAAGCGCAGCCCGAGTGCGGGTGGCGATGCCGCGGAGGCTTCCGGTGCCCCAGTCGGCGGGCAGGGCGGGAAGGAGCTCCACGATCCCGGGGCGGGAGTCCACGAGCATCTCGACGACGACGGCGGGAAGGCAGTGTGCTGCGTCCGCGTTGTAGGTCTCCAGATCGGGGTTGTGCGAGGTCATCAGCGACCGGAATGCCATATTGCGCCCGAGGATCTTGAGCAGGTTCAGCCGCGCTGTTGTGGCGTCCTTGAGTCGCGCCGCGCACAGCGCCCGGTGCAGGCTTCCGTGGGCCGAGAAGTTCTCATCGCCTCGTCGCAGCAAGGCTATTCGGGCTGCGGCAGCCAAGTCCGGGGTGTCGTCGGGAGTGATCTCGTGCAGGGGCCACACCGGGTAGAGGTGGCTGATGTGCCGATGGTCGTCGGCGGTCTCCAGATTCGGCCAGGCGAACTCGGCCAGCGCACCGTGGTCGTCGACGCGGTAGGCGGGCAGGCGAGCCGCGAGGGTCAGCCAGCGGCCGATTGAGGTGTCGGCGATGCCCAGCCGGGTGCAGACCTCAGCCGCGGTGATCAGCGCGTGCCGAGCGGCGGCGAGGTCCATCGTCGCATTGACCCCGGCGACCCCCTTCCCGTCCCGGGGACCGACCTCGGGGGAGTAGGACGGGACGAGAATGACGTGCCCGTCAGCGTCCTCGCGGGTGAGGACGTCTTCGAAGAAGGTGGCGACCTCGATGAGCCACGGTGCCAGGGTGTCGCTCAGGAAGCGGTCGTCCCCGGTCATCTGCCAGTACTCAACCAGCGGCAGCAGCAGCCAGTCGGCCCCGGCGACCCACATTTGCCAGGGCCACTCGTCGTCGAAGTGGAAGAGCAGCCCGTGCTCACCGTCGGTCCGGCTGGGCGCAAGCACCCCCCGGGCGGCATAAATCACGCGGGCGTTCGTGCGCCAGTCATCGATCTGACCGCGGATCAGAGCGACGTATCCGTCCATCAGTTCTGGCATCCCGGTGAGCACGGTCGCCGCCACCTGAAGGTTGAGGTTCGCGTCGGTGGTGAAGTCGCCGGACCAGGTCGCTCCCCACGCTCCGAGCCAGAGGCCAGTCAGCCGTGGGGGGAGCACCCCGGACGAGCTGAGCAGCAGGTACCGGCCCGACTGGAACATTGCCTCCACCACCGCTGGGTCGAGGGCGCCGGCGTCGGCATGGGCCAGGAGTTCGCCGACGGGCAGGCCGCGGACATTCCCGGGCACGTCCAGATCCAGGTGCGCTCGGCCATAGAGTTCTCCATGGATGGCGGCATGGCGGGCGAGCAGCCAGTCATAGTTGGCGGGCAACTCGGCCAATGTCCCATGCAGGGTTTCGGCGTTGGGCGTGGTCTCGGATCGATGCATCCGGGTCAGGAGCAGCACCCGGGTAGCTCCCTGGACAACCGCCACGTCACCCTGGACGGTGACCTCGCCGTCGGCGGTGACCAGCCGGGTCACGCCGAGGAAGCCGGCGGCGCCGAGCCCGGCCGGGTAGGTGCCCAGGACTGCGAGAGAGGCCTCGCCGGGGCCGGTGGGCCGGGCGGACGTCGTCACGGTCACCTCGGCGGGCCGACCGGGCAGGTCCCCGGACAGCCGAATCGTCAGGTCGATGCCCGGACCGCTGATCTCGACGACGGCGACGGCATCAGCTCGGGACACAAAAGCCCGCCGCACCCAGTCCCGATCACCGTCGGACCAGGTGACGGTGACCTCACCGGTGGTGAAGTCGGTGGACCGCCGGTAGCCGTGCACCGGTCCGGCCGAGGCGGCGTCCAGGTGCAGAACATGGCCGGGATGAAACGGCTGGGTCCATTCCATCCGTCGGCCGTCGGAGAAGGCGTGCTGGGCCTGTTCCCGTTCTCCGTCGAGGATCAGGTCGCGGACGTGCTCCAATTGGTCGGCCACGGCGGGTGGCGACATCCGCCCCGAACCGTTGGGAAGCACGTAGCGGTGGTGGTTATGGATGATTCGTTCCCGCTGCGGATCACCGAAGACCATGATCCCGTACTCACCGTTGCCGGAGAGGAACGCGTCCTCCCAGCGCTCGGCCGGCTGCGTGTCATGAATGCCGTGGGCTGGCTTTCCAGCCGCGATCAAGCCGTGGTTTCGGCTCTCGTTCGACGCAGCTGGAGTCAGTACGCCTTCGGGTGACCAGCTTTTCGCCATGATCCGGAGACTAACTGAGCACGCCGTCCAGGGCTCGAAACTCTTTCGCCGAGTCGCTACTGCTGCCCATCTTCGGGGCCCTGGCGGTCCCGCGCCGCCTTCCCGCGCGGACTTGTGACGGTGTGTCACGTAGTGACAGTCTTTTGTGATGACGATCATGGGTGGGCATGATCGATGACGAAATGCTGCCGCCTCTGCGGCCGCGTGGCGCGTGGGTTCATGGATCTTGCGCGGTTCCATAGACTGTCGCCAGGACCCAACGGTGGGTGGCACGCACACAGCCGAGGAGGGTCCTATGAGCGATGGCACCGCGCTGGACGGCATCTCGTTGTCCGTCTCCCGGCTGGGCGAGTGCCGCGTCGACTCACCCCTGATCTCCCTGCTGGACGCCCGTCGGGCCAGCGTCAACTACGTCGGGGAAGCCGATCGGGTGCTGGTGGACGACACCCTCTCCACCCTGGTCGCCCGGGCGCTGCCGAGCGACCGGTTGCCGGGGTTCGAACCGGGTGGGCCGCGGCGGAAGATCTTCTTCGATCCGTCCAAGACCCGGGTGGGCATCGTCACTTGCGGCGGTCTCTGCCCGGGCCTGAACAACGTGATCCGCGGCCTGGTGATGGAGTTGACCGTGCATTACGGGGTGCACCGGATCTTCGGTTTCCGCAACGGATATCAGGGGTTCATCGCGCGCTACGGGCACCCGGTGGTCGACCTCACGCCGGAGGCGGTGCGGGGGATCAACGAGGACGGCGGCACCATGCTCGGCACCTCGCGCGGGGGCCAGGACGCGGAGGAGGTGGTCGACTGCCTGGAGCGGATGAACATCAACGTGCTCTTCGTGATCGGTGGGGACGGCTCGATGCGCGGTGCACAGAAGATCGCCAGGGTGGCCGCCGCCCGCGGGGAACGCATCGCGGTGGTCGGCGTCCCGAAGACGATCGACAACGACATCCCTTACATCGATCACAGTTTCGGCTTCCAGACCGCGTTCGGCCAGGCCGGTGAGCTGATCCGGGCGGCGAACGTGGAGGCCCGCTCGGCGCCCGGCGGCGTGGGGCTGGTCAAACTGATGGGCCGGCACTCGGGTTTCATCGCCTGTTACGCGGCGCTGGCAAAGAACGACGCCGACTTCGTCCTCATCCCCGAGGTGCCGTTCGGGCTGGACGGCGAGAACGGGCTGCTGGCCCGGATCGCGGACAAGGTGAAGCAGCAGGGGCACGCCGTGGTGATCGTTGCCGAGGGTGCCGGGCAGGAGCATCTGCCGGTGGGGGAGCAGGCCCGGGACGCCTCCGGCAACCTGGCCCTGCGGGACATCGGCACCTTCCTGCGGCAGCAGATCGCCGAGCATTTCGCCGCGATCGGCGCCGAGCTGAACCTGCGCTACATCGACCCGAGTTATGCGATCCGCAGCGTGCCCGCGAACCCCTACGACAGCGTCTACTGCCTGCGGCTGGCCCACGCGGCGGTGCACGCGGCGATGGCCGGCCGCACCTCGATGGTGGTCGGGCGCTGGCACGGCCGGTTCGTGCACGTGCCGATCGAGCTGGCGGTCAGCCGGACCAACCAGGTGGATCCCTACGGCGACCTGTGGATGTCCGTCCTGGAGGCCACCGGCCAGCCGGTGCAGGTGGGCGACCTGGCCGCCGAAGCCGCACCCTGAACCCAACTCCTGGGCGCGGGTGGGTTGCAGCGATCTGCGTCCACCCACTGAGTGCATCGGCCCTGCTCGGGCTCGCCCGGAGTCGAAATCTTGTCACCAAGCTCAGAGCTCAGTGATCGAAAGGCTTGGCGCGGTGGGTCACCACCCGCTTGTCCGCACTGGGCAAGGGCAGTAAGACAAGCTGGATTTCTGAACCGGAGGCACGCCCAGGAGGGTTTCGCCAAAGTCGGAGGGTCGTGTCCTCATCAGCTATGGCTATGAACTCCCTGTCGGGGGAAGAATTGAATTCTTCTGGTCAGTCCGATGCTGTTTACGCTGTCTCGCATCGTGTTTGTCCGAGGGGCCCAGAGGGTCACGATCTCCGGATCCGCGGAACTGATGCCGACCAGTTACGCAAGGCTGCAGTGGTGTTCACGGATGCTTGGAGCGCGCCCATCCGCTGCCGTGATGCGGGCGGATCGACGTCGGTCCGAACTGGTCGAAAGCGAAACACCGAACCCTTCGAAACGGTAGCCTCCGAGCAGGCGGGGCGATCCGCGCTAATCCCAGTCGGCATGGCGCGAAGTTCGAGGAAGGCTGCCATGGACATCCAAGCGCCCGGTAGGGCGGGGGGCGGACCGGTTCCTGGCGGGGCGTTGTTCACCGGCCGCCTGCCCGAGGCCCACGCTTTCCGGGACGCCCTGCGGCAGTTTCGGCGATTGCTGGATGACGTTGACGTCGCGGCTGAAGGGCGACACAACATACTCGCCTTTTCCGGAGTCGGCGGTGTCGGAAAGACGGCATTGTCGGCTCGCCTGCAAGGGTGGGCGGATCGCAAGCTCCCGCTCGTCAACGGGTGGGGCCCGCCTCCTGACACCCCGGTGCGGGCGACGGTGCGTCTGGACCTGCACGACTCCGCCGGGCGGATAGATGTCCTCGACCTCTTGCTGTCCCTGCGTCGCGGCGTCGCTGAGATCCAGCGCAATTGGGGCACGTTCGACTTGGCCCTTGCAGCCTATTGGTCGGCTAGATTTCCTGGAGATCCGCAGCCCTTCCTTGGGGCGAGTGATGTCGGAGAAGCCGTGGCTGAGACGGCCTCCAATGCTCTGCAGGATCTGGGTGTGTTCGCCACGGGGGCCGGCCTCGGGATCAGAGCGGCGCACTACGCGGTGAAAGAGATACAGCGTCGGCGCATCCTGGGCACCTACACCGATCGCTTTCCGGGGTTTGCGGATTTCCTGAAAAACTGCGCGGATCTGCCCAGCCGCACGGAACCGTGCATGGATTTTGCCTGCGAGATTGCCGGCCTTCTCGCCTGGGAGCTTGCACAGGTCGACCCCTCGCCGCTCATGGTGGTCTTCATCGATGCGGCCGAGCGCCTGTTCCTTGATCCGCGACGGGGAGCCGAGCACTACCTGAATCGGCTCATCTGGAACCTTCCGAATGTGCTCTTCGTCGTCAGCGGCAGAGACCCCTTGGACTGGTGGAACGGGCAGCGCCTTGATCTTCCCCACCGCGGGCCGACGGCCTGGCCTCGGATGGCGTCCGACGGCGACACCGATACCTGTCAGATCAGGGTCGGAAATCTGTCGGTCCCCGATCGGCGGACAGTTCTTGAAGCGGCCCGAGACCAGCAGAACCTGCTACTCAGCGACTCGCTGATCGACGAAGTGGGCGAGGCGTCGGGAGGCCTGCCGCAGTATCTCGGTTTGGCCTGTCAGGTGGCTCAGAGTGTGCGCGACCAAGGCGGCGACGAAGTGACCATCGAGCAGGTCACGGGTTCGGTGGACACCCTCGTTCTCCAGGTGCTCAGCGACATTCCGCCGGAAGAGCAGCGCGCTCTTCGGGCGGCATCGCTCTTCCGAGCCTTCGACATCGCGCTCGTTTGCGCTGCCGGCGATGTCGATCGCGGATCAGTCGAGCGCGCGGTGCGTCGCCCGATGGTCGACGACAATGTCGGTGGCGAACTGCCCTATCGGGTGCACGACGAGATCCGCCGGGCGATCCGTCAGGCCAACGCCGGAGTGCCTGGTGGTTGGGCCTCCGAAGACTGGCTGGCGGCGGCGAGTCGCGCATTGGAAGAGGCCCGTCGGCGCCACATCGTAGCTCAGGCCGGTGATGATCTGCCTGGACTCCTGGACGCCATCGCTCTTGCGATTAATATCGTTTGTGAGTGGCCCGTGCTTCCTGGCGCTTCCGCCTCCGCCAACTACGGCGATTGGCTGGCGCAAGCCATTGTGTACGGTCCGTCGATCTCAACACTTCGACCGCTGATCCCTCCGCGGAGTGAAACTCTTTACGGTCAAATAATTTTGGCGTTCATCGCTGGCAAATCCCCCGAGGTGGACAGCGCCCAACGCCTCGGACTGTTGCGCTTCAGCTTCGAATCGAATCATCCCCTGGCCCTGCCGGCCGGCCGACACCTGGCTTACGAGCTGAGAAATCAGTCTTGCTGGGCTGACGCATTGTTGGTGGTGGACGAACTGATCGAACGAAAACGCTCTGCGCTTCATCTCCGCCAGCGTCCCATTACTCTGGCGTTGGCCCGGAGATTCCGGGAGGCGGTCGCCGAACTCGACCCGTGGGACGGAGGAAATGTCCTTCGGGCGATTGACTTTGGGCATGGTAAGCCGGAGCGCTTTTTCGAGGAGATCAGTACGAAGGTCGCCTCTCTGGACCGTCAGCGCCGACTGCGCGAGCACTTGGAGGATCTCGGTGACCTGGAGCTACGTCGAGCCCTCTTTCTCAAGGAGTCCGACAGCGTGGCCGAGGTCCAGGAAAGAGCGGAGGCTGTCGGTCACAACACTGCCCTGCGCTCGTGTCTGGCGGCCACAGTGCTTAGGGGAAGCCGGCCAAGGTCCGAGATCGAACTCACCCTGGGCCGACTGAGGATCCTGGAGGAACGACGAAACGGCTTCATCGGATTCCGGTTCGCGCTAGCCGCCAGCGCCGACGCTCTGGTCTGTGGTGATGCGGCCGGTCTCGCGCGCCTCGCCGAGGAGATCGCTGCCCGTCCCACAGCGCGGAGCAGATCCTGGATCCCGGTCGAATTCCTTCTCGCGTACGCGGGCCATGACCTGCCGGAGGCCGACACTCAATGGCTGGAACCGGTCAACGTCGTCCAAGAGCGGTGGTTCGAGCATTTCCGAGCGTACCTGGACTCGCGCGGAGCCTGAATCAGGCCCTCCTCTTTTCAGCGGAGGTTCGCCCAAAACGGGCATCACCGCCGCCTAAATCCGATAATTATGTGGACCCAGGATGCACGCGAACCCCAGGCGATGGGAACGGTAACGCTCATGGGCCGGGCTGACCAAACGTGACGGAGGAATCTCAAAGTTCAAGGTGGCGAAGTCGCTGTTGTCCCCGGTCGATACCGGTAAGACGATCTCGGCGCCTGAGACTTCCGCGCAGCATCTCAGGTACCCGCCACCGACTGGAGCCACGCAATGGCGCTCATGGACCATCGCAAGACCTGGAGATTCGACGTTCGTGCTACGCCCGAGGAATGCGTTCGCGCGTTCACTTCAGCTTTGGGCGGGAAGAGCGCCGTGAGCATGCGCAAGGCAAACTGGAAAACGCGAGTGGGCAAGGATGCATCGGGCGCTGCTCTCGCAGTAGGCGTTTACCAGGGACGTGGAGGACTCGCGAAGGGGATCACACTCCTCAATCAACGAGCCACGAAAGTCGAAGAGGTGGCGATGGGATCGGAACTCACCTTCCAGGTGAAGACGATCGATCCGGCAGTCGAGTTGACCGAGTGCGTGATGTGGCTCAGCGTTCGTGGCACGGCGTTGGGCATGACCGCGGACGCTGGCTTCTTCCGGAGCTACATGAACGACGTCGAAGCCCAGTTGCGGGCGCTCGATCATCGACTCTTCGTGGCCAAGGACTGACGATGCTCCCGGCCATTCAATTCTCTGAAGCCTCTGCCATCGACGCCAGGCGGTACGCAAACGCCGGCCAAGAGTTGATCGCTGCCGTCAATCGATGCCTTCCTCTCGCGAATGAAGCCGTTTCGGTCCGCAGCGCCGCGGAGAAACGCCCTCAGCACGAGATCTCGATCCGTAACTTCACTGACCTGCTCGACCAAGTGGAGGGACGGTTCAAAGTGCAGTACCGGGCCCTCGACACCGCCCACACGGTTGCCATCAACGCTGCGGCCGCGCTTCGTGATTCAGTCGGGCCCCTGGACCCTGAGATCGTTCTCCGAATCGTCGTCAGCGACGATGCCTACCTGGAGATCGGAACCGCGGCCCAAATCCTCAGGATCGATCTACCCGCCACGCCGGAGATGTTTCTTAAAGGTATCGAGCAGCTGAATGTGGCCATCGAAGCCGGTGCGACGACCCCTGGGCATGCCAGTTTCCTCGGAAGTGTCTATGCCTCGTCCGCAGTCACCGAGATGTCCGGTGGCCGGATCTACTTCTCAGCCCTGCGTGACCTGTTCCACGGCGCGCTGGTTTATGCGGGCCACGAGGTCAACCTCCATCTGAACGACCAGGAAATCTATTTCGCCGGGATTTCCAGTCCCGGGATTTACGCTTTGGTGCAAATCGTTGACGTGCCACAGTTGGGCCGGATTCTGGTGGACGTCCATGCCGGAGCCGCCCACAGCGTCACCCCCAGCCCGGAGGTCTTGGAAGTACTGGCAACATCTAGTTGGCGTTCCGACTACGGCGGTGTGTGGGCGCGGCGCCACGGGGAAGGCACGGTTATGCCGGCGGGATCTCTGAGCTTCGGTTGGCGGGCTCGATGGCCGTCCGAGCTCGTCCATGCTTCCGAACCGGAGGTGGCGGTCGGATTCTTCGCAGCCATGGTCTCAGAGTTCGCCAATGTCTGCCGCGAACTACACCTTGAGGTTCAGCCCGTAGGTGGTGGTTCGTCGATGACGGGCGCTGATCAGCTCTCCTGGCCCGCGCTGGTCAGCGGGATCGTGCCGCCTCCATGATCTTTCGGCCAAGGCGGCGCGGCTTTCAGCGGTAGTGGCTGCTTGGATTTCAATTACGTGAGCTTGGTGCCGGCGGTTGGACCCGCCGCCGCAGGCACGCCCCGATGCTGGAGCCGGTGGGAGACCGGCACAGGGCAAGCGCGAGAAACGATCCGCGAAGGAGCTATGAGCATCCCGAAACCCGTTACAGGTCAAGGGACACGCTCGGGGTTAGACAGCGGCCCGTTCCCGACGAATACCCGGTCATGCGGTAACCAACCCGCGGATATCAGCCTTGACCGCGCGTCGACGACGACAATCCCAGGCGATCTCCCACCGGTCCCATCAGCACCCTCCACGCCGCCTCAACCAGCCAGGATGCGGCCCGCACCGGCGGCACGTCTCACCGGCGCCGAGTCAGCCGACCGGAACCACGAATCATGGTTGGATCGAGAGGAACGCCCACGCCGCGAACAGCACCAGGTGGACAAAGCCTTGAAGCGTGTTGGCCCGGCCCTGAACGACCGTGAACGCCGTGACCGCGACCGTCAGAGCGAACAGAACGATCTGGATGGGCTCGAGGCCGAGCTCCAACGGGCCGGAGAGCCAGATCGAGGCCACCGCAACGGTGGGGATGGTCAGGCCGATCGAGGCCATCGCCGAGCCGTACGCCAGATTCAGGCTGAGCTGCACCCGGTTTCGCGCGGCGTTGCGGACCGCGGCGATGGACTCGGGAGCAAGCACGAAGAGGGCGATGACGACGCCGACGACGGCGTACGGCAGTTCGAGATCGACGACGACGTCCTCGATGGAGGGTGAGAGGAGCTTGGCCAGCCCGACCACCGCCACCAGAGCGGCGAGCAGCAGTCCGAGACTGAGCCACGCCTCACGGGCCGCAGGGGGGTCGGCGTGGCCGTCCTCATCGAGATCGAGCAGGCCGGTGACCCGGCCATGATCGTCGCTGGAGACCGGGAGAAAGAAGTCTCGGTGGCGGATGGTCTGTGTGAAGACGAACGCGCCGTACAGGGCCAGGGAGGCCACCGCGGCGAAGGCCAGCTGCGAAGGCGAGTACTCCCGGCCCGCGGCCGAGGTGGTGAAGCTAGGCAGCACCAGGGCGACTCCGGCAAGGGTGATGACCGTGGCCACGGCGGATCCGGTGCCCGAGGCGTTGAAGCTGACCAGGTGGTGCTTGCGGGCGCCGACCAGTAGCGAGATACCGACGATGCCGTTCAGCGTGATCATCACCGCTGCGAACACCGTGTCGCGGGCATAGGTGCTGGTGCCCGGCCCACCTCCGGTCATCAGCATTACGATCAGGCCGACCTCGATGACGGTGACCGCGACGGCCAGGATCAGCGAGCCGAACGGTTCCCCGACCTTGTGCGCGACGACCTCGGCGTGGTGGACAGCGGCGATGATGGCGCCGATCAGCGAGGCCGTTATGGCGGCGAGCGCGGCCCAGTGGTCGTGGCTGAACCAGGTGACAGCCAGGACCAGCATCGCCAGGACCGGCACGATCACCGGCCACTGCAGGCGGTCACGGATCGCAGGTGCACTCATGGGCGCAATCTAGCGAGGCTGGCCCGCGCTCGCGAGGATGATCCTCCATGCAGGCGAGCCCGCGAGGCATCGCCGTGATCATGCTGTCCCCCTACTCGTGCATCCGTGGTTGGGGGCTCAGGTTCGGTCCAGGCTCAGGGTGCCGACACCGGCCAGGACGTCGACCAGGTATCGGTCCTTCGCCGCGAGGTAACCCGCATCGCCGTTCGCGCCGTAGATCGTGGTCCCTGATGCAATGCCCTGCTGGGGGGCGCCATCCACGACAGCCCGGCCGGCCCCGCTTCCGAATGTGGCCTTGACCGGGATATTCGCCGGGACGTGCAAAGCCGCCGTACCAAGCCCGGTCGAAACACGAATGGCCATCTCGCCCACAGGCTTTGGCAGAGTGACATCGGCCAGGTCGGCACCACCGCGCAGCTCGACGAGGTTCACCTCGCCCGAGCCGAGCGCGAGCAAGACCTGCTTGGCTCCCTTGTCGACCACCACGTCCCAGCGCACGCCGGCGGCGAGCCGGACGTTGATCTGCACCGGGGATCCAGCCTTCGCATCGCCGATGTCCTCGGTCGAGACCCGCAACTGGTCGCCGTCCAACCGGGCCTGCGGCCGGACTCCGCCGTCCTCCCCGCCCGGGGTGGTCACGACCGCCAGGTCATCGCCGAGTTCGGCGGTGCCGACCACGATCGAGTCCGCACCGCTGTCGATGTGGATGACGGCCGTCTTCCGGCCATCGATCGGGAAGGTGAGCTGCCCGCCGCCACCGCCACCCGAGGTCAGATTCAGGGCGATGAACACGAAAGCGACAACGATCAGCAAGGTAACAACGATGAGCTGCCACGGAGCACGCACCGACCGCCTCGCCGAGGTCGAATCGTCCAGCGTTCTCGATCCGCTTGACTGGTCCGGCGCTGTCGACTCACTCGACTCGTCCAGCGTGGTCGTTCCGCCCGGTCTCGTCCCGCCCACCGGCGCAGTCTCGTCCAATTTGCCCATTGGCGCCGATCCGGCCGCCCCGGAGCTGCTTGCTCCAGTCCTGCTGGCGCGGGCCATCAGAGTCGCCACCGTCATCGAAACCGATTCAGCCCTCCGGCTGGACTCGGCCGCCTCAGCCGCGGCGTCAGCACCGGACTGCACAGGGATCGGCTCGGTTGGGGTCGGGTCGATGTGCACCATGCCTCTTTATTCGTATGTAGCGCCAGTTTGGTTGCCCTAAAGTCAGAACAGTTTTGGCCCCGCCCGGCCGCCATGTCTGAGTCCGCCATGATCGCCAGCGTCAGGATGAGCAGGGCGCGCTGCCTGACCAGCGGCGGCGAGGGGTCAAGGGTCCTGACGGCTCCTCGTTCGCCGCCGCGGGCCTGCCTCAGTGAGGGACCTCGCATCGAGGGCTTCTATCCTCTGATGGCGTGTCATGTCGTCCTCGTCCTATCCTCGCGGAAGGTTTGAATGAACACCCAGGCTGAGACCTTTGATTTTCAGGTGGAGACGCGACAGCTCCTGCAGCTGATGATCAATTCGATCTACTCGGACAAGGATCTGTTCCTTCGCGAGCTCGTCTCCAACGCGTCGGACGCCCTCGACAAGATCCGTTTGGAGCGGTTCCACGACAACGGCCTGGACGTCGACACGTCGAACCTGCACATCGAGATCGCGATTGACCCGGCCGCGCGCACCCTGACCATCCAGGACAACGGCATCGGGATGTCCCGGGCCGAGGTCGTGGACCTGATCGGGAAGATCGCGAATTCGGGCACCGCCGACTTCATGCGCGAGTTCAAGGAGCGGCAGGACGCCGACGCCGACGCGAGCACTGGCGCCGGCACCGGCACCGAGGAACTGATCGGCCGCTTCGGCGTCGGGTTCTACTCCAGCTTCATGGTCGCGGACAAGGTCACCCTGCTGACCCGGCGGGCCGGGCAGAGCGAGGCGACGAGGTGGGAGTCCAGCGGCGAGGGCACCTACACGCTCGAAGGGGTCGACAGCGCCCCGCAGGGCACGGCGGTCACCCTGCACCTGAAGCCGGCGGATCCGGAGGATCGGCTGTTCGACTACACCGAACCGCGGAAGATCCGCGAGATCGTCAGCCGGTACTCGGACTTCATCACCTGGCCGATCCAGATGGCCCCGGTCCCGACCGGCGCTGCCGGCCAGGACGGCGAAGACGGCGAGGACAGCGTGCAGCCCGTCGGACTGGAGACGATCAACTCGCGCCGGGCGCTGTGGGGCCGGCCGGGGTCGGAGGTGACCGACGCGGACTACAGCGAGCTGTACAAGCGGATCAGTCACGACTGGACCGACCCGCTGGAGACGATCCGGCTGAACATCGAGGGCACCCTGCAGTACCAGGCCCTGCTGTTCCTGCCTCAGCATGCCTCGCCGGACCTGTTCACCCAGGGCACCAAGCATGGAGTCCAGCTCTACGTCAGCCGGGTCTTCGTGATGGACAACTGCGAAGCCCTGATGCCGAACTACCTGCGCTTCGTCAGGGGTGTCGTCGACTCGGCCGACCTGGCACTGAACGTGTCCCGCGAGATCCTGCAGCAGGACCGGCAGATCGAGGCGATGCGCAAGCGCCTGACCAAGAAGGTCCTGACCACGGTGAAGGAGATGGCGGCCAAGCGCCCGCAGAAGTACGCCACCTTCTGGAAGGAGTTCGGGCGGGTGGTCAAGGAAGGACTGCTCGAGGACTTCAGCAACCGGGACGCCGTCCTCGAGGTCTGCTCGTTCGAGACGACCCGGGACGCCGAGGCATCGACCACGCTGCGCGAGTACGTGCAGCGGATGGGCGAAGGTCAGGAACACGTCTACTACATGACCGGCGAGTCCCGCGTGGCCATCGAGAACTCGCCCTACATGGAGGCTTTCAAGGCCAAGGAGGTGGAAGTGCTGTTGCTGACCGACCCGATCGACGAGATCTGGGTGGACGCGATTCCCGAGTTCGAGGGCAAGCACTTCCAGTCGATCGCCAAGGGCGACGTCGACCTCGACGGCAAGGACGAGGCGGGAGACGACACCGAGCGGGCCCAGCAGGAGGAGCAGTTCGCCGGGATGCTGTCCTGGTTGGGCATGGTGCTGAAGAACGACGTCAAGGAGGTGCGGCTGTCCTCCCGGCTGACGGTCTCGCCGGCCTGTGTGGTGGGGGACACCCACGACGCCACGCCCGCGCTGATCAATATGTACCGGGCGATGGGACAGCACCTGCCGCAGGCCAAGCGGATCCTGGAGCTCAACCCCCGCCACCCACTGGTCAGCGGCCTACGCACGGCCCAGGCCGAACGCCCGCAGGACGCCAGGCTGGCCCAGACGGGGGAACTCCTCTACAGCCTGGCCCTGCTGGCCGAGGGCGGTCAACTGGAGGACCCCTCACGCTTCGTCCAACTGGTCGCCGACCAGGTGGGCCAGTCGCTCTGACCGGCTCGTTCCCGGACAGGCCCCAAGCCGGGGGATCGGCCACCGATTCAGGACGACGGGACCGAAGCGTTTGAGCGGCGCGGTCGCCGGCCCATCGCGAAGAGGACGAGCAGGGCCACCACCACGACGGCGACCAGCCCACCGCGGGACATCAGCCAGTCCGGTGCGCGCTGCCGGAGCGAGGTGGGCGGACCGGTGATCCGGGCGCCGGCTCCCAGCCAGACCTCGCCGGTGCGGGCGTCCGCGGCCTTCCGGTCCTGGGCGGTCCGGACCAGCCCGGCGAGGTTCGGTTGCTGGGCGGTGAACTGCGCGGCGGTCAGCTGCCTGCGCGGGACGCTGGTCAGATCGACGCCGCCGGAGACGTAGGTGGTGATCAGGATCCGGGATCCCTGGCGCACTCGGGTGGTGACGTTGAAGTCGCCGTCCCGGACGGACTTCAGGTACCGGGAGTAGACCTGGTCCGGTGACGGGTACCGCTCGCTCGCCCAGGCAGTGACGTTGCCGCTGTCGATCAGCCGGGAGTAGGCGAGCGGGTGCGACGTCGCCCGGTCGCGGTACCACTGCGCGGCGATCCGGCTCAGGTACACCTGCCGGAGGTCCTCGTACTCGGGGGCCTCGTTCACCGCCTTCTCCAGCGGCGGCTGCACCAGCTCGCGTTCCAGGGCTTCGGACGCCTTGGCCTGTTCGGGGGTGGCGTCGCAGGCCTTCGGGCCGCCGGGCCGGATCGCGAAGGTGTCGCTCTGCATCTTGACCGCGAGCGGGGCGGAGAGGATGTACAGCTCGTCGTCGTCCTGGTAGATGGTGGCCGGCTTGGGCACGATCCAGGCCCGGGTGGTGGCGCACTGTGCCCCGATCGCGGCGAACCGGGCCCAGAACTGCTTGCCCAGCGCCGTGGTCGGGTGGGTCATCCTGGACTGGTCGGTCTTCATCCGCAGGTCCGCCGCCAGCAGGATCCGGCCGACATCGGTACTGCCGAGCCGGGGATCCACGATCCGGTCCGGTTCGTCCGGGCCGAGGTTCACGGTGAAGCTGGACGGCGGGAGTGAGAGCCAGACAAAGAACGCGTCCGACGCCCGCCTCGCGCTGCGCAGCCCGGCGGCCCCGGCCGAGCTCCGGCCGGCCGGCAGCGACCCCGCCGAGAACGCGTACGACAGCGCCCGGCGGCCGTCGCTCGGCTTGTCGGAGAGGTAGCGCAGCTCCAGTGAGGAGAAATCGACGCCGCCGAGATCCTCCGGCCTCGCCCCGGACAGCGCGCCGACCAGGGCGCCGCCCGCCGAGGCGGGCTGCGGCGAATCCTTCTTGGCGGCCGGTGGGCAGTCGGCCGCGACCGCCGGCAACGGCCCCGCCGCGAGCAGGGTCGACCCGGACAGCGTTCCGGACCGGCTCTGCGGCTGGGGCTTGTTCTCCTGCTGAGGTTTGTTCTCCTGAGGTTTGTTCCCCGGCTGTGGTTTGCAGCCTTCGGCCGGTTCGGGTGCCGCCACGAAGATCTCCTGGGACTGCGCGGTGGTCTCCTTCTTCGTCACCTCTTCGCTGTGCGTGGTGCTCGCCGCTTTCGACGTGTAGGCGAAGCTGATCGCGATCCGGCGCACGGCCGCGATGTTCTGGATCCTGGCCGGTGATGGCCGGGCCCTGAGCTCGGTGCCGTCGTTCCACAGCCGGATCAGCTTCGCGGACGGGAGGCTCTCGAGGTAGAACCGCTTGATGTCGGCGGCGCTCACCCAGACGGACTCGCTGAGGATGAACAGCTTGCCCTTATCGAGCAGCCGGCTCACCACGAGCTCCGGGGTGTCCAGGGTACGCGAAAGGGTCGCCCGCTTGACCTGGCCGCCGGCCGAGATGTACTCCACCACGATGATCTGGCGGTCCGCGGGGAAATCGGGGTTGAGGGCCAGGAGGTTCTTCCGGGCGTCGTCGAGGACTTTGGCGTCCGCCGAGCCGGGGTCGGCCCGCGCCATCACCCTCGCCTGAAGCGCTCGTTCCCGGTCCACCGCCTCCGAGATCGCCTGCTCGCGCTTGTTCCTGAACTGCTCGTCCAGGGGGTGTTTCGCGGGATCGGCGGTCTTGCTGTCCTCCAGAGTAAAACTGGAGGAGACCGCCGCCGCCGGGTACTGCTTGGCCAGGAACTTCGCGCAGCTGGCCGCGTTGTCGTCACACGCATCCTTCTCCGTGTAGACCTGCCGGACCTCGTAGTCGTCACCATCGAGGCCCAGGGCCTTCAAGGCAGCGGGGATCTGCTGCTCGGAATGCTTCTGGGGCTGTCGCAGACCGGTGGTCGGCACGTTGACCACCGCCACCAGGGTCCGCTCGCCGGTCTTCTTGTTGCACACTTCCACCACCGCGATGTTGGACTGGATGCTCAACCGGGTGTGGTTCAGCGCCCGGAATTTGATCGCCCAGCGGGACAGGTCCGTTTCACCGTACGGGCGATTGCCCGGCTGCACCGGGTAGTCGCTGCACTGTCCCCAGTTGCCGGTGATCGGCACGTACTGCGGCAGCGGGTCCGACCGGACTGCGGTCGCGGCCGGCGCGAGCAGTCCCAGGCAGAGCGCTGCGGCCAGTGCCGCCCCCACGGCCGCGAACCACCGCCGCCGTCCGACCGGTCGCGGCCGGGCCATGACGCCGGGCATCGGCTCAGGTGCCGCCCGAGGGGTGCGGGCCCTCGGGTGCCACCGGCCCGGGACCATCGCCCAGACCCACCGATTCCAGGTAGCCGTTCAGCGCCCGGTCCGCCGAGGTCGCACCGGCGACCCGGGAGTCGTCCGCACCGGGGAGCGATTCGGCCTGCACCATGGCCTTTTTGAGTACGGACGACGCCAGGGCGGTGAGCCCGGCCGCGACCAGCACGCTGAGGATCAGCACCCCGGTCATCGACCGGCCGGCCAAACAGGTGCTGCCGAAGGCGTGGGTCCCGCTGAGGCTCACCGTCGGCTTGTAGCCGATCCCGACGTCGCAGGCCGACGCCGAGGACGGGGCCAGCACCCAGCCCAGGACGAGCACGGCCAGCGCACCGGCCGCCCGGACCACGTGAACCCCGGTGACCCCGTGAACCAGCGGCGCTGCCGCCGGCAGCCGCCGGCTCACGACGTCACCGGCTTCGGCAGACCCGGTTGCGGGGGTGGGTTTTTCAGCCTGAGAACCGCGCGAACCAACTCCGCCCCCTCTTCCCGCATCGCCGGATCGGCGTCCGCCAGCTCGTCCTGCTGCCACCGCCAACCGGCCAGGTCCAGTTGCGCTGCCTGCAGCCGGTGCAGCGCCAGCGCCGTGCGCAGGCCACGCCGACGGGCTGTACCGAGAACGCTCCAGAACCGCAGCGCCGGGCTGAGCAGGATCGGGACCTCGCGCGGGGTGATCGCCCCGCGCCCGGTGGCGGCCTCGGCCGGCACCGCGACCCGGGCCAGGGCCAGCCGGTCGCGCAGGCCCGAGCGCAGGAGCAGCAGGTAGAGCACGATGAACGGGGCCTGGACGAGCAGCACGATCAGCGGCGAGACGATCAGGGTGTCAAGCCAGCTTCCGCGCGTGACCGAGTCGCTGAGCAGATGCGAGATCCAGGCGGTGACGATCTCGTTCGCGAGACTCCCACCGAGCGCGGCGAGCAGTCCCGCGCCGGCCACCAAGGCTCGCCGGCGTGGTTGCGAAATCTGCGCTGCCAGGCCGAATCCCGCTCCCAGCAGGGCACCGAAGGCCAGGTGACCGCCGAGCAGCGTCACGGATTGCCGGATCCAGTACTCGAACTGGGAGGTGGCCCCGGTGACCGGGCTGAGCAGGCCGCCGAACACATGGATGTAGAGGATGCTTTCGGTGAACGTGTAGCCGAGCCCGGCGGCGGCCCCGACCACCAGACCCGTGGTCAGATCCGTGATCCGGTGCCGGAAGACGGCCAGGATCAGCAGGACGCCGGCCGCCTGCATCACCTGGGTGATGACGAAAAGATGCAGGCTGACGACGTTCAGCAGCTGGTACATCGAGGTCGTCAGGCTGCTCAGGGCGACCGTGAGGTCGTCGGTTTGCTGGCCGGGCTGCCCTGGCTGCGGCAGCCGGGCGAAGATCGTCCCGACGGCCAGGCCGCTGCAGGCCCGGGCGAAACCGAAGGAGATCAGGGCGCCCCAGACGAACGCGGCCAGCAGCATCGACAGCGGCACCCGCAGGAACACCTGGATCTCGTGCAACAGCCACAGCACCAGCAGCGTGGTCGGCACGCAGACCAGCGCGGCCACCGGTGAGATGACGATCAGGATCAGCGGCTGGATCGCGAACGGGCCGAGCATCGCCGCCAGCGTCGCCCAGAGCAGGATCGTCGCCGTCCGGCTCTTGGGGGGATAGCGGACGGCGACAACCTGCAGCACCACCGACACGACGATGCCGAGCAGCAGGATCCAGAAGACCGTTTCCGGCAGATCGACCCACCGGGCGAGCGCGGACTTCCCGTCCAGCTTCTCGAAGATCGTGAGCGCCGGTTCGTCCTCCGCCACCCGCGGGCGCACCAGGTTCAGCAGCACCTCGAGCAGGTAGACGGCGGTCGCCAGCCGGGCGATCAGCAGCGCCCGGCGCTGCGCACGGTCGTCGTCGTACTGCAGCGACCGCAGCGGGCCGGGCAGCGGCACGGGCTGCGGGCCGATGGTCACGGCGCACCTCCGGGTAGCTCCGGAAGCTCCGGCAGGCTCGGCAGGTCAGGGAAGTCCGTCGGCAGATCGGTGGGAAAGTCGGTGGGCAGATCGGTGGGGAAGTCGCTCGGCAGGTCCGTCGGCAGCCCGGGCAGCGACGGCAGGTTGTCGATCGAGGGTGGCCGGTCGAGCGACGGCAGGGTCGGCAGGCTCGGACTCGAGTACCAGACGAACGCCGTCAGCAGCGAGACCACCAGCCCGGCGGCACCCACGCCCGCAGCCACGAACAGTAGCTTGAGCTGCGGTTCCAGGTTCTGCTGCACCGGCGCGCCCGGCACCGGCCGATCGACGTCGTGTCCCCCAGCCACCCAACACCCCCACGGTGCAAATCTGAAGAAATAGAGCTAATCAGACGGGGCCAGGCGCACGCAAGGACGCCTTTGACCCTCCTGAGCTGAACCCGACTGTCGCCAATGGCCACGTGTGGATCTTGAGATGGTCACCAAGGCGTGCCCGGCGCCAGTAGGGCCCGCCAATCCGTGATGGGCAAAATGGCTCTTCACAAAGTGGGGTGTAGTTGGGGCCTGACATCCGCGGGGGCGCCCGTCCGGGATTGGCGCCGGCTCGATGCTGGCGGCAGCGCGGCCCGGCCAGGCGCGCGATGTCAGGCGGGCCGTCGGCGATGATGTGGGCGTGGAGTATGTGTCCAGGGTGCCGCGTCCGCCGCTGGACGGGCTGATCGACGACCTCTACTACCTGGAGGGCGCTCCGCCGTACTCCCGGTTGATGCTGCCGGCGGCGCCCGCGCCATTGCTCATCGTCAACCTCGGGGCGCCGTTTCTCATCCGCGTAGGCACCGACGTAGACGCCGTGGAGTACGCCGACGGCTGCGCGGTCACCACGCCCACGCGTGCGTGGGAGTTCAGCTACCCAACCCCGACCCGGTCCGTGGGCGTCCACTTCAGGCCGTGGGGCCTGGCACCGTTCCTTCCGATGCCCGCGGCCGAGTTGTGCGACCGACCTGCGACGGTGGAGCAGATCTGGGGCCAGCCCGCTATCGCTGAATTGCGACACCGACTGACCTTGGC
>Ga0307513_10000420_pt1 | contig 61270 bp, 67 predicted proteins | sample 15_EM_MG_FD_202174 | JGI IMG/M metagenome (GOLD analysis project Ga0307513, IMG submission 202174) | Populus trichocarpa ectomycorrhiza microbial communities from riparian zone in the Pacific Northwest, United States - 15_EM | ecosystem: Host-associated > Plants > Roots > Unclassified | place...
GAGGGGACGCCGAGCTTTATGCTCGCCGCATTAGCTGGAATCGGGCAGCCTTACACAAAGGTCCAATTGCAAATATATCAAGATTTCAATTTAAGCTCCTGGGGCAATGCGGGTTCAACGCCGGGTGAGTGTCAATCGCTTGGACCAACCCTGGACCATGTGCTCCGTCCCGTATTATTAATAAATTTGGGGCGCCACGCAGGCGTCACTCTTTCGGGTGTGCCACGTTGTGATTTTATGGACGTAGCCAGGCCCCGCATACGCAATCAGGGCAAGGAGAGCGCGGAGAACGCACAGATCTAGGGAAGTAGCTTGAAGTCATATTCGGGAATGAGACGTCATCTTGAGGTCGAGGTGGCGGCTAGTGCCCCTTGCTGGCCCTTGACTGGTGGCTCTGCTACTCACCCCGCTATGCGGACTCCCCCAACCTCTCGGTTGCTGTGCCTTTGCTGTGCTTTCTCAATATTCTATATTTGCAGCTATGTACCAACGAAATGTCTGCCAGCGAGTGGGCAGGGGGCAGGGTCGGTCAGGGGCTCTTCGCTGGCTCAAACACCACACAATTTGCCAAGATCTCGATTCAACCTTCGAATACGGTCCTGTGTACCGTAGAATGGAGGGCCTCTGCGGTTCGGGGGCTCGACGCCAGAATCCCCCAGGGCCGAGCTTGGACTCTACAGGTGGCCGCGGCGTCACACATACCCAAGCGCCTAATTCACACTACATGTGATTAACGAAAAGAAGGAGCCCCATGGGTTGGCTGGACAGCTGGATCTGGGGAGGCTTCCTGCCCCAGATTGTGAGATTACGATCGTGTGGGCCCGACTCGCAAGAGGCGCCGGGGCAGTCTGCAAAGATTAATTCCGTGCTTGGCAGGTCCATCGGGTGTGTGATATCTGGGAATGTTGCAGGCGTTCGACGGAAATATTCCTCGTATGTCGCATTAATCAGTCAGGCGCTTAGTCGCTCTCGGTCCGACTACCGATATATGGTCTGAAAGATGTTGATATTCCATCGTGCATTGAATGAAGACCATATGGACCCGCAACCCACGTTCGTGGATGTCACCGTAGGCAGACACGGACCTCAACACTGGTATATATGGCCATGTCGACAAGTAAATCACAGTAGTTTTACTTTTTGAAATCTGAGGGCAATTTGCGCCGATTTCGACGCCAATAAAGAAACCCCGATTTCTGCGAAAGCAGAATGAATGAGTGCTGCAGATCGCAGGGTAAGTGCGTGAAAGGGTCCAGGTCCGCTGAACGTTTTATCACCCATGTCAAATCGCGTGATAAATCGAGCCTATACACTGCAGAGGAGAGCCTGCAGAGTGGGCTGAAGAGTACTGGGCTAAAGAGCACGGCAAGTGGTCCTTGAGAGGCGCTACGAGTTGTACTGAGTCAAGTGAATGTGCAGAGAGCGTAATTTTTTTCCGACAAGCTGGGGGAAGGTACGAGAGGGTGGGAAGGTTCCAGATCACTGGGTTGGTAAATGGCTTGTTGCACCGCGTGTACAATGCTCGTGTCATTACAGCTGAAGTGTAAATGATATGAGCGAGGCGTGTTCCCTATCCTCAGGTGCAGTTCAACGTGAAAGACAGGTTTTTAAGCGTGCCTGTACCAGTGAATCATCGAGCAGAGAAGGTTCAGTTATCGAATTACCCCCGGCGGTTGCAGTCAAGGTGTGCAGGAGAGAGACTGGCGAAGTGAGAGCGGCGATTGGGTCGTGGCTGATGCCGGGCGCATGCCCGAACCAAGGATAGTGTCAAATGCAAACCGTGTATTGGTATAATCAGGCTCGTGTGGCGCAGATACAGGAGGTGGAGTAGCACCTATTTTGGGAGGATGCTTCGACGGCTCCATCGCTTTTCAGAACGTGAGAGGCTTGAACTTGAGCTCGTAATTTGCGCTTGTCGTGGTTGCTGTAGATTCTTCCTGAGACTTGAGCTCCTCACCTACAAGAGTGTCAGTCAGCACTACCACATCGAAATCATGCCGCTGACATAAGCCTAGTTTAAACGGCGCGTTGGATAGTAAATGAAAAGGCTTCAAGGACATGCCACGTAGTTAGATTGAAGGAGAACTGGGCCAACCGAGGAATTTTGAGAGTTGGTCTCGTCATATTGCCAGTACGGCGGCTGCGAATCGACCAAGGACACACGAACAGCCTAAATAAAGCCACGGATAATATATTGGTGTCTCACTTGCGCATGCCATGAGGTGGTCTCGCTGAGCACCCTGAACGCACAGGACACGTGTAAGTATATACCCGCGATCTGCGAGAGCCGAAAACAGTGTCGACAACGACGCCTGTAACCGTGGGGAATATGCCAATGAGCCACGTTCGAAATTGCGCAATGACGGTATGTCTGAGTCGATGTTAACCTGGTGGTACTTCGTTGTAGTCATTCATTGTGGCTCTCTCCATATTCGTGACCAGCATGACTTATCGCCTATATATGACACCCGAGTGGAGGTTGGCTAACCGTGGTTTAAGTCTTGGAATATTGCCTTTTGAGGTGCGCTGTCGTTGCTGCCACTGTGGGCTGGGTGGGATATGAAATCGCTAATGAGGGCTATTCGGTGGAATTGGACGAACAAATCCATATGGGCTATATCAGCGGGGTGTGGTAGTTGGGAGAATTGACAACAACCTTCAATCTTTATGGGGGGCCTGCTCTGGAATTGACCAGTGGAGGACGTAGTAGCAATTTGTAACCCTTAATATATATGTTTGCAAAGATTTGATTCCTCTCAACGCCCTTTGACGCGTAGGCCGAAAAGGAACGGCCTAGTTAGAGCCGATCGAAAACATGCTCCTGGAGATCGTACGGCAACGTCACCAACCTGGCATTCACTCCCGGCTTGGACTTATTTTTTATGGACATACCAGAGCCGCACCTTTTGTTAGAGACCCATAGCACTAGTAACGATTGGAGACGCATGTCAAGCGGAGCCTTAGCACATACTGAACAAGTCGTATAAATTTCCTGCGATCTTCCCTGGCTTCCTCAATTAAGTCACCGTCCACAAAGAAACGATGTCGAAAGAGAGCCCTTGGCCGTAAGTGGCACGAGAAACCGAATATTCAGCAGTTGTACTGAGAAAGGAGCCATAAATTGGACACTTGACTAAGAACATTCTGGTTTCGCGGTTGAGTATCATGGAGGCGAGGGAGAGTATACTTTGAAGTACCGAAATCAGACTTCGACGCCAAGTATCTCTGATTCAGGTCTACCATATCTTGCAGAGTTACACGACCTGTGCATCTATCCCTGGACGGGAACGTGCGAGATTAGACTCGATACTGAACGCGAGACAGACATGAAGTGGTGGACGTACTAGGTGAGGTACTTAGGATAATAATTTATGTATATAGTATTTGGTAGATACAAAAAACTTCCTCCGCAGCAAACTTGCATACTTAAGATGAGTATGCTCCTATTTATAATTATCAATGAATGCTGCTTCCAAGCCATCATGAGAAGTACTTGCCACATCCTGGTATCTTCAAAGGTTCGATGGTAACTACAATTGGTCGCAGGACATCTATGGTAGGTATAAATAGGGGGACAACACAGACGTGACGCAATGGTTGAGAAAGTATATACTGTTCGTTAGCTACTTGAACTAGCGTCGGGAGGATGAGGGAGTATGGATGCCGGCGAGAGCAAAATGGCCAATATTTCAGAGGCTAGAGGGGTGAAGAGACAAGAACCTAACGGCGATAGAGGGGAATAGTGGCCATATCTAATAGCATAGTTGTGGAGTTAGCAGAGCAGAACAAGCATGGCGGAGGGAGGGTGTTGAACTACGGAGGACACGCAAAATGGCTCGAGACAATGGGGTGGAAATTGGGTGCTAACAGAAATGATAGCGCCTTTGGTGACGGATTGCCTCTTCTAGCGAGCGAAATGAAGGCCCCCTTTCGTCTCCATCTCGGAAGCAGCGCTCATGCCGGCAGCCATACGTCTTGTCAGTATGTTTGCAAACAAACACTACGTAGCATGATCTACCACGGTCGCCATATCGCTCGGCGAGTACTTCGCAGTCGGAACTGCCGATGAGAGGCTCCACCCCAGGACGCCACGAGCGCTTTTCGAATGCGATTTCGAGCTTCTTGAGGTCACTTAGCATCTCGTTGGTCAGTGGTAGGTCCATTTTCGGTGTGAATCGAGTATGTTTGACCGACAGAGGGATGCTGCTCCACTGGACGACAGGGGAGCGACTGTTGTGGCTCTACTATTGGACAGAGGGGGGCCTTTTCGTTGGTAAGGAAGGAAGATATAGGAATAGTGCGGTGCTGCAGCGGGCGTGAGGTGAACGACGGTTTTTGGTCGCTGCAGTCGTAGGATTCGGGCGACCTTGCACAGATATCAAATTATGACCGCGTACCGTCTTCTATTTAAACTCTCTGGGGATACCCTCTCTGGGGATACCCAGGTTCATCGGCGGTCATAGGTTGGGCCGTTTGGGCCGCTATTCTGGTCAATACGCTCCGTCCTGCATTTGAATGAACCTTATGTATTGCACAGCCGTGACTTATTTGAACGGCCGCATTCCGCACCGAATCCCGAAGGGACTCCCAGGCGCGGCGAAGCGGCGGGTCGAGGCATTGAAGCACACTTGGCTTATCTTGTGGTACTCGGAACAAGAGGTATTGTAGGGGTCGAGGCGTTTGTTCGTGCCCCATGCTGGCCCCCTTCTTGTGGCGCCCCGCTGGCCCCTGTTTCGGCGCGCCACCCGATTGAGGGGTGCTGCACCGGCCTGAGCCATCAGACAGACTAGTCCCAGTTGCTGTCCTTTCTCGATCTTTTTATTTGCATTTCTGGGGACAGTCTGCTTACGCAGTGTCTGAATGCCTAGCGAAAAGAAGGTTATTCCAGCAGAGCCTGCGCTGGACAGGCCGGACGCCGGGAATGGGCAGCTGGGAGTCACGAATGCATTATTAGCTTCCAGATATCAAATAGCTAGTTACGAAGCGGAGAATTAATCTTGGGAGAGGCAATCTTCGCATTAGTCAGCCAGCACGTTGCTTTCGGCCCGATCACCGATCGATCCGCCGGAAGGATAGTTGACTCTGGTGCTATACCAAGTGGCTTTATACAATGAACGAACCCGAACGAAGAAGCGGCATGGATTGTAGATGTGGAAGCCATGACCCTAGAATCCGAGGCACGGACGGCAATACAAGTGTAATTGGCTACACAGCCATATTCACAAGTAAATCATGACATAGTGTCACTATTTTTGAATTCATCGGCGGCGATTGCTGCCTTCCGACACTAAGAACAACAGCGGAGGTAGAGCCGCAGGTGGAAGACTGAGTGCGTCGAAATCTGCCTTTGCGAAGCGTCCCATGAGTCACGTCAACGTGCGTGACGAATCCAACCTATACACCTGTTAGAGAGAAAAGAACGACCAAGCCGGGGTTCGAACCCGTGTTACCACTACACTACCTGGTCTTTTAGTTGGAGGAATCATCAACTCCAACAACACCGAACAGAAGACAGTGTGCAGGGTAGGCATTCCGAGTAGTGGGCTCAAGAGTACGGCAAGTGGCCTTTGGGAGGCGCTGTCATTGTTGGCGAGTCGCGAAGAACTGCTTCGACATGCGGAGGCGATGGCCCAAAGGGGGGGGGCAAAACCATTGGATCCGCGAATAGATCATTGCCCACATGTAGCAGGTCTGTGGCACCCCGAGTGGTATACGCAGGCGTGCTCAACGTCGCTGTTCGCAGCGTGGGGAAGAGTTTTGAGAGCGAAAACTGTACGATGCGGAGAAGTCTCTTTCCTGTGGCCATATAGAGCTAGCTGGAGGTGTATACAAATCAAAAAATGCGACAGTGGGAGTGAACTCGGCCATAAAGGACACGGCCAGGCCCCTTCACTCGGTACGGTCAGGGTGAAAGACCTGCTGTAAAGTATACCTTTTTCACCGCATTAATGAACAGAGAATGGATGGTTAACGGAATTCCTCTCGGCTGTTGCAGTCTAGGTAGGCGGGCGTTGAGAATGACAATCGAATGCGGGAGCGGTGATTGAGGCGGAGCGGATGCCGTGAGCACCCACAAGCCAAGGATATAGTCTCAAAGACGGCCATGCATTGGTAGGATTAGGCTGGAATGACAGCAGCACCCAACGGGACGGTCGACCCTGACGCTGCTATAGATGTGAGGCGCTTGTGCTTGTATCTCCTATTCCTTGCGTTGGTATAGACGCTGCCTGAAACTTGGGCCCCCTCGTCATGTCAAGCAAGAACGACGGCTCCGATATTACGGGCCGACAAGAGCCTAGTCGGACGATACGTTGAACTATGGGAATGAAGGCTTCGAAGGCATATCACGACTTGGATCGAAGGACACCGGATAACTTGGGGAGTTGGTATCGCCAAATTGTCAACATCGCGGCTTCAAATCGGCCAAAGGATGCATGAATAGTCTACGCGAAGCCAGGGGTAATTCATTAGCGTCTCATCTACGAGCGCTGACAGACAGATCTGCTGAACTTTCAGGACATGAGACGGCAGGTATACCTGTAGACTGCGAAAGTCAACCAAAGTGTTGACAGAGGCACTTGTGACTGTGAGGGATATGCCAATGAGCCATATTCTAAATGCGCGGACGGGCATGTTTGAGTCGAAGGTATGTTCTGGAATGTGCATCGGGTGTGCCGCCGTCAAGGCTGTCGCCGTTCATTAGGTTGGATATCAAGGGCTATTCAGTGCAGTTGGGACAAATAAGTCCATCGAAATCTGGATCAGCGGGGCTGGTGGTCGGCAAGTCAAGAATCTTTATGACCTTGAAGGACGTAAAAATAATTTGCGATTGCGACCCTCATGATACATGTGTACATCGATCTGAAACCTCTCAATGTACTTTGAACGCGCTCACCGAAAAAGGAAAGCCCTGTTAGAGCCAACCGAAACTGTACTCCTGCAGATCCGTGCGCCATGATGCTGTGAAAGATAATACTAATTCACGTTCCTGTACGTGTCGAATGGAAAGCTCAGGACGCTCTTTGCCAGAAGTACTACCAAGGCTGCGAGACTGATGTGTGAACGCATCGACTTGATCCAGGGTCTCCTTATATGAGCGATTTGGTGACACCGCGTGAGATTACAATGATAGTCTCCTACAAGCAATTTGCGTTCTCGTCGATGTCGCAGCACACTTGAGGTGCACCGCAATCACTTCCGATCGTCCAGTACTTGCCTCATGAGATTTCACCGAACTCCGTTGCGAGCTTGCAAATGCAGCTCTGAAATCCAACGCGCTGTCGTTGAGAGAATTCCGACCCACTGACTAGTGGGCTCGTAGTTCAAGAGTTTTCCTTGACTTATGTGGTGGCAGTGGCTACGAGGATTTGCAAAGCATTCTGTATGACGTGTATATGATGTACGAATGCTACAATATTTCAGATTCGAAATATGAAATCGAGAGCACAAAACAACGGATGCCCACAGGGCGTCCTGTTGCAAACGCAGACTTTGGAGGAAACTATAGCACGAGATATAATATGTAAGTAGATTATTTGGGTAGGAAGCCTATTGTAGTGGTTAAGGCCGTTTTTGTGAGACTGGGACTCCGACACCAATGGGAATTCCAGAAAGAGAATACAATGAAGTTTGAAACCGGCACAAATTCACGGGTCTAATACTAGCACTAGACGAGAGCACGAGGTGTTAGATTCGATCGCCCGAGCCGAAATTTATGGAAACACAAACCTACTACCAGGCGCTTTTAGGATAATTAAGTTTTCAAATAGCGTAGAGATGTGTATGTACGGCCTCTAGGCCAAAGTAGGATCGATTTTAGAAGCGAAAGCATTTTTGTAGCTGTGATTGGGTATCAACGTATGCTCCTTCCAAGTCATTATTGGAGGCACTCACCACCCAGTCACGTAACTGTGGTCCTGTGGAAAGGTACTCATAAACAACTGAGCGCAAAGACTTGGAGGTAGGCTTTGAGGCTGAGCAATGCTCAACATGGGCATAGATTACGAAGCGACAATGAAACACAATATTAGGGTATAGTTCTTGTTTGTTCGCTGTGTGGTATCGAGAGGATAGGGTCTTAACAAGGATGATCGGAAACGACGTGCGAGTGTTGGCGTGGAAGCTGAATATTAGTGTGGATGGATGAGTGGGGATGTGTATGATGGTGATAGCATCGTCCATGGGTATACGAGGAGTGGATGTGTGAGGGTCCCTATCGTCGGTGGGAGTGCGAGGTCGAGCCGAGGGCGGGCGGTGAGATGGCGCCTATACGGTATCCCTGTAAGTCATTGAGCTCTACATACAGACAATAGCACCAAACTTTACCTTAGAAATGGTGCTTGCGCTGATGGCGGATTGCCTCGGTTAGCGAGCGAGACGAAGGAGCTCTGTCACTACCATCTTGGAAGCAATTTTTGTGCCTGCACCCATAGGATCCATCCCCCTTCTTATAGACGAAAACCACGTAGCACGACTTGCCCCGAATACCATGGTCCTCAGCAAGGACAGGACAATCGGGGCTACCGATGATGGGCTCATGCCCATTAGTCCAGTTGGCTGCTTCGTATTCCACCCTGAGTTTGTCGAGATCGCGTCGCATCTGTTCCGCTTGTTGCGCCATTTGCAGTGTCGGATGAGGACGAGGGAAAAAGCCACTAGAGGAAGTTGGAGCGAGTCTTCTGGCTTTTAATAATGACAGAAGGGAAGCCTCTCTTGGGGAAGCGAGTGGGGTAAGCTTGGGTGAAGCGGCAGTGAACGCGGGGTTTAAATGCGCACCACGGCCGTACGATCCTGGCTGAATGGACTGGTCGTCCAGTGGTCGTCCAATGTTGTCCAATGTAAGTCCCCCTGCCGTCGTGGGGTGCACCATGTGATGGGTTGACCCAACCTTGGATTGTTGACCAGTCTCTTCGTCCAACGTTTTGAATGCAATTGGACAATTCAGTGGCGATTGGACTCGCGCGTCCATAGGCAGTGAGAACCAAGCTCGAGCGCTACGTAATCAGTGCGCCCGGCGAAGCGAAAATATGCGTTAAATCGGGTCAAGACGTGCAAAGGACCAGTGGAGAAAAGGGATTATACTAAGAGGGGCCAAATTTATGGCCGCGATGGCTGACCGTTAACGGCCGGGGCCCACTAAGCGCCGCCGACAGGACGTTCGTTCCATTGGTGCTAGCGTCACATCAGCGTCGCAGTCGTCGCCAGACACACTCTGTGCCCCTCTCTGCACGCAGACAATCTGCTCACGCATCGTCCACTCGCTCGCCACCCAGCCTCGGCCGAGCAATTCCCGCGGGCTGAGCCCCGCCGCTGGCCGAACCACCCCGCTTCCAACACCAAAACGAGATCAATGGTCGGCTGGAATGGGCAAGGGCAACGAGTGGCAACAGCGTCGCGAGTGAGTGACCCGTCGTCTGTTTGGACCGGGCCGTTCCAGCAATTGAGTGTCGAGGGCGAGGGGTAGAGGGGGCCAGGACAGAATAGGCCCGATTCCTACGATACGGGGACATCCGGTGAGTCCTTGCAGATGCTCTTCCGGTCATGATATTTTTTTCCGACGAGACACGTTTGAGAGAAAGGACAGACTCCGAAGGACGGGCGTCGATGGGGCAATCACAGGGGTTTGATTTGCTTCCAACATCCGTTCATCACTCCAAGGATGTAAGAGCTCTATGCAATACGCGATTTGCGGCCTGGGACGGGCCACGTGTTCATACGTGGCTCTCAATTTCCAAATGGTAGATCCATAGACGTTCTGAACGCGATTTCAATGCTATTTCGAGAGTCAAGCGGTAGTCCCAATCCTACATCCTCGGGTGGAAGGGCCCTCCGTTCCATATCATGAGAACGCGACGAAAGGAGCGAACTAGTGGTCATCGAGGGGTTATGGGTGTAATACAAGGCGGTTAAGTTAACGATCGCAATTCTGTAGGACTGATTGCAAGTCTCAACATAACAATATTTACGACGACTCCTATGATCATGGTTAGATTCGCATCATAAAGGGTTTATAGGGACATTAGGATGTACCATATACCATATACACTCACACTCACGATTTTGTAGGACTGATTCGAAGTCTCAACATAACAACATTCACGACTCCTCCTACGATCATGGTTAGATTCCCATCATAAGGGGCTTATAGGAACATTAGTATATACAATAAACACTCACGACCTTATCGGCGTCGATGCGCCCATGCTGACATTCGTCGATCCCCAAAATACCCTTCAACTCCGACCGCTGTGCCATCATCAAGTCTTTCAAACTGATTAGATATCACCTACGATTGGAGGCTCTGTCAATCTGGACGCATATCGGCGAATTCGCGACAGTGAGGAGAGGCAAGTTGCCCGGTGCAGGCTCTCAGTATCTTCCATTCTCAGCAAAGAGGGACAAAGCGACGTGGAAGTCGAAGGGATATTGATGTAGTGCCACTAGGTAGGGGTGCGCCTCATGTGACGCGTCACCTTTGGAGACCTTCGATTGAGAACTCTGACGTCTGAGTGCCATGTACTGGACCCATGATCTCACTGTATGCCCAGCGGGTTGGGAAACGTTCGCCACTGAGGAGAGGGAATATTAATGTAGTGGCCCTGCAATTCATTTCGTCCATGATCTCACTGTATGCCCAACGAATTGGGCAACGTTCACGAGTGAGGAGAGGGAATATTAATGTAATATAGCCCTGCAATTCATTTCGTATGTGAGCATGACTGAACAAAAAATAGAAACCCCAAGGTATAGGTAGAGAAACACATCGATGGGCGCAGACAAGACAAAAGGCAGAGAACAGGTAGACTCAAAAATGTTTCACCCAACAAAAGGTTCCCGTAAGGTTCCGTTGGCGGGTGCGACATGTGCGACCAGACCATAGGTTCGTCGGCGGTGGCGGATGCTAATGGTGGCGACGCTCGCAAGGGATTTGGATTTGATGCAAAATAAAACGAATTAGCCTTGATGGCCGCGTGCGGCTGGGATGGGATGGGATGCAGAATGCGAGAAATTAGAAGTTAGTGAGGGTGTTATCCTTAAGATAGGCCCGTCTTGAACTGGAGGCACATGTAAAGTGCTGGAGGCTCCTCTGCCATCGGAAAGGGCCGTCGTCGAGTTGATGGTGATGATGTGTACCAGTTGAGTGGTCGCGATCATCTCCCGTAGACTTCAGCGCCAGCCGCACGTTGGGCGGCATAGCCTGAGTGCATACAGCAGATATCCAAACATTCGTGGAGGAAAGCGTCGATATGTATGCCATAGCAGGGCCCCCCGTGACTCGAACAGAGCTGAGGTGGGACCGAGGGCAGACACAAAAAGGTCGCCGCGATAGGTGATGGTTGCCGGCGGCAACAAGAGTCCGAGAAAAAAACAAGAGGTCGCATTTGTTAGATATCAGGTCATTAAATCTACCGGATGTTTCATCAATTACTACCTCGCGGAAAAGCAAAATACGAATTTACCATTCGCAACCTAAAAAAACACAACGCCTAAAACTTCTCATTGGCGCCCGTACTGCGTATGGAACTTGGCAAGCGCGTTCCTGGTCTCGCTCGTCGTCCTGGTTTTCCTAGACTTGGGAAGGGGTTTGTACCTCCTCTCGCCTACATCGCTCCCAGCTTCGGACAAGTTTGACGAAAAGTTGGTCGGTGTGCCAGGTGCAGGCCCAGGTGCACCAAATAGCTGCGCAGGCGGGTTGAACGGGCTACCAGCGGGCGAGCTCGTCTGTGCACGGAGGTTGGGGAACGTGCCCGTGACAGGCGTCGAGACGCTACTCCCAGGTGCACCAAACGCGAATCCGCCAGTCCCAGTCCCAGTGCTGGTCCCAGCGACGGGAGGCGGTTGTCCGAAGGGCGCTGTGGTCGACGGAGCAGCGCCAAAGGGCGTCGCAGACCTGGGCGCGTTGAACGGCGACGAAGGCGCAGTTTGCCCGAATGGATGCGCGGTAGGTGGCGCGCTCCCGAATCCGCCGTTCGAGGCAGAAGGCGGCGCCCCAAACGTGAATGGAGTGGAGCGCCCAGCCTCCTGAGGTGGCGTAGCGCCTTCCTTGTCCATATCAATGTCGAGTTGCAGGACTGGCTTCTTCGCAGCGCCAGCGCCGAACGCCCCAAATGGTGCAGTCGATGCAGCTGGGGCAGAGGACGGGGCGCCAAATTGGAACAGCGCCGACGAAGGCGGAGGACCTGCAGGCGTGGTAGAGGGCACGGCACCGAAAGTGAACGGCTTCGCGGGCGTGTCAGCAGTAGCGCCAGGGTTGGTGAACGAGAATGACGTAGACGTTCCATTCGTCACCGCGTCCGACTTGGAAGCGAACGGGTTGTTGATCGGCTGCACACCCATCACACCAGGGAGGGTAAAGTGGAAGGCACCAGTCGCAGGAGCCACAGGCGTCGACGCCCTCGAGTCAGGACCTGGGTTCGATCCAGGGGGCGCACCGAATGTGAATGGGGTCTTCGTTACAGGCGGCGGAGCAGGTGCCGACGTGAATGGGAAGCCGGGAACAGGGTCGGGCTTGATCGGGCTGCTACCTGGTTCGCTGGGTGCTGTACTGGAGGGAGCATTGAACGAAAATCGCTGGTTCGTCGGTGTGATAGTGTCGGGTGTGCCACCAAATAACGACGGGGCTTTCAAAGGCGTCTCAGCGGGCGTAGTCGAAGCAGGGGCAATGAATGAGAAACTGGGCTTCTTGTCTGGCGTGGGTGTAGCAGCAGGGGCGATCGTGCTGGGTGCGGCAGCCGGGGCTGGAGCCGCCTGAGGTGGGGCACCGAAGATGAATGGTGTAGAAGCGGGCTTAGGCTCTGTAGGTGTCGGCACTGGCGTCGGGGTAATGCCGAACGGGAAAGCGCTCTTGGGTGGTTCAGCCCCTCCAGTGGTCGGTGTAGGGGGGTTAAACTTGAATCTACCCGTGCTCGTCGCTGAACCCGGTGCAGGAGCTGGCACCTCCACATTTGAGGTAGTGGTAAAAGTGAAACCAGCTGTCTTGGAAGCCTCTGTCGATCCAATAGCAGGGAACCCGAACAGCTTCGTTGCCGTTGGCTTGGACTTGTCACTTTCATTTAGCGGCACAACAGGGAACGACGGCATGGTGATTGCGATACTCGCAGGCGGTGTAGCAGCCGAAGCTGGAGCCGACTCCTTTAAAGGCGACCCACTCTCCATCTCCTCGTCGCGTGTGGGCGGGGTGCTTGTCTTCAGCCGGGGGATGTTTGCAGGTGTTGGTTGCGGACTGGGAGCCGCAGTTGGCGCAGTGAACACGATCCTAGGTGCAGGGGCAGTGTGGGTTTTGAATTCTGGTGCCGGGCTAGCTTGAACAGCGGCTTCCACGAGGTGCTTCGTCGGCGGGGCGAGCGGCATCGATGTTGATGTCGATGCTGGTGGAGTTGAAGGGCTCTGTATCCAATCATCGGCGTTAATCCAAAACGAGGCAAACAAAACGAAAACGCACCTGATCCTTCCCAAAGCTCAACCTAAACCCGACAGGGACATTGATGGCAGGGACATTCCTGGCGGTCTCCTCCAGTTCCTCCTTCGTCGGCGCGCCCTCGTCGGCGTCGTCGTCATCATCCATGTTGGCGGTAAACCGTCCACCAATTCGCGCAGCGGGCGCATGCGAGCGGAACTGCGTCTCACGCGTGGGCCGGAAGCTGGGCGCGACGCGGATCCCCGAAAAGGGCGCACCACCCGCGAGCGAGCCTGTCGGGAACTTGAGCGTACCGGCCGTCCGTATACTCGGCGTGGTCGCTCGAACCGCCGTGGTCGCCTCCTGTGTCTGCTCTTGAAAAATTTCCTTTCCCTCTTTCTTCTCCTCAACGGGTGAGACAATTGCAGCTGTAGCACTGGGTGATGACGCAAGACCAGGGGACGGCGTAGGCTTTGCGTTCTCCTTGCCTTTCTTGAAGGGCTCAACGACAAGCTCAAACGTATTGTCCATATTATCATCTACCTCGTCCTCTTGCCGCTTGGTCAGTATCCTTCGTGAAGGGGTGGTGGACGGATGGGCAGTCGAGTATGGCGCAGACCGGGCCTTGGCACGGAGGGCGGCAATGGTGTCGTTGACCTCCTTCTGCTTGCTGGCCGTGACAGCGCGCGAGGCCGGGATGGGCACTTTGGCTCTGCGTGTTTGCGCTGGTGGGATCTCAAAAACTGTAAACGGTGCAAGAGACGGCGAGGCGCGCGCGTTTGAGAGGGGTGTGCTCATCTCCGAGAGCATGTTAAGTGCGCGATGAGCGGGGCCATTGGCTGTTACAGAAGCGAGAGGAGGGTGAGGAGAGTCATTGGACATAGGCATATGGGGTGCACGGTGTGAGTAGGCGACGATGCCGACTTGGGGATCGAGGGTGAGTTTGGTGTGGTCGTGGATATGAGGTCGGGTGGCCTGCGATCGTTGACGATTGATGAGTAAGTAAAGAAAAGTGAAAAGGGGACGAGAACCGCACCTCGTATGGAACATTCGCAAACGAGCCGACTCGGACGCGCTCGCGCTCCGTTCGCACGATGCCGGTGGCCCAACCAGTGCCGGCAGGACGGTCCAAGGACGGCTTGCTAGGTGACATACTACGACCTTTCCCGAACACGTGTCCGCTGTTTGTAGTGCGGACGGGATTGGGGCCAAACGCTGGTGGGTGCGACGCTAGCTTGGCTCTGTAAACCGTAGATTGTGGTCGCGAGGGAGAGGTTCGAGCCGTGTCGGTTCCTGAAGATGGACCACTGGAAACGGCACGGTAGCCTTGGAAGGTGTACTCTCGGCGAAGGCCGACTTGGCTTGCTGCTCGCGGAGGGATGGCATTGTTGCTTGCGAAGGTGACGGTAGTAGGACGAGCTGAAAGGGCACCGAGACGGTGTCGTCGGGGAGTGCTCGCATTGGGAAGGTAGTTCTGAATGAATGTCAACGAGGGATGCAACCAGTGATTGGAGAGGGGCGACGTACGCTCTGGGGAGTAGCCTGGCTGTAAGCAGCCTGCGTATAATGGAGAGTGGGCGTGCGTGCGTGCGGCAGGGGTCCGGTGGCCTCCAGAGGGACCTGAAAACCGGTGAGGATATGAAGTGGGACATGAAAAAGTGGATAAAAATGAGATGCTAGTGGTCGTAGTGATAGTCGTAGTAGTCGTAGTAGTCGTAGTAGTGCTATAGAAGCATATGCTGTACATGCGAGGAGCAGACATGGAATAGTGACTCGACGAGAGCGAGCAAACGAAAAAATAATAAGAAAAGGACTGACCGAGCGCTGTATACTGCTAGACCGAGGTTCCAACGAGCCGGTGCGTGCGTTGACTGGTGGACTCTCGCGTCTTGGGCGTTTTGGCATCGGGCCAGGATCACGATCATCCACAGGCTCTGATCGTTTTCCGAGGAGTGAGTCTAGGGGATCTTGTTGTGAGGACGGATCCGAGGGGCGGAAGACGGACTGTTTGAGGGTCTGGATGCCAGATTGGATCCATGACGGGGCAAACGACGCCCATGTCGACGACGGCTGTCGCTGCTGCAGGCCGCCTCGCCTGACGGTGATGGGACGTATGGGCTCGACGGGCTCGGCGGCCTCCATGCGGGGAATGCTGAGGCGTGGACGTGGTCAAGATGGGACGCGGGTTGGCCGGGGACCCGGGAAAGTCATTGTCGTTGTTAGTTTTAAATTTTATTAAATGATTTGTGGATTGAACCCCCGTTCCGTTCCTCCGTTGCCTCGAATGGCGATCCGACGGACGCGGTTGTGTTTGAGCGCCCGAGGAGGGCGTGGGCGTTTAGCCTACTAACGTTATCGCTATATATATAAACCGTAGAAGATAGCTGATCTCCTAATCCCACGCCATGTCGTTAACCCGCAAACTCGGTGACTATTAGTTTTTCCTAATAATAATATTTATAACTAATATAACTAATAAACGGTTGATCCAGCGTCTATTCCCATTTTTGGATCCCTCGTCCTCCTCGCCAACTACACGCTCTGGACGCACTTCAACGCCCTCGACGCTTCCAACCCACCCGACCCGCCCATCTGCTCCTCGCCGCCCACATACACCTCCAGTCCCTATGAACTCGCCTACACCGGCCTAGCAGTCCCCGACCAGCTCCTCTGCGTCCTCGTCAGCTTCTTCACCACCGTCCTCAACTCGCCCGCGTATGCCCACACCGTCCACTTCCTCCTCCAGCTCCCTGCCGTCGTCCTCCCCTTCACCGTAGAGCGCACTCGCACCAATGGCTCCTGGTTCATATCCCACTTTCTTATCGGCACCGCCTACCAGCTCAAAGGCGCGGGCATGATCGCCCCGCTCGCCTACCTCCTCATCCTCACCCTCACCTCCTCCGTCCGCGATCGCTCAAACGGGTCGAAACGCGGCACCGCACCCCTCACCCAGCGCCAAGTCGAGTCCATCCTTGTCTCCCTCCTCCTGGGCTTCGCCTTCCCGAGCGTGATGGTCTCCCTCACCATAAGCCCACACTGGATCGCTATTTGGCAGGGCTTCCCATGGTGGATGAGCGCTTCACAAGCGCTCTACCTCCTCGCCGTCCCCGCACCCCCTCCCTCATCCTCCTCCAGCAGGCCGGGGTCCGGCTCGGCTCTCTTCAAATCTACACTCTACACACTTTCCACCCTGTCAGCAATCGCCCACTGGGTCTTCCTCTACCACACCTTTACGTCCCCCGCCTTCTCCCTCTCCTCTCTCCTCACCTTCGATTGGCTCCCCAGCCTGGGCATCCCCCCGCACGATATCTCCAGCGCGCAGGCCTTTGCACACTTTTTGGAATGGGACGCCCTCATGTCCTACTCGACCTCGTTCCTCGCTGGCCTTTCCCTCCTCGATCTTGCCCGGACGAAGACCACGAGTGTAGATCGCTGGGTCAACGAGGCGTTGACCAAGATTTTCCTCGGTATTGTCGCTGGCCCTGGCGCGATGTTGTGCACCATTTGGGCGGAGAGAGAGGACGCGCTTGTACACGCTTGGAAGGCTAAGGCAGAGGCGGAGAAGAAGTGAGTTCCTTCGGTCTTAGGTCGCCCATGGGCTCTTGCTTTGGATCGAATGTGTTCCAAATGAAACCGCTCTGTTTAAAAAGGATATCCTTGAATTTACGTCTGCATGTACTTGTGCCTTACGATGAAATATCAATCATCCAATACCACCACCGATAATGAGACAAGTCATATGCATGCACTCACCACCTCAAACTCAGCCCACCTTGAAGGTCGATTTCGATTTCATGAAGCTCCGTTTCAGACTAACGGCCATTCACCTGCAAGTTAGGGACACTCCAGTGGCATTTTCATTGAGACCCACGCATCCACATCAAAAACTTCCCTGCCGCGCGCAATGCGAATGAAAATCACAGCAAACCGTCCCAAGTGAACTACCCCCTCCGGCTTCTTCAACGTATTCTAGAGGTTTCCTTCCTCTGGAGGTGAGGGTGAGTGAGCTCAGCTGCTCTCTGCTCGCTCCCGATCTCCCAAAATGGCCGTACCTGGCCCCGCGCGGCTCCGGCTCCGTCAACCCATGGCTATGGTCCCAGACCAACGGCCAACTGGTATGCTCTTACTGACCCGCTAAATCTATCGGAATTTTTTTGCGATTGGGTTATAACCCGAGTTATAGCAAATCGTCGGGAGTGTAATCGCAAGTGTTAGATCCACTGACCACGCAAGGACGAGCTATGCAGTCTCTCCTCCAGGTTACGCACCTCCTGTATTGTGCATGATCTTGTGTACCAGCTTGCCCTCGCGCATCTAGGTACCCATTCTGGCCCGTTTAAGAGACCCATGGCGCAGCCCTGAAACAGGGATACTTTCCAGTAGTTCATATAGGAGCGTACGTGCGAGGGATAGGGGTCGTAATACACGCGCGTGGAGATAACTCCACACACTACCCCAATACATTTCTGTATAACTACGGGTATATCAAGACAAGGAAGAAATTCACATCGCGGCAGCGCGCGCGTTTCTGAGACAGCCCCTATTCTCGTGTCCCAAGTGCATCGGCCATCAACTCCTCCTTTTTATTATATCCTGGTATTATGTTGGTCTACCTACACTCTCAACTGCTCATTTTCATTTTTTATAACTATTTTTCAATTATCCATTAGGTCGGCTCGGGGTTGAAGAAATTTCCAACTTTCCGACACCTTCGAAATCCAGAAGGAAAGCTCCAGAGCTAGGTCATTCTCATCATGAGACGGTACTATGACCCGCATTTTCCAAAACTGCTCTGACGTTCCAACATATGAACACTTGAACCACCCCTCCAATTTATGATTAATCGGTTGGGGCCGCCTGTCTTGATTTCACTCAGGCGGTTATATCCTTGTAGTATCTTGGTTTACGGACGAACGCTAGAATTAGTACATAACCTATCTTCCACGACTCCCCACCTCGCTTCAACCTCTCTCCGACGCATGAGTATGGACGAGAGCATTCCATATCAAGCTATACAATCTGAGAATACTGTGATCCACGTCACTTACGATCCTCAGCAACCCCCTTCGAAGCCCACGGGGTCTCAGTGGACACGTTTTGTTTGCATATCTGATAGCCATTGCGCAATCTTTCCACTTCCTCCTGGAGACATCCTTATTCATGCTGGAGATATGACAAGAACTGTACGAGCAACGACTGTATTGATTCTAACGCCGACTGACGAACGTGTAAATTGAAAGGGTGCCTATTTAGAACTCAAGGAGACAATAGATTGGATCAAATCGACATCACATGCTCACAAACTGTATGTATTTCATACCACTGGGAGCCGAGCAGAGTCTCAAGTACTATGGCAAGCATCATCGGTGGAAACCACGATGTAAAGTTCCATCTACATCATATACGCGACACTCCTCTGACCGCCCCTCAGCTTACTCTTGATAGCAAGCGCTATGCAGTAGTATGGCCAGGGGTTCACGAGAGTCCCGAGGTACGTTTTGCTCACGGTCCACGTCCGTGCGACGCATCCAACTAAACTGCAAAGGACTTGAACGACATTCAAGACCTTTTGCATCCCATATCGGCTGGAACGCCAAATTTCACATATTTGGAGTTTTCGGCCACAGAAATCGAACAGCACGGGAGAAAGTGGAAGGTCTTCGGCAGTCCCGTATGTACCAATATCGGCTATTGAGTTTATCATCCATTCTAATGAGAGGCACAGGGGACACCCGCATATCGTGGTACGCCCTACAGATTGTCGAGAAACCTCAGTTTTCAGTTATTATGTTAGGTGGAGCGTTCAACTACAGTAAAGAAGATGCATTGGGTCTGTCCTTTTATACCTACTGGCCTGGCGCATCCTCTCAGCCCGGGTCTTCGTCTCCCCATAGGTATCTATGCCAACATGCCGGATGATACTGATGTTCTGTGGGTCAACCATGAGCATTCGTGTTTGATAACAGAATATTGACTACACCGATGGACTAGCATAACACATGGACCTCCAAAGGGTCTCTTTGATCACACGCACCGAGGTGTGTCCGCAGGCTGTCCGGTCCTTGCATCAAGGATAGTCTCAGTGCGTCCACGAATTCACGTCTTTGGGCATATTCACGAGGCTCGGGGCGCTCAAATACTGCGGTGGGATGATGGACGAGAAACGATATTCGTCAACTGCGCCACTTATCCCACGAGGAAGGGGAAATATACGCCGGTGCGTCCCCGTTGATGCTCTTCCAACGTCCGGCCCCTGCAGTGTTGCTTCCATTCTGATTCAATCTCCAGGTTCGGGATGGTAATGGCACCCCTTATCATCTCCCTATCATCGTGGATATAAAGATCTGAAAATTGTATACGGAAAAAATGTGCAGAACCAGGCCGCCTACTCTATCCGGAGCGTGTGAAGGCCGACCACTCTCAGGCAGGAGCGTTGTCCTTTGTAAGGGGTTGCGTCTAGCACCCAAACAAGAGGGATATCATCAGTGTCTTAGATCGACGATGATGGGCTGGAGATACTTCTCGTATCTCCCGTCCGGTCCTTTGAACGTGCACTAGAGGTAGTAGGATCAGTAGTGCTGTCGACATCAAGAAACGACTCGAGGCGACTAACCTCTTTGTGTCTATCGCGCCGGCCTGCTTGAACTGCTGCATTCACATACACCGTCCTCTTTCTCCGTCCACTCCCGTCGTCCTCCCATTCCCTGATGACGGCACCACGGGCTTCGTGAATGTGACCAAACACACAGAGTGCAGGGCGGAGTTGCTCGATTCGCGGGGCCAGGGCCTCACAGCCGGCGAATACACCCATGTTGGTTCTATCCAGAATTCGGTGAGGTGGCCCATGGGTCATGCTATGAATAGATTCAACAACCGCACAATATGTGTCGTGCGATTTTGGTACGTACACGATATCCGCATCTGTTGGGATCCTAGCTACTATCCCTGCAAAAGCGAAAGGACGTGAGACAGGATTAGAGAACGGGAATTACAGGCAATTGCCTTGGGCCTCGGTCTGTCGGTTATAATTAAAAGCCCAGCCGCCAAACTCTGGTTGGCCCTGTTGGTCGGATTGGTTCATCGTTTTGCACCAGAGAGCTGAAGCGCGGGGCTTACCGGGCTCCCGTACAACTTCCAGTCCTTTCCGTTCGCCCGGATCTCGGTGCTGCTATACTCGAGGTACGTGAACGATTCGTCTGGTTCGAACAGTGCTCGGACCATATCGACGTCCTGATCCGACCAAGGATCAACCAACGCACAGAAAAGAATTTCGGTCATGGCTTACCTCAAGGCCTGAATGATGCCAACACTGGCCGTTGTCCTTGTACCAATCTGAATCGAGGGTCAAGTCATGGTTCCCGGCGATGATCCTGATTCCAAATATGAGTATCAAGATACTAAAGTAGACCCGCACATAATACGTACACCTTATACCTGTGAGGTAAGCCCTTGATCCATGCAATGGTCGGCTGGAAGTGACTGTATCGACCCTAAATTGTTGTGGGCGTCAGTGAACCTTTACCGTTGAAATTAAATTGACCCAAATCTAAATTGAGGATATGCATACGGTGTGCGAGAGGTCGCCGGCATGCAGAAAGACGTCACCATCCGGGACTGGAAACATCTGGCAGTGTGTATCCGACACACAAACAAAACGCGTCCACGTCCCATCTTTTGGACGCTCCGGGGGGTTGCTCAGGTCCCAGGATAGATGTACTACTACGTCTTCCGCCGTCAGAACTTCGTAGGGCGGTTTAGGGCCCTCGGCTTGCTCCCCAGACGGTTCGTTCAGGACTTGTAGAGTCCTGATTTGTTGGGAGACAGAGAAGGGATGCGTCATACTGCAGCTTGCTGAAGGGGGGACTGTGTGATGGAGAGAGGGCGCGGAGAAAGCCAGACGGCGCCTAATGCGAGAGTAAATATTCTCCGTTTTGATTCTTCGACATCAGTGAAATATTTGTGGACTCAGAAAAGAATCATTGAGAACATTCGGCGCGTGAGGTAGACTAGGGTTGAGTTAGGGTGTGAAGGAATTTGTTGAGTTGATGATTCCTCACCCAAAAACGGTCAGTGGTTAGTTAGAGCGCTGCTGCTAGATACGCAGAGACCTGGGTTCGATTCCCAGCTTGGTCATTCTTTTCTCTCTAACAGAATTCTTGGGGGTGCATTCTGGACTTGGCACGGTGACAAAGGCAGAACTAAGTAGCAGTCTAAACGGTGGTTGCCAATATATGGAACAGTTACGAGTATATTTACGGCCAAATACCTAAATGCTGATCGTGCGAAGGTATGGTAACAGTTCAGGTGAGACCGTCACTGTTACGCGTGTAAACTATCCTGTCGTAAGAGTGACAACCCGACCGTCCAATGGGCCGTCGAGAGCAGAAATGGGAGAGGTGAAACTCGAGGTAGCGAGGGTGAAATCAGGGGGTTGAGGACCTTGAGGTTGACAATGTTACTGCGACATTCCCGACCGTGACAACATGGGTACAATAACGAATACCAGGGGCCCATAGGTCATGAAGTGATAGTTTGTACGAACAAGCGTCTACTATTTCCCGTTCCTTTTGGTACTGGCAACAGTCTGAACGTGGCGAAGTCGAAGGTAACGCCACAACCCGCAATCGTTGCTAGTCCTAAGGAGTGGGAAGCTGGTAATAGTGAAGAGCTGCTTTCGTGACCATGAACTTACCGAAGTTATCAAACTTCCCCAGTGGAACGCTTTCTGATGTTTGGAGGAATGGAAGACTGTGGACTCTTGAGGTATATACCCTGGACATTGTCAGGCTCTCAGAGCAATCATACTTGACGGTCGTGCTATTCTGAGATTGTGCGACGTACATTTGTTGAGCAGAGCCCGCGATGCAGAAGATCGGTATGGCATAAGTCGAACAGATCGGCTCGTGGCCGCAATGTACAGGTATGTTCCATTCACAAACAAGCGGGCAGAAAGGTGGTTATGTGTAGACCTTTTAAGCCGAGTCCAACTGGTCTGATGTCGGACCTAAAGAGGTGGGATTTCTGGAGACCATAGCTTGCGGAAGTTACTTTCCCCTATGCTTCTTGCGCATGAATCATCCTCTCATAAAGCCCCCCGGCGCTGGCTGGCCCTGATGACCAACAAAGTCAGTACTCTAGTCGCATGAAATTATTTTGCACGTGCCATTATGCCTTTGGGGGGCGTACTAGTCCCCGAAAGACTTGTACGAGCTGGTACTAGCAATGCATTGGACGCCAGTATTTCTGGAGGCGAACTATAACTTTCTGAACCAACTGTAAAAGGCGGTGGAGCCGAAGCAATGCGAGAAAGGTTGGTCGACGTTGTGGATCTGTATGGGAGGCTGAGATACGAGTGGACGAATCGCAATTCCTACACAGTACTGGTCGGTTCATTTCCATTTTCGCGATCTTCAGAGCCCACCGCACCTCAAAGCTATAGTCCTCGCACTGCGAATTCCATACAGTGATGGATTCAAATATTTCTGTGCCTGGACCTGTTCCGGCATTCGCTGGATAGACGCCTACACCCTCCGCACGCGGCGCCTCTGAGAGTTTGCGAAGGTCGTCCGCAGTAAATTCAGGATGGACGATCTTCACGCACCACAACGGGTCCGGTGGTCCAAAGACCATTGAGGCTACGGAGGAGTCCAAGATGTGTTTCAAGTTTGAACAGCGCCGCATCGGTGGCAAAACGTCCCTCGGACAAGAGAATTGGCCATAGTTTCCACAACGCCCTCAAGGTGCAATCAGCTATACAGGACGAATGCCTGGCACCGTGGAGGTTGGAGATCACAATGTGGAGTTGTTTTACGAAATGAACAAGTAAAACCGTCTTGCAAAGCTTCTAATAACCGCCTCATCTACAAATGCATCTATCTAACTGAAGTACCTTGACAGTCCTCCGATGAAATGTGCGATATGTGACGCACCACTCGGCCGGATGGACGAATCGGCCCGCCAACACCACTACGACGTGCATTTCCGAACACAAGAACAATCCCAGCAATCCCCTGATGGCGACGACGTCCAAATAATCGACAATCCTTTCATTTTAGCCCCTCAAGATCCTTTCTCAACTACCGAGTCTCCGAGACGAATCGCCCAAATAGAAGGAAGCGGCAAAAAGCTTACATTCTGGACCATATCTAGAGCACCACACCAGCACCCACCACCAAACTACACACCCAACCTCATGGGTTTACTCCGTCATGCACTGGTCAAGATGCATGCAAGGAGCCTAACACAGCGTGCGGCTCTATGTAGGGAGGGTCTGTGCCATATATCGAGTGAGCTAATGGATCGTATTTGGGCTTGTGGGTGAGTCAGGCATATGTAATTTAACAGGAGCGGGGGATTGACACTTTCGTATAGATACAACAACTATTTAATGACATGCACCGCTCTGTATGAGCAGGATGTAATACCCCAGTACGTCTCGCTGTTAGAGCAAGGGCAGGGACCCGGGATCAGGGCATTGCAGGGTGTCATTGAGAAGGCATGGGATGACAGTATGCCTCGGCCCTGGATAACCGCTTAGAACTCTAATAGTGGCTTGCAGGCTACGATAAGGCTGGTGCAGAGCAGCTCAAGCACAAACTGGTCAATACACGCAAATGGATCGGGACGGGTGAACTATATGTCGCATTCACGTATCAGGGCATCCCGTGAGTGTTTCGCATCCCTCTAAGACTCTCTCGTAACCCCTTTCTACCAGATGCGAACTAATCGACTTTCCGGAACCCAAGTCCAACCCCGCAGCAGTGATCAACTGGGTTTCGGAGTATTTTTTCCCTCCGTTTGCAAGTGGTGGGAATGTGAACCGGGCATTGAGTGGCGCTTCGCCTGTGGTCGTTACAGGGAAAATGCCCTTGATTTTGCAGGTCAGTCATACTTGCCCCAGATAATTTCGGGCTAAAGTTAGTGCCCCAGCATCAAGGGCACTCAAGAACCATCGTGGGGGTAGAGATTAACAAAACCGGTGCACCGAATTTGCTGATATTTGATCCCGCAAAGTATGAGATTTCATTCCCTCCATGGTGCTTGGATGATTCCTCACTACTCCTCACAGGAGGGTGCCCGTCGGCATTCGCAAGCGCGTCGTCTCCACTCTCCCCACTCCTGAATCAGTACCAAAGCAATCCGCCACAAAGCGCATGATGAACAAAGTACTGAACTATCGGAATGAACACGGCAAACGGTCGCGATCACCATCACCATACTTTAACAGTGGCGGAGAAGATGGTGACAGTGACGTGGTTGAAGTAAGGGAGGTCAAACGCCCGAAGACTGAAGGTCCTCCTGGTGGGGACAAGGGAGAGGCAAAGGGTGGACCTCGTCCGGTTGTGCCTGATCCTGACCCACTAGAAGTAGTCAAATTCTTTCGAGTGAATACGTCCCAACTTAAGTACGTCTTGCCACCGTCTTATTCGACATGATCATGACTGACCCCCTTGCAGGAAGAAGGGGCAGTATCAGATTCTCTCGTTTACACTCGAGCCTTCTCTCACTGAAAGGGAGAGGTGGGCGAGACGGGATTTGACCAGTGAACGGGTTGTCTGAGACTGTGCAGCGCTTAAGAATCCGAGTGTCCAGTTCGTCGCGAACTTCTCATACCCACTGCATCCTTATTTTGGTACATATAATTTTTCGACGGTCCTTTTGACTTCGTTACTGCGGCCTGTCTATTCCTAGAAACTTGAACTCGTCCTCGACCACCTGTCACTTGACAGATGTTCGCAGCAGCGACCTCGCTATTTACGCGAACGAATGTATCCCAAAACTATGTGATATACACACCTGGACAAGCATCCTCACCTTCCATTCCAAGCGGTTCAGGTGCAGGGTCGGTGCTCCCCGTCGCTCCACCCGTTCCTCCATTCAAGATCGGGTTATGGAGAGTGCAATCCGCTTCGCACAAAATCAATGGGAAGCGTGTCTCTGTGTGGTCTTTCGATAAGCGCGGACCGGACGTGGATAAGCTGGGGCCTCAGTCCAAGGAACGTGTTATTGAGGTTCTCAAATCAGAAGTTAGTGAGCAAGCCCTCATAAGCTAACTGACTCTCTAAGCATTTCCTACAGGTTTCCGCGCTTAGCCGGCTGCGGCACCCGTGTATACTAGGTGGGCCTTCTCATTTCCAACTGGTCGCAATGAGTGCTAATAATTTCATTCGTAGAAATTGTTGAACCTCTGGAGGATACGCGATGGGAGTTGACATTCGCCACGGAGCCTCTCCTCTCCACTCTCGCCCAAGCTATCCCAACTTCTTCCTATTCACGATCAACAGACTCGGCAGATCTGGATGAAATAGAGGCACGCCAATGGTTCAGGTTCGCTTCCGCACAGGTTCGCTGATTCTGGCCTTAGATCCAAAAAGGTGTCCTTCAAATCTCGAAAGGGCTGGACTTTCTGCACCAATCCGCTAAACTGGTGCACGCAAACCTCACACCCTGGACAATACTCATAAATGCTGCAGTTCGTCTGAGTTGTGCTTGCATTGTTGCACGCGGCCTGACTTCGACCCGCAGGGGGACTGGAAGATCGCTGGTCTAGCACATACCATCCCTCTAGTAGCACCAGATGGCAGCCCGACACGCTGGGAGTTTCCCGAATACCATTCTAGCCTGCCATCCTACATCCAGAAAAGCATAGACTACATGGGTACGCCCTCGCTTCCTAGCTGGCCTGGCCTTCATCAACCTGATAGCTAAAGTATATAGCCCCGGAATATGCGCTCGATGAACAGATTAACACCCAGTCGGATATGTACTCGCTAGGGTGTATCCTCTATGCTGTGCATAACAAGGGTTTGCCGCCCTTCCGGAATCATTCGTCTTTGAGCACTTTACGGACTCACCTGCAGTCTGGCATCACAGTTACGGGTATGGGAGCATGGGATCCCGACCTTCAATGTGCGTTTCATCTAGTCCTTCGTCCAGCTCGAGTACCAACTCATTCGACGACCAGCACTCATTCGCCTACTCCTCGCTCGATACCCTGCCTCAAGGCCCAGTCCGTCCATGCTTTCGACCAACCCATTCTTCAATTCGCTCCCTATCTCGACCCTCAATTTTCTTGAGCGATCAACTTTCGCCTCCAAGCCTCGCGAGGAGAAGATAGCTTTTATGAAAGGTCTCTCCAGCGTACTGGATCGGTTCTCAGAGGGCTTGCGCACGCGGAAGATCCTTCCAAGTTTGCTCGAAGAGGTAGGCACAATCTTTTTCCTTCGAACATCGCCAAAGTTTTATCCTATTGCAGATGAAAGACCCGCACCTACTACCACCAATCCTTCCCAACGTCTTCGCAATCTCCACCAACCTCTCCCCCTCGAAATTCGCTTCGCAGGTTCTTCCATCGTTGAAGCCGCTTTTTGCCATCAAGGAACCACCGCAGAATATGATGACACTTCTTGATAATCTCGAGTTACTGCAGGGGAAGTGCGATAAAGCGGTCTTTCGGGAGCACGTCTTGCCGCTTGTGTATAACGCACTGGAGTCGGAGCATGCCGTGGTCAGTACACGTGAATTCATGGATTCGCATGAAACTTAATGGGTATGATGCCTTCATAGGTTCAGGAACGTGCACTGCTCGTTGTCCCAGGTCTCTGTGAGACCATCGACTACGCAGAGGTACAAGGTGTGCTGTTCCCTCGCGTTGCGGTACGCCCCACTTCCTGTGGTCCCCCCTTGGTCTCATCAAACCTTCCCCCTAGCTCGTGTTCACCAAGACACGGATACTCAGCGTTAAAGTGAACACACTTGTCTGCTTTTTGAGCCTGGTGAAGACTCTCGACCAAGTGTGTTGTTGTATTCCGATGGGATAGGATGACCTACTGATCGGAGGCATAGACGAGCTTGACACAGAAGTTGGTGCCGTTACTGGCTAAGATCCGAACGAAAGGTGCATCTCCGAACGTCCAAACTCGGACGGAGGATTGACGGGGTTAAATATAGAGCCTGCTGTTATGCTCGCGACATTGAACGTACACGAAGCGATGGGACAGAAGGTCGACCGAGAGGTTGTGGCGACGCTTGTCTTGCCTCAGCTGTGGACAATGAGCATGGGTCCATGTTAGTGTTTCATTCGATATTCTAAAGCTTCCACTTCCCTTCTGCGCAGTACTCAATGTCGACCAGTTTGCCCGCTTCATGAGGTTTGTCTTCTATGTTCGATTTTGCACCGTGATTAAAGATATCGTGACCTCTCTTCAGCGTGATCAAGACCCTCGGCGAGCGAGTAGAGCGTGAACACAGCCAGCATCTCCGGGACTCGCAGAGGATTGAAGACCGGAGCGGTGGTTTCGATATAAATGCTACCTCCAATGGCGCGCCGAAGCTAGGAGGAACTGTTGATTTCCAGACCCTCGTCGCTGGACCTGCGGGGGCCGCGACCTCGTCAGGCGGGTTGGGGGCTTCTACGACAAGTGTAAATGTTTTAGCTAAGACTACCAGCTGGGAAGATGATGTATGGGGTAGTATCTTGGATGGGAATGATGTGAGTGCCTCACGTACGCAGGAACTATTACTGATACATCTACCGCTCAGGTACAGGCACCTTCACCACCACCCGGAAGTATCCGATTGTCCTTGTCGTTCCCGGTGACAACCACGCAGTCCTTGCCAAGTACACCGAAACTGCAGTCTGCACCTCTTCGACCCATTGGTTCGTCCGCGCTCAAGTCACCAACTATTGCACCACCTCCACGGCAGGTAGCACCCACCTCCCCTCCAATACCTCTGGTACAGCCTCAGTTTCAACCCTCCTTCGCAAAAAGAGCGATTTCACCCCCGATGGCCTCCACTCTATCACCTACACCAGCCCCATCGCATGTGCGTTATGGAAGTGCATCGACACCACAGCCTCAGCCAATCTCCACAAGTGCTGTCCCTCTTACACCGAATCTACCACCGCCGATCTCAAAACCAAACTATAACGTCGTATTCCCGTCATCCGGCGTTTCCATGACACCATCTATTCCTTCTCAAGCCCGTTCTTTGCAACCCTTTGGACAACCTCTCTCACCTTCCATTCCTCGGCCAGTGTCACAACCGATCCAACCGCTTGTCGCACAGATAAAAGGAAACATTATGGCGCCTTCTGCGCCGGCACCGCTAGCATGGAACCCAACTCCGCTTGCGCCTAAGAAGATAACGAAAAACGATTGGGGAGATTTTGACCCGCTGAAGTAAAATCGCGGCGCTGTAGAGTGATTGGATGGACTGTATTTTACTCGAGTAGATCATTATTATTTCGTTGTTTCATAGTAAGCCCCGCTGCCCTCTGCAAGATTTCAGGGCACTCACTCATAGCTCGCACAGGAGAATGCTCAGCCTCAGTGCAATATCCCTTTTTCCTGTCTCTTTTCCCGCGGGGCTGTTGAGCTACACTTGAGCTTTTGGTTATGGGCTATGGGGTCAGGAGAACGGAGAATGGATACCAATCCCTCAGAATAACCCCATGCCGAACTCAGACACTGCCGTCGATAATTCATTGGAGCATTCTAAACTCGATTCTATTCACTTATCTCTCGCCACCCAACGGCCCCCTCATGCACCCATGGGACTGCCGCGAGCCTCTACAGCCTCTACAGCCCCTCTCGGCCCCCCTAGTCCTCTCTAATGTATTCTGAAGCGATTGTGTTATATCTATGATCAATGGTGAGAAATGGCCCTGTTGACACATGAGTAGCTGAACATCTTGCTTGTATTGGATTTGGTCTATTCCTTGTATTGCGGGTTGTTATGGTGTATTACATATTATAGATACATATTTTGACGTGAACAATATAACCTCGTAATGAGTTCCCACAGATTTTATACGCACCTGACATGAGGGTTATAAGTGGGTTGCAAGCCGCTTATGTAGAATATGGTCTCTTGTCAAACCCCTTGTCAAACCCCTTTGGACCAACCAAGTGTTATTTACGAAGGTTACAATAGGTTTCCGATAAAACTGGATTTACCAAAAAAAAAAAGCGACCATTCTACAATGCCTGATCTTTGGTCGACTAGGAAATACATGAGACCTGAGCCTGAATTTCCTTGTCACATTCTGCCATCCACTCATCAATATTTGGAATCGGTACCTCCCCTTCAGGAGAGAGTTTCTGCATAAAGTGCTTTCGGAAATTAGCGAGAAGCTTCCAGATTGGCTTTTGAAGGAGTTTGTTCGGTTCAGTGAACAGGTGCTGGTGTAGGTCGAAAATAATATAGAACTTGTTCTTGTAGCAAGTCACCGCATCGACCATTTCCCAGTCCTCAAATGAATGTCTCGCCCTGCTGCCATCCGTATACTGCACACCCAACCAAAGTACGACCCAGCAAACCGCTTCAGCGTCGTGGGCATAAGCATGAAGAACAGGTGCATGCCCTGGCGCTACTGAGTGGAGAAGCTCGAGTGCCATAAAGGGCATTGTCCCGGTCCGATCGAGGTTGTGTGAATCGCGGTCAGCCAGGCTAGCCAGATCGAAATCGATTAGGTATGCCTGAATCTTGCCATTGATTCTTTTATACATCATGTTGGAGGGACTTATGTCCCGGTGTTGGATGCCTATCGCCCAAAGGGCGCGATTGCCTGGAGCGTTGCTGCGTTAGGGATATAACCGTATGGATGTGTAGAAAGAAGTACCCACATCTATCGACATGATATGCCACAGCCCACATATCGGTCCCACTCAAACCCGAAATGTCTCCTAGCTGCTCAAACACGACAATCGTCAACTTTCGAGCTCCTTCGGTGTTCAGCTTCAGTCGTTCGCGAATGTGTGAAGTGGAATAATCGGTCGACTTCTTTGCGATATAATACAAGATATGGTTGACAATGTCTTGATTGTTGCCAGCGACCTTCTGTATGGTGTCCAGTATTTCTGTTTCTGAAATCCGGCTCTCCTGCGGATGGCTGAATTTGACCACCAATGGGATGTTCTTGAACCGGTCACATGTGCTCGTCACACGGAGTACCGTTGTACCGCGTCCGATGATGCCATAGGGACGATGGACTAGGGGTTTGTCCTCAACAAGAGTAACCTCAACGTCGTTATCGCAAGTGAAGGTCTGCCCAGGATGTCCTAGCGGTACAATCCCCCAATCTGCTTCGGTGAACCGCTGCCATGCGAACAGCAGGATAAGTAAACGGGGGAGGTCTTTCGCAAAATTGAAACCCGAGGTTTGGATTGCACCATGTCGATCATACCACCAGTTCCACATAATCGTACCTGTGACAGGAAATTTAGTGCAAGCAGCGCGCGAAAACCCAGGCACAACTAGCCTTCAATGACGCATCCGTGGGTAGGTGTCATCACCTGTTCAGACACTATTTCTGCGGCATATCCAGCCGCTTGCACCATGGGTTCTTTGGCTGTGAGGGTACCATGAGGACTGCGGTGTGTCTCGCTGGTCCTGGCTAATTTCAAAATCCTTCCATCGTCTATGGTCACTCGTCCCTTGGCACGACATGCGTTGGTACTGCCTTGGACCGTTTCTTGCTGCCGGCTTGGAGGAGAAACGAGTTAAGACTCAGAAGAGAGAGGAATGAAAGTAGAACGTACAAGCCTTTGGGACTGCTTCTTCCACTTCTTCTTCCGGCCTGGAACCAGGCGGCGCAGGTGCGTCGTCTACATGGGCGACGGATCCGCCAAGCCGTCGCGATTTGACAAAAAGATCGCTTCCCTCCCGACAAGACCGAAGTGCCTCGGGGAAGGTCATTGGTGAGGAGTCATCATTACCCTTACCCCGCTTGACTTCGACCATCGCCTTGAATTGCCTGCACAGCACGGTTGTTTTGGGAGGCAGTCGGTTTTCACACCGTCTATAGAGAGTATTCTGCCAACCTGATGCAGCCTTATCAAGGTTGTGCACCTCAATCAACTCCTGCTCTGTCATAAAAACGACGTCTGGTTTGCGGAATGATCCATCGCTCCCGTGGCTAGTCGGTACCTCGTTCAGGTCGTTACGCTGTGCGAGGATGTTCAAAGGTGAGGCCCCCCGTATGTCATCAACGTTAACGGTCTTCAATATCTGCAGGGCAATGTTCGAGGCCTCGACCCAGGGAGCATAACGATCGGCCTCCTTCGAGCATTTGACACTGAGAAGGACGTTAGACGACTCAAAACCCATGTATACGAGGCAAGACTAACTATTCCTTCAAACTGATGTGGATTCGCCCGACTTGTGCCTTGTGATTCTTTAGGGCGGCATTTATCTTTTGGTATACTTCCGTAACTAAAGGAGTATCGTCGCTCTTAGACTGCCTCACTGCTTTCCCGGGTTGCAAGCATCGCTCCAAGAGGTATTTCGAGGTAGTCGTCGATGTGAACTTCGTCGAACCCCTCCAGGTCCTTCTTAATCCACGGGTTGAGGAAATCGCAACTATAGGTGACGCGAAAGTTAGCGAGATGAACGGCACGCAAGTCAACCAGGAGGGGGAGACTGACGTGACATTATTAATGTATTGGCTGATACTTGACTTCTTGTTATATGGGGTAGTATAAAACGGTCTAATAGTCCCCTGCGGGGTGTTGTCGGCGGTGACATGGTGGTGGGAGGCAGGTTGTTGGCGCAAATATAGGCTCGTTCGGGGAGACAAATCTTCTTAGGCTTTCGACTCTACCAGACCTTGTATCGCTCTTATAAATTGGCGACCCCTGTACACATAAATCAAGTTGGTTTAGCCTCACGCTCTTGTGACATCAGGATCACCACGCATCACGCACCACGAGCGATCTAGCGGTCTACATGACTGGTGGTCTCATTTCTTAACATACAGTCCTCTATTTATACTGTCGCTCGGTGTCCCCCACCACTTCTTTGGTATCGGTCCTGGGAGATAGCAGCCACATTTCTGGAACACATCGTGCTTTCCTCGGTTTCACTTTTGCCACCACCGGTGCTGACAAACGCGGTCTCATCAAGGCCCGATATAGGGCGCTCAAACGAAACGAGATGACATAAATTTCTTCATACGCTCCGGCACGACCATCGGAACCTATGGCACGGTCAGGATAGCGAAGTGAGAACGGGAGGGAGAGATATAAATGAAAAAAGCCCTCTGGACAGCGGCACGAGAGGGTGCGGGGCAGTAGCAGATAGAATGCACTCTCAAAGGCGGGTTCGTCAGGTCCTGCTGTCAATCTGCAAAGCCACGGCTTGTGTAGTTGAACGATGTTGTGCTCTGCCTGAACACACGATGGGTCTCCGGTAGTCTAGACACTGATAAACCCTTATTTGTCGTGGTTCCGCTGTAGGACTAGAAACGACGAATCATTGCTCCTTGGGCACGTAGCAGAGCCTCGGGCTTGAGCTGGAAAGGCCTCGAAGTTAAGTTAAAATTGAAAACTGAACCAGACATGGTAGTTTCGTAGAAGCCGCTGAGGGGTTGAGTGGCTCTTAATCTAGAAAGATATGTCTGAGACTAGTCTAGAAATTAAGGTACATCCCTCAGAAAGGGTATAGCGTGTATGAGCTGAAAAGCGCCAGAATTGGTTCGCATTCATGCTTCCCGGAGTCGAAGTGCCGACGTGACACTCCCTAGCCCGCCTCTCTACGATCTAAATTGCAAGATGGAGCAACGGTGATTCACGTCGACCACAGATAAACAACTCCAGACCCTGGACACCGCTGGAATCCACTTAGCCCCATCCACCTCCACGACTTTCGTCAACCATTGTCCCACGTCGCGTCATGTCGCTCCAGGCCGAGTTCGAAGAAGAAGATGCCGCATGGGCTGTCGCAGCTCCAGCCGCTCCAGGCGATATCCTCCGGGACTCAATGAAGAAAGAGGTTATTGTCAAGTGAGTAAACGGGTCATCAGGGGTTTCACAGTGTTCAATGAACTGACGAACCCCGACTCCCAGGGATATCACTGCCGCACAAGAAGACTTGCGCGGTCAGTCGCATCCATTCCTCAATACCAGCTCCGCTCATGAAAAGTATTCGTAGTTCTTCTTGCTAGGGTGAACACTGTCCAAGGAGAAGTAGATAAGCTTACGTCTGGGAACGAAACGCTCCAAATGTATGTGGACAACCTGGCCAAGCAGCTGGCGGCGTCGAAGAAATGAAACGAGTGGACATTGCATCCAATGAAATGGCCCTTGCCACTTTTTATTAAGGGTCAATTGCGATCCGAAATTGTCTGCAGTTGGAGTGATGGAACGGGCTGAAATTGCAGGGCATCTAATTTGGTATTCTACAGAGGGTCGAGGTACCTCCTATCCACTCGAGAATGGTAGTAGCTACATTTCGTATGGCTCGTTCCAGACCTACGGCTACGGTGCTACTGCTCTTCAAATGGGATTACGAAGACGCGGTCTCGACAGCGCTCTTAGTCGTAGCAGCATCGACTAAAGCACCAATAGCATTTGTGTCTACTATCTCCGCTTCCTCACCCTTCTCACTGGTCGCTGTAGATTGCTCTGAGGTCAGGATCCTTCGAATCGCTGCTTGACGGGTACAAATGCTTTGATACAGTTCAAATGAGAGGAAAGACAGATCTCATAATTATTGCAGCGGCCGGAATGACATGCACGGGAGCAAGACACGCCAATATAAAATACAGAGGCTAGGATACCGCCCGAGCAGGTGATTGCAAACTCGCAAGACACAAACACACAGATCAGCACATATACATACACTACATTCTTACAATTTTCCCAAGTAGACTGACTAGGACCCATCTAACCAGTCTAAGCGGAGCAAATAAAAAGCGGATTACACGAGTCAGGATCCCGACCTGCCTGTGCTTTTCTTTCGTAAAATCGAACCGAACTTTGAGAGCGGATCCGTTCTCGGAGGACCCAGGATGACGATTTTTGGCAGGGATGTGAATGGTCTTGAATGCGGAACTCTTGGGGTCGGGTGGGATAGTGGGATGGCGGCCATGTTTCATAATGTCTGCAGGTTCTTCAACTTCCTCTTCTTGCAGAGCCAAATTGCCATTCCCATTGAGAATTAGAGAAGACGATCGCACAATTTCCTCTGAATCAGCGTCGCCCTCCGCGCCTTCCTCCAGCACGGTCTGCAAGCTAGGCGCCCCAGAACCGCTACTCAGAACACTTCCACCCGCCCCCCGTCTTACTAACAAGGCTGATCCACCGCGTCCAACCGACAAAGTTCCCAATGACAACGCTTGACTATGACGAGGATGGTGTCCCTTTTTTGTTCTGTCGGTCCTGGGTGGAAAGGTATACCCGGCTCTAGGCGAAAGAGGGCCATATGGTGGAGGTGGCTTTTGACGGTTTTCCTGCGCAGAGCCGAAGCCGCCGCCCAATATCAACACCCAAACCCACTCGATGCGGTCCCATAACCGCAGCAATATCCGTGAAAAACCCGCACCTTCCGCTCTTCCCCCTCTTTCCACGGACCTGCCATTCCGCCCATTGCCGTTCAAGAGCTCCTCCTTTGCAGGGCTGAGGGCCATGCGTGAAATGGAATCGAGCTTCTTCTCTAGCCCTTCAACTTTGCGCTCTAGAACTTCAATGCCCACTTCGACTTTGCGTTCTCGCCGGCGGGCACCTTCCTCCAATCGGGCTGCTGTGCGGTCGAACGAGTCTTGCACGGTGATAAGACCTTGCTCTCGCCTGGCGTTTTCTTCCATGTTCTTTTGCTCCGCGTGCCTTAGTCGGGTCGCGAGGTCGCTGATAACAGTCTCCAGCTGATCAATTTTTGCGTCGATTTCTTCCACTCGCTGGGAAGCGGTGTCATGAGGAGGGTGATGTACGATTCCTTGTAGGGACCGTGTGTGTCCCATCAGCAAGGCTACAAGGTGTTTGAAAGGTCGGATACCAGCGGTGAGGACAAATAGTGTCGATTGGAAGTAAGTGATATAGGACGCGGATGGTGCTACAGCACCGACTGTTGCAAGGATAGTGCGCAGCAAATGCATACCACAGAAGGGCGTGACGAGAGCAATAATGAGGTAGGAAATTGATCGCCATTGAAGCGCCGCATCGGCCGCTTTCTGCTCGGCTGTCAACACACCCACGAGGTTCGAGAGTGGTCTTGGCCGTGAGAGCATGTACAAATCCCAAGGAACTGGGAAGGAAATGGGATGATATCGAATTAATCTCAGAATTGACGGAGTGAAGGGAGACCAGACAGGTACTTACCCTTGATAAGCATGTGTAAATACCAAGTAACGCAGAGGAAGAGAATGGTGTCGGTTACGTAATCCGCGCCATCCCAAAGAAAGAGTGCTCCGACGCAGGGGAGAACCGCAGCAAACAGCGGTGCGTCGTGCCAAATGGATCCATTATCAACATCAGGGTCTTCGAAGGAGATATCATGGTCGCCTCTGGATGCGGAAGAGCGACGGGCGGGGTGCCGGGCAGACTGCCGGGCAGTATCCTTGTGTTTGGTGCGTTGGCGAGTTGCCGCTGCTTGAGCATCCATAGTTCTCTCGTTCTTAGGAGAAATAAGTACAGCAGCAGTAGAACACAGAGCAACAGACTCACCATGTTCTGGCACGCGAGCCGTGGGTGGAGGTGAGTTGCCGCCGGTGTCGGCGACGCGCCAGCCAGAAAATTATTCAGATCCTAGGGTTAATGCGCCGTTCGGAGAAGTCTAGTATCCCAATGAGGCCAAAATAGATGACCGAATCGAGAAAACGAAGGCAAGGAGCGGTCCAAATGTTGACCGGACTTTGCCGAGGCAATTACGCTTCCTCCCTTGATCCGTCGATCCGTCGACAACAACCCTTTGCGGAAATATAAAGCAGTTTGGCGCGAATGGACCCAAAGTACCCTGATAATGAGATCGTCGCACGGTGCCTGGAATTGCAGGGACGCTGGAATGAAATCAGAAGTGACGGATGCCAACTCGACACGAGTGGGGCTGTGTAAGGCGACTCCGTAACGATCATGTGCACCCCCCTGACGAAGTTCCCAATAGTGGCAGCCACTATGACAGCGAGTGCACGAAAGAAAATCCAGATTAAATGAGGACTTGCGATTTTCGGTTCGACAGGACCACATCATTCAAATTAATCAATGAAAGCACTATGAGCTATAGTTCGGAAATCCGCTCCTTCGTGCTCCCCAATGGAAATACTACGAGAGATTTCCTCCAGTACTTTTGACATGATTCTGGATGAGCGGTCCTCAAGTAGAAAATGCGGCATGGGGACTATTTGGTTACTCTCGGCTTGTGGTCGATGGAGTGTGGGAGTGTAGGAATATTGATATCGAGCCCTTTGGAGCGACATCGTGATCGATGCATACAATCAAGCATCTCCAGTTCCATTTGCATTATAATGCTACGGATCACCTATATTGCACCTGATAACCTCGAACGTGGAGATAGCCGGAACGCTCGACTGTTACGATTAACGTCGGGTGGTTTACAAAGAATCGCCTCAGCGATCGACGACTCTCTAGCGAGAGTTAAGCGTTATCGATCGTCCACCGCTACCTCTCGCGACTTGATTTACCCACGAAAAGAGACCCCCACGACCGGGTTGCCAGCACCGCGTGCACGTATCATTTGCCTCTTACGTCTGGTAAATTGGGAACACGCCGCATGACCTCTCCCTAGACTCCCAGTGGTCTCAGGTGCATGTAGGACATGGTCTCTAGTCGCTCTAACCCCTCGACCCCTCGACCATTTCCAGTCCCCGAGTCTCCACGCCGCTCTTCGTCGTTCCATATACAGATACAGATTTTGTATTACCTCTACTTGGTGTTTCCACACACTTATTCGTCTTCCTCCCACCTGTCCCTTTCAGCGATGTGCGAGATGCGATGACCCCAATCTTGTTTCGCATAGAGTACACAAAAGGTACTATATTCGTTGGGACACGTTTCCCAGTCTGAGTCTCGAATAGGACTCACGAGCCGTCCTTCCTTCTGCTGTGAAAAGCCTTCCCGCGTTCAAACTCCGCTACACCTTATCTCCTGACGAAAAATGAGCTAAAGAATCGAAGGGCCAGTCTCTCTTTGTCCCATTATCATATGCAAGGACACGACTTAAGTGCCGAACGATGTGTCAAATACATGTGAAATGAGAATGGGAACCAGCGCTGACACAGTGCAAACCTGCATATGATCGATGCTCGGTAGTTAGCGCATACATGTTTCCAATAACGTGCTTCAGGCTTGCACACGTGTAATGACGAGAACACCAATATTCCGACATCTCCTTAGCTCTACTCCAATGGTCTACGAGGATACAAGTCTGGCGGCCCGTTAACAACATTTTCGCGAACCTTCATTCTCCGGGGTTTCATTCCTAACACATCTGCGACCGCAGCTAGCGTTTGGAAATCTGCCCAATTTTTTTCGTGGGCTCGGCAGGACCACCGTTTGGCATCTATCTATCCTCTCACTACATATCTTGATTCAAAAGCCTCTCGCTAAAGACTCCCCACCATCACCAACCTCCCTAGAAACTATGTCCTATCAATAATCACTGTTTATCAGAGCGTGTGGACGGCGCGTACAACTGCTAAGTTGAAGTGAACGGGAAGGTTCTCAAATATCTTTCACCGCAGGCTTCAATAGCCATCCTCTAGGAGTGTCCTGTTTCTGGGTGTTATGAACTTTTTGAGTTCGGATTCCAGTGCCAGCAGTACTAGTCCGCCTGGAAGGAAGTGTCAAGGGAACCTCTTGTATTTATGTACTGCTATATGTCCGCGTTGTTGAATTGTTTCATGATATGAAAGTTGGGCTAGACCACACCTTACTCGCGCCCCGTTGCCCGCATGGGGGTTCCAGCGCCGGACGCCGTGCAAACGGGGCGGCGTTGTACTTCACCTGTGTGCGTAAACCATCACTGAGGTTCATGAACTTAGTCGTATGTCTTCGAGACTGACATTTCAGTGCATTGACGTCCACAAGAATAGTGCACGAACCCTCATACCTGGGAAGACGTAAAATTTCGTAACCGGCACTTGCAGAACTACCTGAAGATCACGCTTGTATATCACTCCCACGTCTCTATTGTCGGCCGTCGTTTCCTTCTCCGCGACTCAACCACTGCGCTCTTGTCTATCAACGTGGCTAACTGCATGTGCCTCTCGTTACGGGATCTTTACCCAAGTTATCTCTTGCGTGTGTGCGTTGAAGTTCAAATGTCCGTCAGAGGGTGCACGGGGTCCTCGTTGACACATCGCGATGGGACACTGTTGGGGAACCTCCAATACCTCGCTCTGCATAGCGGTGGGGGCCATGTCTGATATATCCCAGATGTGCCAAATCCTGAGGAGTTGAAATAGAGCGTCCCGCCTACTCCCGTTTTCAAAGTTGGCCACTGCACCACATTAACGAGACTGGAGGCATGGAGCCAATCTGTATTTCTTATATTTTTTGCGGAGATGTTCGTCAGACCGTTGGTGAATCAAAGTAAGCTTAGTTTTCCGAGTTTAAAGAGAAGCTAGGGCACGGGCCGAGACTGAAGTGCGAGTACCTTATTATTTGATTTCGGGGATGTCGTTGTTTCCAGGAAGGGGTATCGTTTTGATTCACGGCTCCGCGTCGGGCGGGGATTCGTGGTTGCCACTTGTCCTGATCTAGTGTTTCTATTAGTTGCTAATCACAGAATCGAGTTCACAATCATTTGTAGCACCAAGCATGAGACAGGGGGTGTAGTTGGAGGGCGTAATTGGAGTTGGAGGGCGTAATGAGAGTTTGCTTTGATTGAACGAGGCAGAGGCAGAAAGTCGAATCGGGGCAGTGCCCCGATCGTATCATGATCATGGGAGACATCCCCCTTTGGACGGACAAGGGGACAGTGCCGACCGTTTTGATTACCCACTGAACTATGTGACGAACGCCCTTGGACCACCTGCCCCCCGACTCCCCTTTTAGAACACGAATTCGAAAATCCAAAAAGAAACGCATCGCGCGCCTGAGAGGACCTCACAAATGAGTAGCAGCAGGAAGTACCGAGGTAGATAGCCCTGAGAAAAATTACAGGGATAGTCTAGCACATTCCATTCAACAGAGTCACAGCCAGAGCCAAGTTGGTCAGCGGAACGCACAATGTCTGCATCAATATAAACAACAAATGCTGTAAATACAGAATCCCAGTCCGTGGTCGTCGAGGCCGGTGCTAGATTGAGCTGCACTTACCGCATTCCAAGGGCCTACATGTCGTTCGACCTCCCAACGACCACCACTGAAGTAACGGGAATTTCTTTGGTCCATATATGACCGTAAATATTCTTTACGTCGTCTTACACCCTGAACTCTTCGCCTAGCTTGGGAGCGAGTGGGACGAGAATTATCAGCTGTTGTCGCTCAGATGATAGCGTGGTCCTCTATGAAAACGTTCAGATTACCTTGCTACATGATGTATTTGGTGTCGTCACCTAAGCGCGTGACCTTCGTCGTCTTGAACCCGTTGGAAGGCGCACCGAGGGCCAGTTCAAACCACAAGGATGAGATAGAACTTGATTCAAAAAACGTAAACCTGAGGTATCGGAAATACAAAGACTCGGCGGCTAGGCGCGGAAAGTTCAAGAAAGGGACAAAGTCAAGTTACAGGACAACGGCCACCACTTCCCTGGACAACTGCGTCTCCCCACCTCGATGACCACGGACTCTGTAAACCCACCAAGGACACGTTTGGCCCCGCTGTCGGTGAGTAGAGAGCCGCGGTGAGCGCAGAACCTACTCTCCCGTACGCCCCACGTCCATGACGGTAGGGCCATCAGTCACCGGGGGCGTAGCAGGGCAATCAACGTCGACGTCTGGCGGAGTACCGTCGAGTCCCTCAACGCCATTCCACTCCTTTGCATCCTCGCTGGGTTGGCACGGCTTCCACGGGTTCTCATGGACTTCACCACAGTCGCTGCGAGTCCTCTCAGTTGAAACAGCAGCCCTTTCCTTCTGGTCATACAGCCAGAGGGTGTGGCGCACCACCCAAGTTCGCTTGTCGCCGCGCCCTGTCCCCAGAGGGACATGGGTTTCCGATATGTTTTCAACTCGATCAAAAGAGGGAATCGCAGATTTCTCCTCTATGAATTGTGATATCGCAGTGGCCTGATTTATGTCTGAGTCTGCAGCGCTAGCATCGTGGGCGAGCCTTTCCGCCGAATCGGGACTCCGCGGTGTAGGGAGGCTGCCTGACTCGGGGCCCCTAAGGGGGAATCGATTTTCTTCACGATCTGCAGTAGTGGAATGAGGGGGGTTCACCAAAGGCGCAGCCTCGGTCTGCATGCCACCGACCAGGATTCAGGCTTATCAGCCTCGGAGTTACAAAGATGAAGCAGGAAACTCGTCACCTGGACGTTATCTGTGTCTCTGTCCATTATGAAGAGGAAATTTCTGTCGTTAAAACGTCCCCAGACAGGACACCCTCAAGGACAACAGAATACGCCTCCACTTGATATCGATTTCTCCTACGACAGGGCACAGAAAGGATTACAACTGCAGTTAGATGGTGTTGGAGATGTTGGGGACGCGACAGACAGGAAAAGCACGATGAGGAGACGGACCAAGCAGCCCCACGCGGAGAATGGTGGGTTTTGGCCCCCGGCTCGTGTTGCTGAGCGGCAGCACACGTATTACGTCTGGTCAGTGTACAGTTAGGCTAGATTTCAACTCACCGTCAATTCATTTTCGACACGCGCACACTCCTCTTGGTGAACGGCTGGCATACATCATTGACTTGAACGCCGGAGTAAATTAAGATAAGTCTGTATACTCTCGTCAGTTGATTCATTTAGCTCTTGTGACTACGGAGTTTTTGAATTCGATTTATAGGCGAGTACTTGTGCCACCGGTGACAGCGGCGCTTGGGGTCGACTAAACCCTGAATCCCACCATACACCCAAAAGATCGCTTGTAGTAACTCAGCGCATTGCGGTTACTATCACGGGCTGAATGGAGCGAGATACGGGCCGAGAGCGAAGCTTGCTCAACTCCTGCGGACGTGAGATATCTGGACGCAATAATAGGCAAGGATGCATCGATTTCGAAGTGAGTGACAGTCTGTTGTTCTAATCGCCTGGACGGAGATAAAGCGTGGTGAAACTTGTCCAACCTAGTTTCCCCCCATCTGCGCCAACACGCACCAGCACTCACGGGTAACCCCAAGCATCGCTAATAATACCTATGAGTACGTTATGGAGACACTATGAGGGCAAAAGCCCTCTCGTCCCAGTTCGCAGTATGTCAGTTCGACGACTCGTAAGGACGATGTTCACAAACTGGCTCAAGGTGGACGTCAGTAGCTCACATTCACGCCGTCAGACAATCTAATGACTGCAGCGTGCTATGGGTCGGCAAGATATTGCAACAAGCCGCAAGAACGGGACAGGTTGTCTGTACACACTTCGCCGCGACTGACAAACCGAGCGGGGGAATATTGAAGACCTCGGTAGAGAAATCCGATGCAAGTTCTATGCCGAACCTGCTGCCACGAACGGCGGAGTTTCTGCGGCAAAGGTCAAGTCCCAGATATTGTAGCCTCTCTGGCTCACCGGAATTCAGCAAATGACTACCTTCGAGCGTGTCACCTCTGGAAGTTTCAACGACGCATGGGTAGGGTGGGGTTTTATGGGGCAATTTTGATACATCTGCTGAGCTCGCGGAGACGGTCAGGACTATCGAAGACGATATGGGGGTATTCCAGAAACGAGTAATTTTGATGGGTCTGTATTTTCAGTTCCATGTTCCCTAAGTAATAAATACCGCGATGCCAGCACATCACCCTGAGCAGCACCACCTCGGGCTAGGGACCGTTCCTCGACTATTACAACTGAGCAGAACCGAATCACTGATTTCCACCGAGCCATGAAAAGTCTTTGCCGAAAATCAAATCGACCGAACGCAATCTTGTTTTGCTTGGAGATTATCACGGTACTCTGATACCATCTGTCATCACGCTAACATATACAGGACTTCACCTAAGCCGGTCTCTATCAAAGAATGACCCAAATAGGGCATAAAGGTCGTTAAAAGTGCGACTTATTTATGTGTACTGAGAATATCATTCTCGAGCCGCTAGTCCTGTATATATAGGAAAGAGGGACATGCGCGGGCCACATCGTCCCTGTCGGTTTACCCGGCTCACTTATTCGTTTACCCGACTATCTCATGGCGGCTTTAAACCACACCGGCACTAGGCCTCTCTTGCCCCCTGCCTTGTTTCTGGAAGCACCTACGGCGAAAACCGGGTCAATTTAGGTCAATTTAAGAGGCCACAAGATATCAGGTCCCCGCCGGAGGCGTAGGATTGGCCCCTCATCACTCCACGGCACACCATGTGCTCACTAGCATGGTTTCGCCGGCACCGGTTGCTGCCATGTTCAGATGCGCCGTATTGTATATCACGTGGGTGTCTCGTTTCCAACCACTTGGTTCCTTCTCCTCCAAGTTGCCTGACGGTCTCGCACGAGCTTTTCCCTTCGTTCCCCATTCCCATTTCTTCTCGTATGTACTACCCTCCTTCCCGTCCGTACATTCTCGGCTACAGAACCCCGATACCCGTCTTCTCATGCAGGCCAGGACATCATGTACCTGGCTTCTTTAGTCAGAATTTCGAATCGGACTCTCCCTCTCCCCTTTTCCTCATGGGCGATCTTCCGCTGCTATAGACCTGATCCGCCTGACAAGGAGGATCTACCCCTCTGTATTCAAACCCACTATAGAAGACAGGACTACACGGCCGGAAGTGATACCCAAGAAAAATCTCCATCTAACATGATGGTTGACTGTGAGCATTACTGGGAAAAGGCGGAGCAATTTCAGTCTTGAATCTTAGTTGATATTCAGACTATAGGGTGAATGGATAATCTATAAAATTTGTATTGGGATCTAAACCGGGGGGGGTAAGGGGATGAGAAAGTCAGGATCCGCGATAGGTCAACGAGAAGGAATTGAATCTTAGAGGCAGTACAATTCAGACTGCAGGAGGACCCGTGGTGGGAGTCTGAGGGTCGATAGGGAGAGAGGTGTCCTCGACGAACAACATGATCGTGTTGGTTGTGGCCTGCTACAAACAAAGGATGCAATACAAAACACAGGGATCGAGGCCTTTTATACCCGAAAGTGGCCATGTGGTGTCCCGGGCTTATGATCCTATAGCGATCGGAGCACTAAGGCTCGTACAGCACCCCAAATTAAGGCACTTGTATTGGTCTGCATTGTCATGGTTTCAAAGAGGAGATTGCCTGGGAATCGATTTACCATCCCAGCACTGTTATAGTTGGTCGTCGACAAATAAAATTGTCAGGATTCGGGATTCAGATGCTGCCATATGTCCGTGTAGCTTTCTTATTTTACCATAAACTGACCATCTCGGGCTCGCGGCCAGCAACGCTCCTGGTAATCAACGGGTGCGGTTCCGGTGCCGTAGAACGCCGAGCTCTCACAATATGCTAGCTATAACGACTATTACGGAAGTTTGTAGGCTTCCCAAAGGGGCCGCCTTCTCTGAAACGGCTGTTCCCGCTTTATGGACTTCTGGCCTCCGTATCCCTAAGCAGATCACTAGAACGACCATCGTTCTGCCCGAGGCTTCAGTCACCAGCAGGTATAAGAGACCAATCACGGAAAGTAAAACCGTCACTCTTTGATGTCGTCGATGGCGCTACCTAAGCTCATCCAACCCCTTCGCTTCCCTCTCCTCCCACATTTACATATTGCCCACGCATTTGGAGTGCGTCAGTAGAGACGGTACCACGTCTATTCGAAACGGCGGAGCAACCCGAATGTGGTGAGCTTTACGCGTTACAAATTGGAAGTGACTGCCGATGTCAGCTGCTTAGGTTTTCGCGTAGGGCACCTGACACCTGACGCCTTGCGTGAACCGTGAACCGTGAACCGTGACGGCGCTGTGATATGGATGAAAAACAGAGATGATATGCAGGACCGTAATGATGCTCATAATGATACGAGTTCCTGTAAACTCCCAAAATATTTTCCTAATTCAGGCGTTTTTGCAACAAGGTTGGTGTGGTTCCTCCTCGGTATTCTTTGCCATGAATGTGCACAGAGTGCGCACGGAATGGATACTGGATACTGCTCTGATAATGCATCGTGTTATTCCGAGTGCCGAGAGCACGTCTTCGGCTACTACGCAGGAGGGGCTTTCCTTTTGGTCGATCGAGAAGCCCCAGACGGAGTAAACCTCTCGCACGATTGGACAACTGGGAATATGACCAACTGCCGCACTCTTGAGTAGTTTGTTTCTTGCATTCGTATGTCTTGTGTTGTGTGGTTAAAAGTTTGGCTCCGGGTCTTCTTTTTCCCTCCAACCACCACGGCCGGAAATCCCTCGGTCCGTCTCTGATTATTGCGACTGTATTGAACCCTGGGACAAGGGTTCTTCCAATACGACGCCCGACAAAAGTCACTGGTCGGTGTCGTCGATTGGACTGGGTTCCCTGGCCGGTTGAGATCGGCAGATATACTGTATAGCGAAACAAGGTTTCGGACGGGGACAAGGAATTCCCTAGAGTTCCCCTGGGAGGGTGGGATGGAGACGTGACGACGAAGTGAATACCCGCCAGGTACCTGTGGCTGTGCAGTGAGTGACCCATGCGAGGGATGTAAAAGCAGAGTCCAGGCGCTCCGTTTCGTTGGTTGTGAGTACCTCAGGAAGGACGGCGGAGCCAGCTTCTACGTCGAGGTGGAAGCAAGTTGCGTGTGAACCAAGAAGGACAGCTTCGCTGACGGGCCCTGACGGAGGACACGGATCATTCCCCCACCGTTCCACCGTGTCTCTAGCTTTGTAACCCACTCTCTTTCCCCAACTTCCTCCAACCTCTTGGCCCTCGGCGCCTGCGAGACGCTCTCGTCAATCATTTTTTCGCAAAACGACCACAGTGTCGAGGACGGCAGAGCCGACAAACAGCTGTCATGTCGAGCGCAATTCATGACGCTAAGCCGCGACTGGCGAGTCTCCATTCTGGACTCAGCGATGGGGGTTTTGCCATGTCGGAAGTCGGTCTCCAGACAGAGGCCATGATGGACGAGTACGAGGAGGAAGAGGACTCGCCCTATGAAGAGGTCCGCGCCAGTGTATCCAACATGGACGACCCAGATATGCCCGTCCTCACCTTCCGAATGTGGATCATCGGCATATTTCTAACTGTCGGAAGCGCCGCCATCAACACTTTCTTCAACTTTCGTAACCCCCAAATATATGTCATTTCGCTCCCTGTCCTGTGCGTCCGGTTTATCTGCCGGTTTATCCGGTGGAACCTACACACGCAAGGGCGCTGACGCATTGCTCGTCGCTTTATTTAGACTAGTCGCGTATCCCCTCGGTCGATTGGCAGCCGTCGTACTGCCAATCAGAACCTACAATCTGCCAAAGTTCCTGGGTGGGGGCCAGTTCTCCCTCAATCCAGGTCAGTGACATCTCTAAGGACGTGGCTATTCTCACCACCTGACACGCTGTCCCACCAGGTCCGTTCAATATAAAGGTCTGAAATCCTACCTCGCCTCAGCACCTCTAGTTGAGCCCAGACTTATGCTAATCGCAGGAACATGTCTGTATATACATGATGGCAAATGTTGCTATCTACCCGACGTATGCGCTCAACATAATCGTCGTCAACGAGCACTTCTACCAGACCCACTTTGGGATTGGCTTCAACTATTGCCTTGCCCTCGCAACACATTTGACCGGGTTCGGCCTCGCCGGCATCTGCAAACGTATCCTCGTTCGACCCCCTTCGCTCATATGGCCCCAGACGCTCGTCACGTCCACTCTCCTTAACACGCTCCATGCCGAAGAGGATCTAATGGGAAGCACTGGAGGTGGTATTACACGATACAAATGGTTCCTTTACGTAACCCTCGGCGCTTTTGTGTGGCAATGGATGCCGGGTAAAGGGGAATCCGTGTTGCTTGGGAGACAGATGGACTGACCATCCAACAGGGTATCTTTTCACCGGTTTGTCGACGTTCTCTTGGGTATGTTTGATAGCACCACGTATGCGTATTCCTTTCGCCGATGGTTCAACCATACTCATCCGTTTGCAGAACACAAGGTCGTGAATCAGCTATTCGGAACCATGATGGGGCTCGGCATGAGCTCTATTTCGTTTGACTGGAACCAAATATCATGGATTGGCTCACCACTTATGGTGCCATGGTGGGCTGAAGTCCATATCTTCATGGGCTTCGTCCTCTTCTGGTGGATCCTCCTCCCGATCCTCTACTACTACGACGTACGTTCCTTCTCCCCCCTCTACAGTCCGTATTCTCACTCGGGGTTTTTAGTTTTGGCACCTTGCTCACCTGCCAATGGGTGACACATCCAACTACGACCGCTTCGGGAATACGTACAATATCTCCAGCATTCTCACACCTGAGAAACACCTCAATGTCACTGCATTCGAAGACTACTCGGACATCTACATAACTCCGCCGTACCTTATGTTTGTCCTTATCGCCTTTATGCTCTCGACGTGTATCATCACACACACTGCACTTTACCACTGGCGTACCTTATGGAACGCCATGCGGTCGATCGACCCTGAGGACGAGGATGTCCACGCGAAGCTCATGAAGGTGTACCCCGAAGTGCCAAAGTGGTGGTACTGGGGCATCCTGGTGTTCTTCTTCCTCATGGCTGTGGTTGCGGTAGAGAGGTGGCCGACAGGTGTACCGGTATATGCGCTCCTAGTTGCCGTCGCAGTGCCGGCTCTTTATGTCCTTCCTGGGGGACTGATTTTCGCGGTTACGGGACAAATCGTGGGACTAGTTTTAAAGGGTTTATGTGACCTGGCTGACGGTATCTCTTCACACAGCTCACACTTAATTTGCTGGGTCAAATCATCCCTGGAGCTATGCTACCTGGGAACCCGCTTGGGAACATGGCACGTCCCTTCTCCCCTCTACCCTGCGTTGAACCCACTAAAACAATCCTCTAGATATTCAAAACGTATTCGGTAGAAACGATCAACGTCTCTCTCTTATTTGTACAAGACCTCAAGCTGGGGCACTACCTCAAAATTCCACCACGGGCATCGTTCATGGTGCAATCCATCTCGACTATCCTTTGCGTGACGTGCCAGATCGCGGTAAAAGAGTGGATATTCGACACCTTGCCCGGCATCTGCGAGCGTGATCAGCCGGATCGTCTCACCTGCCCACGGAACCGGGTATTTTATAGTGCCAGCGCTATCTGGTGCGTCCTCGCCAATCCAATTGTCCTGTGTCCTGTTCTGACGATCAATCTTTGGTATTGTGGGAACAGGGGTCTTGTCGGCCCCACCCGGCAATTCGGCCCTACTGGCGTCTACAAGTTTTTCATGTACGCAATGCTTATCGGCGCACTTGCGCCTATCCCTTTCTGGCTGTGGCAACGCCGGTTCCCCGACACCCGACTCAAATTTATTAATTTACCCGTGTTGCTCAACGGCCCCACACTCGCCCCACCCGCAAATGGGATCAACTATGCGAGTTGGTTCATCGTCGGGCTGATCTTCCGTACGTATTTATTTATTTATTCATGCGATTTTTGTTTTCATTTTGTCCATGTTCTGTTTATTCTTGACGGGCGCTCGGAGAGACGCCGAGGCTCTCCGACTAGGCTCTCTAGTCGGAAGTCCAGAGGATTAAGCTTGATAGGGTGGTGGAGAGACGGTCCATGCCTCCCCTGCCTCGCGTGCCTCGGGCGACCTTGACGGACGTGCGCAGACCCCTCGGAGGTTTTAATCCACGACGGCCAAGCAAGTCACTCGGGGGTTTAGGTTTGCCACAGCCCCCGACGTTTAATAGGTGTTCGCGGCCGGTCGGTTCCTTGTGCCTCGCAGCAAAGCAACTGCAACGATGAGAGGCTCGCGAGGCCACAAGAGAGTAGCAGTCTGGCCGCCTTGTGCCTTGTGCATGCTGCGGCATGCAGTTTGACCTTCTCGGTTGTGTCGTCGCAGAGGCAGTCCTTGTTCGTGATCACGCTTCCCCTACCTTGGCGCGGGTAGCGCCGATGGAATTTCTTGTGGCTCGCGAAGTGCAAGAAGATGTTCTCAGGGATGGCCTGGTGATGAGTGAGGTTTGAGCATCCAGGAGTGGCTGTCATGAAGGTGAAGCACGTTAGAGGGGAGCTGTACCCGAATTGGGGCATTGTGCCTGACGCGCTCGGGGGCGGCCTGGAAGACCTGGCGAGGTCCGATGTCGCAGGAGTTTATTTATGAGAGGGCCAGACCGAATTTGCCACGACAGTTGAACTTGGTGGCGTTCGTTCGTTGACTTGCAACGTACTTTACCCCTGAATAAGTTTATATCACGGGACGAAGGCGGCTATTTAATGTGATACTGACGTGCTGGGCAGAACGTATCATTCGCAAGAACAATTTTCGGTGGTGGTCGAAATTCAACTATATCACCTCGGCAGCGATGGACAGCGGGACGATCGTGAGTGTGATCGTGATCTTTCTGGCGGTGCAGATCAATGGGCAGAGTCAACTGGATTGGTGGGGGAACCGGTGGTTTGCGAACAGTACGTTTGGCAGTTCAATTTTTGTGTGATGATGCTGACAACTGTTTCTTCTAGCCCTTGATGCGATGGCAATGGACGAACCATTTGCACTACGGGAGACACCACCGGAAGGGTTTGCACCGTCTCCAAAGGATCGGTTAGGAGGCTGATAGGCGAGGAGTAGATAGAGCGGACTATGATGAATGATCTAGTTACTGTACAGCTTTAGTTTTATTCTGCTTCTCTTCTTTCATTTGTTTGTAAGGATTGTAGGGCTGGGTTAGGTTGGGATTGATTGACAGATGTGAAACAAAGGGATGGCGATTACGGCGGCCTTAAGAATTCAGGTCAGGAACTGTTGCTGTGAAGTGATGAAGGAAGTAAGTTGAAGTTAAGTCAGACAGTCAGCAGTCAGTCAGTCAGTCAGTCAGAGCATGCGTTGCTGCATGCGTTGCCTTTGTGCCTGGCTAAGGATAAACCACATCTCTCCGTCCGCTCTCTCGCTCTCTCGCTCCTCCCGGCTTCTCCTCTTCATCCATCCACCACCCACCACCCACCACCCACTGCCACTACCACCACCGGCGCACCACCAGCCTCAACTCGCAGCTTGACACAGGCAGGACAGGCAGGACAGGCAGGACAGGCAGAAGCAGGACAGGCAGGACAGCACAGACAGCACAGACAGCACTCCCAGCGGTTGAGCTGACCCACCACCCACCACCCCCCGATAAACCGTCGCAGACTGCTCAGCCAGCGACGGGAGAAACAAAAAAAAACACCCCATAGAGGACGCTGAAAACGTCCTGCGTAGACGTTGAGCCCGACGAGCTACACGAGCTGCAGAGGTGCCCACTCGTTCGTCTTCTTTTCGTGTGACCAGTAAACAACCAACATGTCCGGACGACCCACAACGAGTGCATCATCACGTCCTTACACCGCCAACAATGGTGCTCGCCCCGCAACCGCCTGGTCTGAGTCGGAAGCGCCCTCCACATCCCACGGTCCGACGAGCTATGCGTATCCGGCGCACTATTATCAGCAGAATCAGCAACAGCAGGCTCACTCTCAGCAACTACCAAGTCAGCATCAATTGTATGCCCAACAGAAGGAGAGCTACAACGACGAGGACGAGGACGAGGACGACGACGACGACTCCGATGATGGGGACGTTTTTGCTTATGGGCCCCCGTTGACAGCAGACCAGCCGCCTCAGCCACACCAAATGCAATATTCACACCATGAACATCAGCATGAACATGAACATCAGATGCATCAGGAGCCCATGTCCCATCATGAACATTTGACCGCCGCACAGCTACACAACCTAGTAGCTGCCGCGGGCCTCTCGACCACCACCGCCGCTCCTGTTACTATTACTGCTACTGCTACTGCTACTGCTACTCCACCCCCGCCGCCCTCTGGCCTCTCCTCTATACCAGAATTCCCAACAGCACCAAACTCACTCTCCTCCCATACACATGACCGCCACAGCAACCACAACCACAGCAACCACAACCATAACCACCACAACCACCACACTATCCCCCCGGAGACGGCCTCTTCTTATGAATACGAGCCAGGTCCAAATGCCTACTCGATGCGTCCCATCCCCGTCAGTCCAGGTATACACGAGCCAAAGCACTTCCCCACCGTCGATTCTATTACCTACGCCCGCCAAACCCCCGCCCGTGAGCCCGTTCAAGTCGTTCTCCCCACCACCGCGAACTCAAACGACTCCTCTGTGCTTTTCCCAGCCCAGCTCAAGCGCGTCTCCTCCGACCCCAACACCTCCGCCCTCGACATCGGCTCCCAGACCGTCACCATGTCCTACAAGCTCACCGACATGGACCAAGCAGACGAGGAAGACGACTCGCCCTATGCCGAAGTCCGCGCTAGCGTCAGCAACATGGACGACCCAGAAATGCCCACCATGACCTTCCGCATGTGGTTCCTCGGCATTAGCCTAGTCATTATAGGCACCTGCCTTAACACGTTTTTCAACTTCCGCTATCCCTCACCGTGGTTCATGCCTAGCGTCGTCCTCCTCGTCTCATACCCCTTGGGCAAGGCACTTGCCTTCTTCCTCCCCATCCGCACCTGGATCCTCCCCCGCATCCTCGGCGGCGGCAAATTCAGCCTCAACCCAGGTCCTTTCAACGTCAAGGAGCATGTCTTGATCTACATGATGGCCAACGTCGGCATCGCCCCAGCGTATGTGATGAATGCCATCGTTGTCGCGGATAAGTTCTACGGCATTGATTTCGGCCCAGGGTTCGAGATCCTCCTCGTCCTCGCCACCTCCCTCACCGGCTTTGGCCTTGCGGGCCTTTGCCGCAAGTTTTTGGTCAAGCCCGCGAGCATGGTCTGGCCCCAGAACCTCGTGAGCTGCACGCTGCTTAATACCCTCCACGCCGAGGAGGACGATCGAATGACTGGCATCAGCCGATATCGGTTTTTTATATACGTTATGATCGGCACATTTATCTGGACATTTTTTCCCGGCTTTCTATTCGTCGGCTTGTCCTTTTTCTCGTGGATGTGCTGGATCTTACCGAGTGAGTACCCCCTTTCTCTGGCGGAGCACCTAACGAACCTCACCCCGCAGAAAACCTCGTCGTCAACCAGCTCTTTGGGACAGTGTCTGGCCTCGGTATGGGCTTCCTCACCTTCGACTGGAGCCAAATCACCTTCATCGGTTCGCCGCTCATGGTCCCTTGGTGGGCTCAAGTACATGTCTTTTTGGGCTTCGTGGTGATATATTGGATTGCGCTACCGATCCTCTATTATACCAACGTAAGCTTTTTCCCCTCGTCCCCCGCCCAGTCCTCACCCATGTACTGATATACTGACTGCTCTGATAAACGGCCCTTACCACAGACATGGCACCTCGCGTATATGCCCATCGGTGGGCGAACCGCGTACGACCGCTTTGGCCAAATGTACAATGTCACAAGAATCCTCGACTCCACGGGCCGTCGGTTCAGCCTCAGTAATTATGAGGCCTACAGCGCGCTGTACCTCCCCGGTCCTTACGCGATGGTCTATCTCCTCGCGTTTACGCTTTCGACCGCACTGCTTGTCCATACGGTCCTGTACCACGCACGTATAGTATACAACGGCATCAAGCGCGTGCAGATTGAGGACGAGGACGTGCATGCGAGGCTCATGCGGGCATACCCAGAGGTCCCCGACAGCTGGTACGCGTCCATCTGCTTGGTATTCTTCATGGCCGCCATTGTCACCGTCGAAGTCTGGCCGACAGACCTACCCGTGTGGGCACTCGCACTCTCCGTGCTCGTTCCTGCGATCTACTTGCTACCCTGCGGGTTTATCTTTGCGGTAACGGGTCAGGGAACAACCGTCAACCTTCTTGCGGAGATTATACCAGGCGTGCTGTTGAATGGTCGCCCGCTGGCGAACATGGTACGTCCTACCTTCCTTTTTACCATCTATGGTACTCGAGACGAGATGAAAGGCAACCGGCAAGCCCGATGAATATTTTCTTACCCAACCACCAGATCTTCAAAGGCTATGCCGTTCAGACGATGGGTTCGGCGCTCATCTTTACCCAGGACCTCAAGTTGGGCCACTACATCAAGGTCCCCCCCCGTGCGTCGTTCTTGGCCCAGGCAACCGCCACGCTCCTCTCAGGGTTTTTGCAAGTCGGTGTGAAAGAGGCGCTGTTTACGACTGTCCCGGATATTTGTACGGAGAACCAGAAGAGCATGCTCACATGTCCACACAATCGCGTGTTCTTTAGCGCGAGTGCTATTTGGTGTGTCACGTCTTCCATCCTCCCTGCAGGTTCGACGGAGGCTAACGATTGTGGCGGTGGGGATGGTTTGTAGGGGCTTGATTGGACCGACTCGACAATTCGGCTCGGGATCACTGTATCACGGTCATCTCTGGGCGTTGCTCGTCGGCGTGTTCCTCCCCATCCCGTTCTGGTGGTGGCAGCGTCGGTACCCGAATACGCGTCTCAAGTACATCAACGTCCCCGTGTTCTTGAACGGCTCGTCGTACATGCCCCCCGCAACAGGCATCAACTATTCCAGCTGGTTCTTAGTCGGGTTTATCTTCCGTGAGTACCACACCCGTCTCCTCTCATAGACTTAGTTCGGTCAGTGGACTCACGGTCCGCACAGAGTATCTCATTCGCAAGCGTAATTTCCGGTGGTGGTCCAAGTTCAACTACATCCTCAGCTCAGCGCTCGACTCCGGGACGGTATTTTCCCTCATCTTTATCTTCCTCACCCTTCAGTTACCTAGGGACAATACGATTTTCTCCTCGATCAGATGGTGGGGGAATACTGCGTCGTTTGAAAGTGCGTTGCTTTCAATCTTCTTCGAGTGATTAATTAGCGCGACACTGACCCCACTGGTGTGAACAGCTCTGGACGGGATGAACCCGTTACCTGCATTCAAACCACTAGCGCCGGGCGATTCGTTTGACAATGCTCCGGGACAATGATCTATGGACCCCTACATGCATCTCCCCTATCTTCAAACCAGTACTTTCCACCTCTATTCACAGTCCCTGAAAGTGCGGAGCCCACTGTATCACGAGTCACCCGAGTCATTAACTGCATTGTGTTGGTTTAAACCCCCCTCCCTCTACCCTCTACCCTACGGTTGTGCTTTAATGTCGCCCCCTTGCCTCACCGTCGTGTCCCCTTCGTCTATCAGTCTCAATCTCAACGCAAATTAGATGTGTGCCTGGTCCCCTTCCCCTGGCCGTGTGTGGATACTCCGCGTGCGCTTCTGAACAGCAGAAGTGAGCCGCACAGCCAACCGGATCTTGTCCGTCTCTCATCGCCTACAGCAAATCGCGGCCTTTCACAGCAAGGAACAACCAACGAGGCCGGGCAAGCAAGCAGAAGCAGACAAGGCAGGCAGACAGGCAGACAGGCAGAATGCGCGCCACTGCCAACCACCCACACTCACACTCAACGACTCTCAACACTCACACTCACACTCTGACAATCCGACATTGTTTACTGTATTCCCGCTGCTCCCGTTCTTGGTCAGCCGCTCTTAATTATAATCATCGCCCCTTACCTCCTCCCTGAGCCCACCTACCTCCCCCCACCGCTCCCTTTCTCCTCGTCCGTCGCCCGCGTACATACGCGCACTCGCATGCAATGAACCGCGTGACCACTCTCGTCCCGTCTTGTCCTCACTCATTTTTTCCCCCTGGCTTGTTACCCTCAGTCTCGGTCTTTTTTCTTTCTGCTTTCTTAGGGCTAGCATAGCATGGTAAATCCGATCGGGCACTGTTATTATTGAAATCCCCCCTCCCTCCCCTCCTGTCCCGTCCCGTCGGTATTTGCCTTGCAGCGGTGGTTCTCGTCGTTTCTCGCGCGTTCCTCTGTCGCACTTTCGTTTTCTTCTTTATACATTGATGGCGACTGGTGGGCGGTAATTTAGTTATTAGGTAGCATACTCGTCGGACCAACCCCCGAACTCGATGCAGCAAAACAAAAACCTGCACGCGGCGATGTATACTAATATTGTGTTTTGTGGAAATTAATTTGAACACTGCGGTACCAACAAGAGGGAGCAGGGAAACTCTGGCTAAGGGATAGGGCTATGCAGAGGGCACAACCCCAGCAGGTGCCTGCGCAGAAAGGGCTTGCGCAGTCGCTGGGGCGGGCCCAAGGGTCGGAATGACCTCGTCCAAGAAGCCAGGTAAGAAGGACTCGAGCCGTTCCTTGGTGGCTCCCCATCTCCGCCGTTGCACCTCTTCATCGATTTGTGAGATAGCCTCGTCCTCCCCTTCCTGTGGCACGGATGGTGGGCGTAGAGCACCGGTCGAATTCATGACAAGTAGGACATTCTTGAGCGATTCGGGGACGGCTTCATACTGAGGCAGGATAATCAGACATGGGAAACCGGCCAGGCACGACGCGGGAAGACAAGAGGGACACAGACGGTATACCCGCCAGGAAGAGGGAAATGCTTGACCCGAACGACAATACTTACCAGCTGGTGGTGGCGATCTATGTGCATCAGCCCGTTGATGAACTCTAGGACTTGAAGCCATAGCTTGGTGAACGCCTCGGGGTCGGCGGCGAGACGATCAAGATAGGAGAGGAAGACCCGACACAAGAGGGCAGAAGCCTTCATCCGAGTCTCTGGCATGCCTTGCGGATGCGGGTCCCGAAGATGGACATCCGAGTCGAGCAGCTCTTGAATGAGTGGGAAGATGGCCTGCTCGAACACGACGTAAACCTGGGGCGTGGTTGCCCCTTGCAGTGTCTGCGGACTGAGCAACATGCGTTGAAAATGATTGATAGCCGAGTGGCGCAGATCTCGACTTGGGTTTGCGGACTGGTGGCTGAACGACGTCAGAATAGGTAAAGTATTGGCCTCCCAACCTGCGCAGTTGCAACATGAGATGATTCCACACGAACCCCCAACGAAACTCACGTTGCGGGGTATCGGCCAGACGTGGGATAACCTTTCGAACTTCATACATCAACTCGACCGCCTTGCATCCACGTTGAACAAAGGGATCCTTGTCACTGAGGAGACGTGAGCCCGGGTCTTTCTCTTCACATGAATTGAGCTCACCTCGACACCGGATTGCGTCTCTTCTCAGTGACCAACCCCGCTGCCGTTTCGAAGTCATCCAATATGGAGATGAGACCGCCAATGTTATCAGCTGTTATATGATCATCCGTAACAATGCTACTCATAATCGCCAACGCCTGTTTACTGGCATTTGGATGTGCGATGGTCGCGCGGACAAGTTCAAACGTAAGGCCCCATTCGGTTTGTGACCTATAGAGTGATCAGCATGGGCCACTCAATCTTAGCGCTCAGCGGTGCCCCACTTAATGATTGTTCGATTAGTTTGAATGATTAATCCAAGTCCGGCAATGAGGACTTCCGAAACAGAATTGAGAACGTCAGAGGGAAGGCCTCTTAATAGGTCAAAAGATACGTAGATCTGATCCCGAAGACTGGGCTACAAGAGGATGAACGGCTCAGCTTCACTATGAGGTCAGAGCGCAACGACCGACCTGATCAGAAGCGAGCTGACAGAGTTTCAGTAAACCCACGACTGCACGCTCGATAAGCAGGATGCTGCAGTGTTGAGCTTGGGAGAGCAACGCCGAGAGGTGCTCGAATATGATGGGCCTATGCCAGGTTCAGCGTGGTAATGTGATGGATGGGATACGTACCACACATCCTCAAGGTATTTTTTTGCCTGACTCGCAATGCTGAGCATCATTTCAAGAAGGAAAACGGATGATGGATCATAGCGGAGCGATTGAGGTTGCCGAAGAGCCCGCCCTGGCGGAGGAGATGTCGATGGAGCACCCTCTGTTTCTTCCAACAATGCTCTGAGTTTCTGAACGGTCCGTCTGTCGGCGGCCGACTGAAGGGCACGTAGAGCAGCCAGTAAAGGCTCTAGCTCTAGGGACCTAACCGTATTTGAGTGACACGTAAATGACCGGGGCGGAAAAGCACTGACATGATTTGGCTGTATAATTCGTCGACTTTGCAAGCGGATATGCAGTCGATGGCACTCAACGTGAGCTCAACTTCTTCGGCAGTAGCATTCAGAAGGGCCTCTTCACTACTGCCATATGGCGTCATTAGATATGACGAGAGAGCCGAGAGCAGGCCGCCATCTGGTCTCGGGGCTGGTTGTTGGGGCTTTGGTGCTGCCAGAGGAATTAGCGAGACACCCCCGAGAAAGTCTTCCATTTGTAGCATCCGCATTGGGAGAAGGGAGTGGAGGAAAAGCGTTTGGAGCATTTCGAATATCTAGCAGAATCGACCTCAGGCGTCACAACTATGAGTCGAAGAACACGTACGGGTGCCCATCCTTCCTTCAGATGATTCCCATTCCCATTGGAGATTGTGAACATTACCACAGCAGCGAGCTGAGCTCGCAGACTTGTACCAAACTTGACTGAGAGTGGGGAAACCGTAATACTCTGTCCTTCAACCTCGACGACCGGGAAGGACGAGGTTCTTGGCGGGACGGAACTCTCTAATAGACCAGTGGCATAGGAGAGAGAGAGCACGATGAAATCGAAGACTTCTGGGAGTTGGAAAGTGCTCGCGAGAGTTGCACATTGTCGGAAACCCGAAATCGCTTTCTCTATAATATAATCGTCGTCGATGGTAGTGAATGCAACCGCAGTCGCTGATACGACTTGCTTCCAGACCAGTTTGAACATGTGGACGTCGAGTGCGGATGACTTGCAAAGCACCAGCGGTGCTACAGGACCATCAACATATCATTGTAAAGAAACAACTTTAGACGTACGAGTTGCCTGTGCTCGTTTCAACAGCTCTTTCCAAGCATAGTCAAAGCCAAGTTGTCCAACATGTTCCTCGGGCATCACAATTTCTCGTTTGCGAATCGTATCGTAAATCTCTTTCTAGGGTGGCATTCAGTAGCAGGGGCAGGCACACTATAAGATACGTACTAAAAACTCTGGAGAGAAGTCTGTATTCTCGTTTACCCCTCGGAGATTTCTTTGGTAGTCCTCTAGCGTCATCCGTTTCTGTGGAAGTGTAAATGGCAGAAATCGACGGTGACACGGATAAGAACGTACTTTCAAATTAGGGCTGTGCAGGTCCGTGTTCAGCATGATGATAGAGAAGGAGAGGACGTGGACCGCGTCTGAAGATTTGATTTCCGCTGCGTTTTCGGTGTCATGAGAGGCTGCGGGCTCGCAGATCCCACTTACAATCGGCATTTGCAATATAGTACTTCTCAGCGAAGACTCCGGTTATTCGCTCAATCTGTTGTGACTCTCCAGGTAATCTGAAACTCTCCAGCATCTCCCGCATGGACTCCGCAACAGGTTTCTGTGGCATAGTGAGTTGACGGGTCTGCTCCATGCGACAATCGCGCACCCCTTTAAAGTCGAATAAAGCCATGAACGCATTGAGAATATCGGTATTGCTTGGTTTGGAAATGAAGTCGCCAAGAAGTCGCTTGTCGAGTCTTGGGGTATTCTTTAGGTAAGTTGCAAGGCTCCCTGGAGTCTCATTGACAAAACTGTGCTCTTTGAGGAAAGCAATGCCTGTCTTAGGGCTTTTGTTGAATCGAGCGGCTCCTGTAAGCAGAAGACGCTTCTTTTCCTTCGTATTGAGGACCTCTTCCATTAGGGGATATTCCTACGGTGTATATGGGCGTCATTCCAAGGAGATTGAGGGACTTCTTACCGACGACCATGGGACTGCCGGCTACCTTGGTTTCAGCGATGCTCCGTAGACGCTTGCCAAATCCCTCACCTGGGAGGCTCGTTCGGCCATATGCTGAATGAAAGCCAGTAGCAAATCCAAGCACAAAAATTGGGCACTACGTTGCTGATGATCGGTAGTCTGGACATTCTTGAAGAACTATCAGACATCGTGCTGTGTTCAGTTATACACATGCACACCTTTGTCAAGAATGCGATCATTCGCTCGAATAAATCTTCGCAATTGCTATCACAATCATAGTTGAGCCAAACATCGACCATGAACTCCGGATATCTCGATAGATGGCCCAAGGTTTCCAGCATGAGTTCCCTGGTCTCTCCTTTGGCAGGAGCAATCAAACGGCTTGTCTTCGGCGTTTCCTCGTCCTCGTCCTCCTCTCGTTGATCAGTCCCACCTGTTGAGCTGGTCGCTGGAGACGCATTGGCAGTGGTTCCTTTCGACGGCAGATTAAGCCGCATCCTTGGCTGAGTGGTAGTCCCCGGAATTGGCCCCAATTTGTCGATTAGGAAGCTGAGTAGTAGTTCCTGCTGAAGTTTGAGGTGCGGGCGCATAGTCTCAAATACGGTTGCTATGACACGTAGTGATAATGAGAGGACACTCGGATTATCGGAACGGGCGAGGAGGAAGAGAAATTTGCATCCTTGATCGACGACCATGGAGCGCAAAACTGGGAAGTCGCCAATACGGGGGCCAGCAGATTCAAAAGCAGCCTTCAGAATTCCTAAAGTAGACACCCGCATAGAGTCCGTGTGGAGATGGTCATTGGGGTCGAGTAAGTTGATCAGAACGCGTATCAGCTCAGTGATGGACGCAAGCCCATAAGGTGTCACTAGGCCAGTATTTAGTAGCTGCTTAGGACGAGAGTCGAGGAACTTGCCTTCAGACATCATGTTGGGTTGTATTGGGGAAGGTTCTGTTGTCTTCTCGGTTCGCAACAGCGCCTCTTCGATGGTTTCATGAGGAAACTCTGCAGTAGGAGAGACATTCATCTTTAAGTCTGCTTTTGGTGTCAAAGGCTCCTCCGCCTCGGTGTTCTTTTCTTCGGCGCTCGGGTCCAACCGATGTAGGCGGTGGACTATGACACGGACAAGGTCCTGCATCTTATATTCGGCGCTCCTCCGCAATACCTCTGTGTCACTAAGTCAACTAGCTGCGCGAAACTACCGTCATCGAACTCACCAGAGAGTCGAATTTGACAACAGGTAGTCAACACGGTCTCCAACATCTCACAAACTTCCACGTCACCAAGAAAGCTTCCGACACTCCCACACACGCAGACGTGAATGATTGAAATGATTCGAAAAATAACTGCCTCCTCCACTGCAGACGTCCCTGATTCGAACTTTGAGTGCGAAACGGTGCTACTGAGCTCAACCAATGCCGGTCGAATGCCAGGTGAGTTCGGCGAAATCAACCCGCATACGAAGAATGTATGAAGGGCATTGAGAGCTGCTGATGTAATTGGGGCTGTGGCGAGTGGCGAACGTATGAGTGCAAGGAAAGGTAAAAGTATATCCGATAGCGGCATAGTTGATAGATCTATAGGAGTGCGTTAGTCTCGAGTTGGAGTCATGAACGTGGCTGGAGGGGGGAACCATGCGTACCAGAAGTTCCTCGTATATCACGTTTCAGATCCTCAAAGCCCAACATGAGATCGAATTCCCTCCGAGGGTGCCCTTTAGTGTTCGTGACTCCTCCGGCTTGAGTCCCAGGCCGAAGTCCCATGCTGCTTGCCAGAGAAGCGCGACCTTGAGAAGGATAATAGGCTGTAGGCGTCGCCCATCTTGCATTCTTGCGCATAGCGGAGGTTACAGAGAGGATCTCTGAGTACACGACGTGGGTCGCTGGAACGGCGAGATTGTACGAGTCCGGTGGCATACTCATAGCGTCGAACGAGCTGAGTGACTATGAGTTACTGCATAGCTTGGTTAGGTTGCCCGTATGCGTGCCTGCATCACGAATATTTTAAAAGCTTACAAAACCGAGTTTGTGGAGAAAACACGCCTCCGTATTTCCCAGACGGAGACGAACCGTAAGGTCAGTTTAGGTCACTGCCGCGTGAATGGGCGACCGAAGAGCCTATTTGCTGGAATGACCGTCAGAGGAGTGTCGAAGTGTTGTGAGGCTGGGAGAGTACCACATTAGAAAGTACTTTTGGCTGGGTAGGCTGTGCATATAGACTAACAAGGATATAACACCTCTCATCTACTATGATCAATAATGATCCACATTATACGGGTAAGTTAATGCTTAAAAGCCTTCATGGCCGGATGCTTGTGAGCTAACAGAGACAATGAAGGCAACACAACTCAAGGCAAGCGGTCACGACAACTACAAGCGAAACAAACTCAAGTATTACTGCGAGGATACTGTTACCATCGATTGCGCCGAAGAGGAAGGAACAGACCGTACAACTATGACCGGCTTTGAAGGCGGCCCACTCCATCCTAGATATGCCACTACCGACCACAGACTTTGACCAAATCGAGGGCACGTACGGTGATACCGTCCGTCCAGGGCCTGTGGAAGAGTCTTCCGGTGGGCAAATTTATGAATAGAAGAAATATAAACTCCAGGTGAGGTCCGACTCTCCTCGCTCTCAGGCAATCTGGGAAATTGAAGAGAGTATGCTAGGGACCTCTTGTTCTCGACCCATTCGAAGTAGTCGTTGTATAGTAGTACGTCTGGGAAGTCTTCCCGTCGCTTATTAACCTAAAGACAGGCATTCAGTGCAGTCCGAATTAGTTGCTATTCATACGTGTTCTTTTGCTATCCGCTTGCTGACTGCGATCTCCTCTCCACTTGTATATCCTCAAAAGTGCACAGAGAAGACTAGTTTGGGCATAGTCCCACAGATCGGGCAGGGAGCAGGGCCGAAGGCGTACAGTCGCTTTATACACGATTCGCACCTATGCGAGGGATGGTTGGCATGTAACAATTCGTGCAAAGTCAAGTGCCGTCGAAAGCGAAAGAAGCTCACATTCGGTGATAGCAAGTACTGACAAGTAGCCTCACTCTAGTACTGAAGTATCGCTCGGTCCCGCAGACAGGGTACTGACCATCCTGTGCCTATGGTTGACATACAAGTCAGCGACAATCACTGCAAGCAGGGCGTCGATACCCCGCCCGTGTAGCGGGTTCGGGCGGGGTACGCATGCTACGCGGGTCGTACCCGGGCAGGGTACGAGGGGAGCGACGCGCGGTGTAGGGATGGGGTACGCCGAGTACCCGAGGCCTACCCCGCCGGGGTATTCTGACTACACGGAGTGGGGTACGTGTTGT
>Ga0307513_10000421_pt1 | contig 61091 bp, 39 predicted proteins | sample 15_EM_MG_FD_202174 | JGI IMG/M metagenome (GOLD analysis project Ga0307513, IMG submission 202174) | Populus trichocarpa ectomycorrhiza microbial communities from riparian zone in the Pacific Northwest, United States - 15_EM | ecosystem: Host-associated > Plants > Roots > Unclassified | place...
GATCCGTCATGTAGGGCAGGAGAATTAAAAAAATCCTGCCCTATGGGAACTGGGAGATTGAAGAACTTAGCCCTCATCAATAGGGCTGTGGGGTTTAACAATCCTGCTACGAGGTGGTAGAATCCGACTCTAGACCTTAAAGGTTGGCGGCGATCGGCGGGTAGCAGAAGCGAATGGGAGGGGGGGGTTCGGAAAGAAAGAAATTTGAAAAAATATAAAAGGAAATAAGATTAAAAAAAAAAAAGTAAGAATAGAAAATAAAAATAATTGTTTTTTTTACTTTGGGAAGGCAGCTTTTGCCCCTCTCCCTATTTATTCCTTGTATACATAGCTTTTCTTAGTAAAGCGAGGTAGTATTAGTGTGATTGTATTGATAAAGGCACAGTGTGCTGTACCGTTCCCTGCGGTCATAGCAAAGACTTGCACTCCGCCATGTAATTTGCAATACACAGGACCGGGCGTAGCATCCTGTATCGTCCCGCCTCATTGGCGCCATCCCCGCAGTCCCCCTAGGGCTTCCGGACGGTTCGGAACACTACCTGTGTCTTCCTAAATCGACCGCCATCATGTAACGAAGAGAAGGATTATCCACATTAAGCTAAGGGTTTAGTAGCAAGGCAAGAATAAGAACTAGGATCCTCAACCCGGATATAATAGAGAGGGCAAATGCTGGTGGAAGAATCGGAATTTTAACACTAGGATTACGGTTTTTATTTTCCACTTGCACCCGCAACCGTTTCTTCGTAATATATTCAACCTTAGATAGGGGAGAGAGGGGATACTACATAACTTTAGGTGACGGATGGATTGTTGAGACTAAGCCAGAAGAGAGCCTAGTAAAGCGAAAACGCTGACAATCAGAGAGCGGCAATAGAGGCAGTGGGATTGGAAAAAAAAGTTCCTCCTCCCCAATCTCTCGGGAAGGTGCGCTCGATGTCCTGTAACTTACACACTTCCCTCAATTTCCTAGCCGATCCGTGCGAATGAAAATCATGGTGCTACTAACTTTACCGATAAACTCTATTTTACAGAGGCCAGAGTGGGGCCTTTGCAGCTAGCTCGGTTTTATCTCTTGGGTGGAACATGGTTCCAAGTGCATGATTTCCTCCCAAGCCTAATCAGCAACCACCGGTATTCTTGGGGGGGGGGGGGGGGGGTCCTGAGGTTTGGGCCAAAGGATTAAACGATAAATTAGTGGGTTCGGTGTAAAGTGATGCAGCGCATTATGGGGGATTTTCTGGTGAATTTTGGGTTTTGGGCTTAAGGGATATATGAGATTATATTCGTGAAAACGTAGTGCGAGGTATGGTGGGGTTGGGGGATGGCAAATTAGCAGGTCTGAGTTGACTTGACTATAAAATATGCGGCGGTATTATTTCTCAACTCTCCTTCCATTCAAGGGGATCCGATTGTCAATGTAGGGAAATGAGGGTCGCGTGGCAGGAGCCAATAGACTAAGAGATCTCTGGAACTTAGGCACTTTGGAGGAAGGATATGGAACATAAGTTTTCCGCCTGTAATACTTCATTCATTCGCTCTCGCTCTCAACTCTGCTCTGCTCTTCTTACTAAAATCAAAACTACTGGTAAGGGCAGGTGTATAAGTAAAACATAATACAACTTCCTGATCCTCCCAAGGATCACCACACCTACCTCTGTGTTTGCCACATGTCCCTATTCCTCCGTACACTCCCGTGATAAAAAAGAAAAGAACATTGCGGATAGGACCTTTATAGAACCTTCTCCAGTATCGGTTCCGTCTACACATCTCCTGAACTATCCTTCCCCTCCGGTAATAAAGCCAAGCATATCCGTCTAACAACACCGATATCGGCCGGCCCGGGATCCGTAGCATGGCCAAAATAACTATTCCTATAATTTTCGGAGATGCTGTCGTACCTTTTAAGAATGTTGGGTTGGGTTGCTCTTTAAATGTATTATAGGATACCTGAGATTTTACGGTATTCTACATTTAGTCTAGAGAACTCGCCTGGACTGGCCGTGGAACAGCTTTCAGAGGGCTGAATGGCCCAAGAGGGCGGACAAAGTTGCTTGCTTATGTTATCAGGCTCTATTCCCAAGCTCTGTTGAGTGTAGTAGGGTACGGGCAACCACCCTAGTTGTGTTGTGGAGAAGATAGGACGGCGTTGAGGGTAAACCACTGGTTGCGCACACATGTTTGTTAGTCCTATTTAGTTAGCAGCGGCGCGCATCTGAGAATAGAACAAGTTCTCTCACATCCACCACGTCCACCCATCCAACAAGCTCACCGTCAATCGGGGATCTGATTTGGCTGCGCGACCAGTCTGGGTGAGTTCGTTAGGCGATCATATACCTGAGATTTTGCGGTATTGCAGTGAGGGTGGCCCATCCCCGAGGTGGAAGTGGAATACCTGAATCATTCAGATGTGGTGACTGCCCGCATGCATTCGATATGCCTCGCTGTCCAATGCCCCTAGGTCTTTTGCTAGGAGTAGATCGTTATGTGCTGTCAATGGCAAACACAGATCATAGCATCTCACTCGAAAGCCTTTTAAGCCCACTGTTGTAAGCAATGGCTGGTATGCTTCTAGATAACCTCTGAAATGGAATGTGGGAATTCGGAGTTGGGCAGAATTGTTGGGATGAACGGATTGTCTGGAATGATGTTGGAAGAATGGAATGGATCTGATGGAATGGAGTGGACAGGGCGGAATATCGTAGGATGGCTTGAATGGGTTGATTGAGAAGTTGAAACGGATATCGATCAGGTCGTAAATTCCTGATATAAAAGGTAGTAGTCTGGGTGTGATCTTAGGATGATAAGGCAAAAAACTACTACGAATACTTTCACTCCTTATACAACTCGCAATTCACAACTTTTTTGGTTATTTATTTATTATACTTTATTTACTTTTTACTATACCCACGTCAATAGGGGTCGGTTAGTAACTAGAAAGAGGCTAAAACACACCAAAATTTTAGGTTTTCAAGCTAGTATTACCCACCACCATAGGCGGAAACGATGTGGAAAATATTCAAAAGAGTAATTTGCTATAATAGCATCCATCGAAAAAAGTGTGGGATTTCCTCAATTCTCCTGTAGTAGCAAGGAGTGGAATGTCCTTTCCCACAAGGTATTATATCATACCTGCTAAGACTAGCGTTTTTGTATAGGAAAGATCGCAGCACACCTTATGCAGTTCATGCGCCCACAGCTCTGGGAAAACTCTAGACAAAAACCTAAAATTAATATATATTATACTTCAGACATGTCAAAAAAATTCCAAAACCGAGTTTCAAGATGTCTGTGGAAACATAATGACTTAAAAAACGGAAATTTTGGTGTGTTTTGGCCTGTCTGGTTACCAAACGACCACCATCGAGGCCCCCACCGGAACAGCTCAGAGCCAGCGGTTCGTTCGTCTCAGCTCTGTTGCAATACTCGTAATTTCCTGACGCTTGTGAATACGACTGCTATTGCATATCACCAAAACCCTGAGGTTCTGGTCGAATTTTTGCCCATATGCAATAGCAGCTGTGCTCACAAACGTCAGGAAATTACGAGTACGGTGGAGGCATTCAGCCCCGGGGGCTGAAAGAGCGTTTTTCGGGTGCCGAGTTTCTATTATATCATAGTTGATTTGTTTTGTATGCGAAAAGGCGTTACACACACCCAAGTTTTTCGACTCGAAAAACCTGCATACCGTACCGTACCCGTTTTTCAACCCCGGAGCTGAATGCCTCCAATCCGGGCCAAGTAGGCCCCGTATCGCAACTCAGGTGGGTCCAATTCATCTGCACATCAAAAGCCATGCGTGCAGTCGCTCAATCCCTGCAACAAGGAATCCATCAACCTATTGCAACCACGGATTCCTCAAATGGGCGCTCACTGGTTGAACACTGTCTGAATCTGCACCTTGGGTAGTTTACGGTGTCAAGCACTACTGGTGGAACAATGGGTACTCGAGTACATATGCTGCAACCACACTCATGATCAGGAACAACTGTCTGGCGGTTAGGCTAGTTAACCGACATTTCACTCGCGGTATTTTCATTGGATCCTGAATCACGTTGCTGCTCGGGGAGTAATTACCCTGTGGTCCTTTAGTGGATAAACGATCTGCTACAGGGGCAGTGAACTCCGCTTCACTGGCAATTGCAGCACGATTACTTGGGTATATGAGACCCGAATATTAGGAATTGACAGCGGAAGCTTGCGCTTTCACTTATGTGGGTTAGTATGGCCGACTGTCCCGTTCCCCGTGTCGGACAGCGTGCATGGTTAGGGAAGAAGGGAGTTAGGAGCAGAACAACTTCGCCAGCCGAAATTTTCTCCGGAGTAATTAACTATATACCGTTTAGCCATTAGGGTTTTCCTAATATTTTCTTATCCTTCGCCCTAGCATGGCATCCCTGTTTCTAAATCATCTGAGCAAGCCTTTCAGGATGCCAAATTTGGTGAGATTAGTAAGGGGAGATACTCACACGGAGTGCTTCAGCATCGCACTCGAGCGGGGTGGCTGTCCTTCATGGAGTTGTGTTCTGGCCGCTGGTAATACAAAACCTGCTGTTATAAAGCTGAAAGTTTTTTGAAGTGAATATGCGCCGATTTGGTTACGCATCGACGTGGCTCAAAATGCTTGGACATTTTACATTTCTGGGTTGGCTGGCAGTAGTTTATCCAGACATCGTGTCTTTCACGGGGCATGGGGGGTCGCACAGGGTGTTGGAGCCTTCATATGACGCTGGGCCGTGGCCTTGGGAAACAATGTAGTCCGGGGTGTACCGGGTGGTACGCTCGGGAATCGCATAGCAGGGCACTACAGGATTCCCTAAAAGATGGTCTGTAGCTTTAGGTAATTTCCAGCGAACCTATGGGCATGTGAAACCCTCGCCTAAGCGCCTAGAATTCTGGGGATTTGAGCATGGGGTAATATAGAGTGCTATGCAGTACGATACCAGAGTTCGACGTCGCACCAACCAGAACGTACGGTGCTTCCTTTTGAGCCGTCTTTTTCTTCCCCTAAGTTACCTTACCACTTGCAGGAGGGAAAATATGCTTGATCCAGGGCAGAACAGTTTAACCAATGGTAAAAGGGTGTTGTTGGGGTATAAACCCCCCTATGGTCCCTCGGCCAAGGTTTATATCTCCGAGTTTTAGATGGTGACACAGGTCAACACGAGGGGGTGCAGCTCTGGAGAGCGAATTGGACAATAATCAAGGTCTGGGGCTTGCGGGGAAGTGTTTTTTTCACTCTCGTTGTAATCTTGGAGCGCTCCGCGCATATTGGCCATGGATGGTGTGGGGCGAGCACTAGATGCTGGTGGGGTCATTTCCGTCGGCCCTGGTTAAACTCGGATTAAGATGCTTGACGTCACTAGGGCCAACGGGGCCTCATGAGCATTCAACAGTAAGAAACAAAGTGCCAATGTGTTGGCAATATATCAAAGCAAACGGTCATAATTAGCCTATCTCTCCAGTAATATTTCTTGCTGGTTGCGGTGCATCCCTTCTGATGCCCGCTCGATTCGCGACGGGGGTGTGACTTGGTCTTGTCTCGGCCAAGAGGATTCAGGATCAAGAACCCCTTATTTCGCTGGAACGACAGGGATTGACACATCCGCTGTAAATTTAGTCGATTGGATATCTTGAGTACTCGGGCGCGGTCTCTTCCACATCAAAAGGGGAGGAAAAAGCAACCCACTCGAGCAGTCGCAGATCATTGACCGGGACTGTTCGGGCGACCAGGAGCCTTTGTCCGCTGATACCGGCACTACCGGTATTACCGTAATGATTTCTCCCAGATCAGCTCCCCTTGGTGGAATTCTCGGGAGAGGAGAGCAAGCTATTCCTGTTAGGGAATGTTAGCCGAGATCTTCGCCCTCGCACTGAGCTTGCAATACGGGTAGCATACGAAGCGGCGCCACTGTCCTTCCTGTTTCTTCAGCTCCCCCACCCCTCCCATGCCTTTGTTTCTCCTGTAATCTTTGGAATTCCCAGGACAACACGAGCACGGCAAATTCGTTCCTAACCCTTCCCGCTTAACCGGCTGGAGCAATCGTATGGGAGGAGGGAAAGCGTCAGAAGCGAAACGCCAGAATTACACCGGATTACCGAATATTCCGCGCTGTTGAAAATGATGCTCTTATCAGTACCGTCATCATAGGAGAGGATTAAGGTTGGGAGACTACTACAAGGAGAGAGCTAGCCCTGGGAATAATTTCCTCTAAATTCGGAACTCATAGCCAAGGCTCATGCTAAAAAAATCGAGGTAGAATGATTATTTTTCGGCGAAGGGAGGAAGGAATGCTACCGTAGGCTATATTATCCCTTTTGCATGGGATAATGGTGGTAGGCAACGCACCAAAAGTCACCATAAAATTCCCGAGCCAGACCCCAGCCTTTTGAAGTTGCGGTGTGAGGGAGTGCACTAAAGTTCCCTCAGGAACAAGAAACATATAAAAAGTCCCCTGCAGCACGTGATCCCCCCCCACATACTACTACCCAGCGCTGGGCGCCGCTCTAATAGCTCCCATAGCGAGCTCCTTGTCCCCTACATTTCTTCTCTTTCCCTCTCTCTTCTTGCCTTTTGTCCCCTCTTCCCCTCTGGCTTCATATCGTCGCATCTTCCGCCGACCCTCAAACCTTTCACGCTCCTTAAGATTTACTCAATCATTTCTGGTCTCTATAAGTTCACTTGCATGTGCCCTTCCCTCGTATTTCCTTAGCCTCAGCCATAGTCTCTGATTGTGTTCCCTATCTTGTCCGTTTTATCCGGGAGGGGTGCCTTGTTTCTTCTTGGATTTGGGTTTTCCGTTTCTCCTTTATCTTGCTCTTTTGTATTCACACTTTTCACTAGCTCTTAACTTTTATACCACACGTAGGCCGTGTTATTTAGTTCTCCTGTAAATCCCACTGGTATCCTCAATTTTGAGTGACATCGGGTCCCTTGGTTCTCCCAAGTATTCAACAAGTGTTCAGACTAGTCAATTAGCATTTTGTCAAGATGGCCGATACACGGGGTTCACTGGTAAGCTTCTTCAAAGCTTCTTCTTTCATTGGCTTTGGCATACTAGAAGTAGCTAACATTGACTGTGATGCGGCATACAGAACAAACTTATTTCCGTACTATTGCTCGTACTCCCACTTACTTCCGCGTGGTCTGTTCACGGTCGTAATCTCGGGCATGAATTCGACAAAGAAATCCGCGGCTTGCATATTACAGACGTGCCCCTACCTACCCGCGTGGAGGATGAAACTACATACACCGCTAGGAACTTCTGGTTGTCTGCGATTGCTCATCGTGGAGCTCCGGCTTTCAATGCGAACCCTACCGGGTATAAGGTCTTTCGTAACGTTAGGGATTATGGCGCCAAGGGTGTGTGAACACCTTAACCTGCTTGCTCCAAATTGCAGAGCAATGTACGGTCCCCAGGCAAAAGTGTTCGTGAAAATATGAGACATCCGGCTAAGCGATTTCACGAACACTTTTGCCTAGGGGCTTTATGTCATAGAGGGAGTCTAGCTAACTGCTGTACTATAGGTGATGGAACTACCGACGATACCGTAGCTATCAATAATGCTATCGCTGATGGTGGACGTTGTGGAAAGGGTTGTGATTCATCGACTATCACTCCTGCGCTTGTTTACTTTCCAGCTGGAACATACCTTGTCACAAAGCCTGTGGTTGCCATGTACTACTCACAGTTGGTCGGTGACCCATTGAACATGCCAACCATCAAGGGTGCTCCGAGCTTCCAAGGCATTAGTATCATCGATTCCGACCCTTATGAGCCTGACGGAAGGTCAGTATTCTAGGCATTCCTAATATAAGAGTATAGCTAACCCGGTGATAGCAACTGGTACACCAATCAGAACAACTTTTTCCGTTCTGTCAGAAACTTCGTCATCGATACCACCGCCATGCCCTTGGGCGCCGGTACTGGCATACATTGGCAAGTGGCCCAAGCATCCTCACTCATTAACCTGCGCTTCGAGATGTCCCAGGCAGAGGGTAACTCCCACCAGGGTATCTTCATGGATAATGGTTCCGGAGGCTTCATGTCAGACTTGGTCTTCAACGGGGGCAAGTTTGGAGCATTCTTTGGCAACCAACAGTTCATGACCAGGAATCTCGAGTTCAACAACTGTGGGACTGCGATCTACATGAACTGGAATTGGGCATGGACTCTCAAGTCTGTCAGAATTAATAAATGCAAGATTGGTCTTGATATTACTGCTAATGGACCGGCCCAACAGGCCGTCAGCTCTGTCATCCTTCTTGACTCGTGTATTGTGGATACCCCTATCGGTGTTGCTACGGTCCGCGGTAATTCTAGCGGTTTTGCGTCGGGTGGAACCCTCATCCTTGATAATGTCCAGCTTACAAACGTCGGAAAGGCTGTTGCCAACCCTACCACTAACGCCACCATTCTCGCCGGAGGATCTCGCACGATCGATATGTGGGGGCAAGGGAAGGATCATTCCAAGAGCAACCCTGGCGGAAGCACTGTACAAGGTAACCTAAACCGCGCATTTCCGAAGCCAGTCCCCCTCCTCACCAACGGACAAAAGACCGTCTTTGAGCGCTCCCGTCCACAATACCAAGACCTCGACATCTCCCACTTAGTCTCGGTGAAGGATAAAGGTGCCAAGGGCGACGGAATCACTGATGACACCGCCGCAATCCAGTCCATCCTGGACACCCACGCCGGAAAAGTCATCTTCTTCGATCATGGCGCATACGTCATCTCTAAGACGGTCAATGTACCAATGAACACCCGCATCGTGGGAGAAGTGTGGCCGCTGATTCTCGCAAACGGCGACGCCTTCAAGGACGTCAACAACCCCATCCCCGTCTTCAAGGTGGGAGAGGAAGGGGACACCGGCATCGTCGAGATATCCGAACTCGTCTTCGAGACCCAGGGCCCGCAACCCGGCGCCGTCCTGGTGGAATGGAACTCCCGGGACCCCGCTGGACAGCAAGGTGTCAACGGCCTCTGGGACGTGCATTTCCGCGTCGGGGGGTCAAGAGGCACTGATCTCGAGCCCGAGAAGTGCGCGAAAAAACCGGGGCAGAACAATACCGCTGACCCAAAATGCTTCGGCGCCTTCATGCATCTGCACATCAGGGAGACCGCCAGCCTCTACATGGAGAATATCTGGGCCTGGACGAGCGACCACAACCTCGACGGACCGGATTTTGGGCAGATATCCATCTACAATGGTCGTGGAATCCTGACCGAGACCACCGAGGGCCCTGTGTGGTTCTACAGCACCGCTGCAGAGCACAATGTCTTGTACCAGTACCAATTGCAGGAGACGAAGAACATCTTCATGACAATGATCCAGACGGAGACTCCGTACTGGGAGAGCAACCCCATGGTCACAGCGCCCTTCCCTGTGAACTCCGCCTTCAGCGACCCAACATACACCGGATGCACGGCGAAGACATGCAAGTCCTGGGCCCTCCGCATCATCGATTCCACGGATATACTCGTCTACGGCGCTGGGTTGTACTCGTTTTTCGAGAACTACGATCAGGAGTGCGTGAATACACATACCTGCCAGGACTCCGTCGTCTCGGTCGAAGGGAATAACAGGTTAAGCTTGCTCAACTTGAACACCGTAGGGAGTAAGAGTATGATTGACATTGACGGGAAACCGAGCGTCCCGGCAGCCGGGCACGAGAATCCGTTTGCCAGGACTTTGATGAGGTTCGATTCTGTTTAAATTTGGGATGAACAAGGATCGGTGGAGATTGCTCGAGTCACCTTCTTCTGAAAGGTCTTATTCGAGTCCGGAGTCCGTTTTGGTTTCCCCCCCTGTTCCTTTTTTTTTGGTATTTTTTCTTTCTACTTTTTATTTTATTTTCACAGAGCTGCAAGTCTTATTTATTTCCTTGACGTATACCCTCGATACCACATTTATAGATTAGATGGGATGATGTGGGGTGGAACCGAGCCCTGGGTGGGGTAAATCCATGTGCAAAATATTGTTCATTACCCGATTTTTGGTCTTGGCTGCTGCGCTGTATTGTAAAAGTACCCGCAATCTCCCCCTGACGGAAGGGAGGGAGGATGATGCCGAAAATAAACCCTCGCGTCGTCACTAGTTGCGTTTTTTGGAGAATCATTTTAGTGCGATCGTAATTTACTGTCTATAAATATTATACCCTGAGATAGCATTTGCGCCCATAGCTATTACTCTCCGAGCAGATAACTCGTAATGATATCGAAATAATAATCGCCTTATAACTTAGGGCGTAAGTTAGCTATCTTTTGACCGGAGGGATGAGGACTCGGTTTCCCGTCATTCCTTATCACTCGGTTTTGGATTAGTCGGGGCTGATCCGACTGCCGGCCTCTTACATATGTAGACTTGGCGTAGGAGGCGCCGCCTCTCGCGATTCTAGAGGTTTTTTGCCTACTGGGTTTTGACGTCGACGGGCTGCGATTGTGCTATGCGATAATGTTTACAATGCCGGTAATACAATGAAAGCAAGCTTGATTCCCGCTAGTATTTCTCTCACGCTGGTTCTTTAGCTCCAGAACGAGTCGCGGGGTGATTCCCAGCCCTATGGCCATGTTCAGCGCTCGGCACCAGCCCTTGAAAACCCTGTGTGTCTTAGGCCCTGGTCTTGAGAAATACCAATGGCGAAGCTTGCTGAGCCCCGGTCCAAACCGAGTGAGAAACTAGGTAAATCTGGAGCGACGATCCATGGTGACGACGAAGTGGGGTGGAGCACCCAATCCAAGGTCGCCACTCCCGAGACACAGATCTAGCATAACAAGTAGACTTCATGTTCCCCATAGCTTGGGGAAATACCAGAGAACCCTCACTTAACCCTGAAATCTCCGATATACTCGGGTACAGTGAAAAACAGGATCTCTGTTTAAAATACCAGGAGTATATACCCGCGTGTACTGCCCAGTCACTTTGAAGCGCGGGGAAGGCCAGGAGCACTCAGGTGAGGTGGCTACCTAGTTGGGGATTCCAATCCATGAAGATTACTGTTCATTCCTCAGCTGCAACAAAGCATATCAACAGTGCAGGATAAGAGGAGAGATTCTGTAAGCGCTTTGTGTTTTCCAGTCTGCTGGGATTTGTAACTCAGAAGTAACAATACAAAAAAGTACTCAAGGTTACAGATTTAAATTTTTACAGACTCAACAAAAACTTGACCTCTAATCCTATCATATTCTTTACATCCTCAAGTTACAGCCCTAGAGGTGTAACTGCAACCCACCGTGGAATCTCAGATTTATTTTTCACCACCACCACAAGTACAACAGCTTCAAAGGGGGGGCTTTCATGGTAAGAACTAGTGGCCTGGAATCACCATTATTGGCAAAGTATGAACAGTGTGATCCCCCATCTGAGGATATAAACGTTAATGTACTGGCATTGTTCTCAATTTGGGGTATCATTCTTCTAGATAATAGCAAACTACCTAGGCTTAGTTCTGGGTTTTTGGCGGGAATAAAGGGAGAGCAAAAAGGAGGGGTAAGCAAAGAAAGAAGAGTGAAGAGCAGAAAGAAAGAAAAATAGAAAGATAGAGGCCAACACAACCCTTAGTTCCCCAAACGAGAAGCCAATCTGTTCTCCTAACATCCCCACCAAAGCAATTCATTTTTTTCCCTTCACCCCCCCCGGTGGAGACTATAGTGCAGGTATGCCCGAACGGTGACGCAGTCATCTAACGCAGAGGTGTAATGACATGCCATCCCCGGCTTGATTGTCATATTTCGACTATAAGTAGGGGGCAATCTCCCCACTCTGTCGAGAAGGTGCAGAGGTTATCCAATCTTCGATCCTCCGCTTCGCCTATCCACCCACCTTCTTTGAGACAATTTAACCTCTCCCTCGGAACCCATCATCCCGACTTCCTGTACTTCACTCAGTGTTCACGAGCGTCCGTCCACCATGTAGGTACAGTACCTCCAGGGCTCCAGTACTGGGCGTCCCGGGAGTCTGTCTTAAGCTGCAGGGCAAGAAGATCAGTCCTTTGGGAAAGACTGCAATCTAAGAGGGTGACTGTGGACCCTAACAGACCTCTTTGGATCTTTTTTGTCCGGCACTAATCATCATTGTTAAATGAATCTAATAGCTGGAGGTTAGATGTAAGGATTAAATCATGGGTGGCTGTTTCAATTACACAATGCTAATTATTACGACAGCCTTGAATGCCCCAAATTGATTCATCCGCCATCCCTTGGCTGGGTACCAACAATCGGGAAACCATGGAATAGTTCTACGACGCGGTGGATGGCTTAACCACTCTGTGGTCCCCACGATTCTGTTAGGATTTCCGAGCACTATCTTTGTACAAACAATTTCCTTACCGGACCCTATCCCTTATAGGCCTGTGCTACTCGTGAGTTGCAGAGCGTACCCATACTATCCGTACTTACCACCTGGTCCGAAGGGGCCCGATACACTGCAAGAGTAGGAATTTCCAACATCTCTGTAGGAGGAAAATATTCTGTGTTAGAAGTCAGCAGTTTTGGATGTTGGCTATCCACCAATGATGGAACGAAACTAGGGCTTACCTGTGCACATTGTCTTCCTGGTTGCCCTATTGGCTCTACCGTGGTATCACAGAGCACGAGTGAAATCAGTGTTCCCAGTCGTCCAGTCCGTTCGTCCCCGGGGTAGGACTGGACGGACTACAGTCCACAGTCCGTATTTTTTTGAGGTGTTAGGACGGACTACGCCCTGGAAGGTGAGGACCGAAAGGACTATATGGGACTATAGTCCTAGGTTGGACCTCCGATACTAGCTCAAATTGAAATCATGCACCTCCGAACGAATCGTTTTAACATCATCAGACATCACTCGCGCGGTCATCTGGCATCCTTGAAATCCGAAGTCAGCCCTTATAGCGTCTTGTATTACTATCACCAATCATAACAACAACAGCGGTCAATATATACAAGTTTCCTAGTCCAGCGCAGCCTCCAGATGTGCAGCATTCCAACATTCCATACTCGCTCTCATGCCAGCCTACGTTCCAGAGATACCTGCCATTCTGCCATTCCAGACACGAGAGTCATTTACACCGCCATTCCCATACCAATACCAACCATCTCAATAGTGACTCCATTCCCTTGAAAAGCCACCACCAACAATCCTGTTGGAGGACGCAGGATCAAGGCCAGAATCGAAGTACAAAGTAACAGGACTGATCAAGGAAAGAAGGTGAGGAATAGTTATTATCTTGCTTGTTCGTCTATAGACGCGCCTGAGATAACGGCACTTATAGCTATAACCTGTAGGTGGTCCAGGAAATATACCCTGTAAATTTGATCTTTTATTCCTCCTCTGTTCTGTGTTTTTAGTGCCCTTGTGGCCTGGGTTGGAAGGTCATGCGATGGTTTCAAATACTTAGATTCGCCAGTAGTCATGGCAAGCGGGAAGGAGAGTTATGGTCGGCATAATTAGGGCTGCGCAGTAAGTTAGGACCTGAGTAGGACTCCGTGGTATGTGTTTCCGGGGGGAATGTCGGGAAGAGACATACACAGTGTGCATAGGAACCAGAATTAACATTTGACGTGATTCTAAGGGTGATACCGAATTTTCTGGCGAAACACGTTTTAATGCTAGGAGGTCGAAAGAAAGTGTGGCGAAATACACGAGCCCTTTTGAGTAGGGAGTAAGTTAGAGTTTAGGATAGGATTTTCACTGATATTTATGATATCATACCCCGGGTGTTCGTGTCTCCGCGCCAAGAATAGGCACCTCTTTTGGGATAGCAACCACCAGCCCATAAAAAGGATAGTGTTCGAGCTGTTTGAAAAAGTGAGGAGAAGTGCCTGTAGCCGGTAAGGTCATATATCAAAATGGCCTCATCAACTACGGGATTGGACATTTTGTGAACCCCGTTGGGCCAGTATTGATTTTTCTTAGGAAGTGGGAGCGTAAATTTATGCCCCAAGAACTTATTGATCGTTTCTGTATGAATATTCATGTAAATTTATTACAAGTACGAGCATGTGGAGGAGATAATAAGTTTGATGGTTAACGGTCAAGCTCTGGGATCAGAAGATATTATGCTCACTCATTTACTCTTGTAACAAGTTCAAAGTTTACCCGCCATCATGCTCATCGAGAAGAGCCTCAACCCTATCCTCCATATGGGTCCGGAGTGCGGCTATTCCAGAAGAGGTGCCTATTCTTGGCGCGGAGACACGAGTACGATACCCCATTTCAAGGAAATAACTAACCGGGAAGGATTACTCTGTGAGAAATCCTGGCCTGCACCTTATTCTGACCTCTTAGCATGAAAACGAGTTTCACCATAAAATGCGGTAGATGGGCGATGCATCATACCAAGTAGTCCTCTGGAAAAGGGACGAAAGACACAAAAAAAAAAGCTCTCCGGGGCAAATGGAAAACAAAAAAACACAGGACTTTACTAGGAGAAGCAACTCCAACGTCCTAACACATGGTCAAAGTACACTCACACCTCACTGTCCCGGATCTCGATAATCTAGATACCCCGCTGTCTCGTATGAATCTTAGTATGATAGGTTCTGAATTTCTTTACACCAAAGCCTAACCCTTTGCCCCGGATCACTCGCTATGCCGGACAGGTTCTTAGGATTCTGCCCTCCGGGATAGAGGGGTGTGAGTGTATTCCTCCTCTTACATAGCAAGTTAGACAAAGCACCAGATTAAGATTAGACACGCTTACCGAGTTGTTAGGTCTAGGGCTCGAATGAAGGATTGAATCTGAAGCTGTGACGATTTCATAACTAGAGGGCGATACCGCATTAGCTGGCGAGAATCTGCAAACACTTTTACGTTGAAATCAGAAGCTGCTGGGGTGAAACCTACTGTACAGGGTCCGGTAAGAGGTGAGTGGACAGTTATTTAAGGCTAGCCAGCCAAATATATCCCTGTTCGTTTAGGTTATGATAGCTGTTCCCTCCCCTTGTACACTTGCATCAAAACCAGAGCCCTGAAATACTTAGTCCTAGCTATAAAGAGGTAACCCATGACTTTGTATTGAGATTTCGAGACATATCCAAGGTAAAAACCTTTCTTGAACTTACTGACACCTGAATATTCTGGCCAGCTAATGAGGAAGTATTGGGGATTGTGTTGTGCGAACAAACAAGAGGAGAATTTTATCGAGGTTTAAGAAAGCTGGGCAAAAAATTAAAAAGAAGGGGAGAAAGGAGAGGGGGCTAGGTATGATACTATATGGGGAAGCAATCATAAGGAAATCTTCGCAATGCAGGAATGTATACCTGGTGCACACGTATGCATTCCTCTACAAGATTAGGTGACATAGTAGTAGGACAAAGATTAATGAGACGGCTAATCGGAGCAGAATCAGGTCCACTTTAGCAGTAAGTTAATGACATTGTGTGTCTGAACTTTGGCGCGAAAGGAGAGAGGTTTGGGATTTTAGAATAGTTATCTCCAATTGAGCACCAAACATGGAGTCACAACATTCGAACCTGGCAGCCCACAATGTGAGGGAATGGCTAAGGCAAAATAAACAGTTTCAAAGGTGGCGCGATGGTGCTCAACATAATCTGGGAATGTAATTTTATTTTGCTGCGGCACTCTGGCCATAGGTAAGACGTACTTTAAGTGAGAAACAATACTTGGAGAAAAGGTCAGGGTGGCGGCACAAACGAGCAGTGATACTAGTTCACTGGCGGTAGGTGGGTTCTGCGATAACACTAAAAATAAAAACATATCCGCCCCGCGTTCCTACATTGGTTTCGCTGTGCGAGAGGAGTAGTGGCGTGTCAGGTTGACGCCATAATCAAGCTGTAGCTATGAGGTCAAAACGAAGGTTTTTGGAATATAGATCAGACCGATATTTTCCCCATTATCTGTTAGCAAGAACTCCTAGCACCAAATGCTAAGGATAGTTATTGAGCAGGATCACCGTTCGTCGCTGATCTAATATGTACTGTACGTCGTATCTAAATGTTCTATCTCAAAAAACGATCTGATCTGATCAGAAAAAATAATACTATAAAGCTTACTTGCTTACTGGGAGCGAATCTCCCCGCCCGGTAGAAATGAGGCATCCCTAGAAAGCCGGGAGGAATGCAAGAAAGAAAAGAAAAAAGCCTTCTCAAAACACTAGAGCGAGCAGAAGACTATAAAGTTAGTGAGATAACACACATGGGAGCAAGTAGGGAGGCTCGAGGTCTCGAATGGGGCTTTGCTAGTACTAGGTACCGTACTATATATTACAAGATTGGAATTATCTGAACTTAAAAGTACTGGCTCAAGCAAACATTTTATTTCTTTCTAATCCTATGGAAGATCTAGCTAATCAATGTAACCTTTTCTACCACGCAACCTGAGCAATGGGAATTGAACTCGGTGATGAGGTATCAAAGGCTTCCCCATTGGGGATTAATCAAACCACCAGCGATGGCCACAACTACTATCACATACACAACCACAATACCTATAGTAAAGCACTGGCAGTAACTTGGGAATTGCATGGATTGCGGAGATTGTGAGGATTTCTTACAGAGTTTCTGCTCCTCCTGACTGGAGAGGTGTCTTTAAGATGGAATGATGGAATTGTAGTACTCCAAGCGCTGCCCTGCAAAGCTAACAAAAATTCAATCAAACAGTCAGGAGAGTGCTCGAGAAAGAGTTGCAGCAGGAGTTCAGGATAGAAATGTATCCTTCAAAGGTTCCCTCAAGAGGTTCTCTGCTTCCCTTTCAAGTGTCTAATGGTGCTCTTGGGTGCTGAATTCCTGTCTAATTATCATCGCTAATACTGAGTACTGGTGCTCCTGACTCGCAGCCGGGGCTTGGAGGGGTATCGGCAAAATACCCAGGGAGAAAATAAATAAAAAGGCGAAGGAGGTAAAGTGGGTGAGCAGTAGCTGTGTATGTGTTTGTGGAAGAAGGTGGTTGTTGATGAAAACGAGAAGAAGGGGGGAGGAAAGGTCCTTTATATACTAGCAGGCTCGTCGGCCAAAAACACTGGCCCGTTCTATGAAGAAGAAATAGGGTTTAGAGTTGAGAGAGTACTTAAGGATTTAGGGCCAAAACAACAATTCTATAGCTGTGTTTTGCTCAGGGCGGGAGTGTTGAAGAAATCATGTGGTGTCACTCGGAAAAGTGTGAGTTTACACAGTGGAGTCCGCACAGGCATAAACACAATATAGCAAGCTAGGGTAAATACACATCCCAGGCATATTGAACCTGAACACAGGGGGTAAAAATTTGTATGGTGGATTGTCTGTGCACATCTGTGACCCCGTACTAAATTGGGACTCAAATGTTTGGGTTTAATATGCCTGGGACGTGTATAAGCGAGGGAACTGGGTGTCATGACGGAAGGCACAAACATGTCCAGGTACCTGCCGTACTATGTGGGTATGGTGGGGAGAGGTTGAGCGGTTATATTGATGTACTAGTTGTTCTGTACTGCGCTCTGGTTTACGGGTGAGTGACGAAGCTAATGGGTATTGCCATTCCGAGAGCATATTTACTAAACACCAATGACAGTAAAGTCTCGGGCTACCAATACTTATCCATCTCACCATTTACCTACATACTCGAGTACAGCGCCTCGTTGCAATACAGGATCCCAGAGGGTCGCGAGATTCTCGAGTTGCGAGAGTCGTAGCATAAAAACGGGTACATGCCTCCACTTAAATCAAGGCTTAGCCCAAAAGAGAAACTTCAATCCCAAGAGCAAACAAGAAAAGTATCAAAGATAATTTAAAAGCAGGGTTGACCATGAGAAAATCCATTCCAAGTGGTCAAGAGCGCCGCCACTTTCGCAACTCGAGAATCTGGCGACCCTCTGGGATACTGTACACCGGAACCGCCGCAAAACAGTAGAAAGTATGAACAAGAGCAAGGAAATCTCCGGCTTTGATCCCTCATGAATTCCCACCGAATTGTATGCTTAAGTGGCTGAGAATCTAGATGCCTGAATTTTACTATTCACTCTATCGATGGACCTTGAATTACTTGTGTTTAAAGCTTGGAAACTCGCTTTAAGAGCCCGAAACTTATACCATTCGGTAGCCCACACAAAAGGCAATTGGGCTATCATACTTCGAAAGTTCCTGATTTTGGCAGTTCATACAAACCCTAGGACTTGAACTATTTCCCCCAAACCTTTACACGCCCTTTGCAACAACCAAACACTTTACTGGGCGAAAAATAGTTGCAATTAAAAGACTTCTGGTCGTGTTACAAACCCACGGGAAATAATACTTTTGATGTAAAATTCACGACCAATGACTAAATATGGAACCAAACTATACCGCAGAGTGCCGTACAGGAGGGAATTTGATCCCAAAAAGAGTGCCTACTGATACTTCACCGATCAAAGAAAATCACATACAACCGGTAAAAATTCCTACTCACATGTCTATCCGACCCCCTGAGCAGGACTATCTGATAAAACAAAACTATATCCGTTCATTTGGCTACTGAGCAACCGTCCAGAGAGAAATCTGCCTCTAACCCCGCCAGTATGGCTGCCACTCGCTCTTTAAGTCTTTCGAGGAGCCCTGATCATACCTAGAACTAGAAGAGCAAGCACCTCTCTAGGCCCTTTCCCTCTCCCGAGAGGGGCACTATAATATTATGCCATAGGAATGCGAATAATCACACCAAGTGCTCTGTTGTCAAAAAAAACCTTACCTGGTACAGAACGAGGAAAGTACAGCAAAAGTGAGCTCGAGAGGAACTGTCCTGCTGAGATTGATGCATGGGATCGAGGTTCTCAGACCCCTAATAAGCGTCCCAGGTAAAATGGAAACACTTTGGCGGAGGCCATGCGGGGGGTCACCAACTGGTTCTATGCAACAGCGATGAGGGCTCTCGGCTCAGAAGCCCCTTATGCCCATCAAGCTGAACATCATCCACCACTATGTTGGACATAGTGTAGAGGAAGGTAAACAAGGAGGGAAGGGATTTTGGCCCTATGCCAGAGATTTTGAGGATGGAGTAGAATCGATAATGCCTCCCCCAATCCCGCCCCCGCCCTTAAATCGGTCTTCCTGCAAGACAAGATTCCCCATTTAGCAGAGCCCCGCAGCCACTTTCTTTGGAATGTGAACGTTGTGTGGGATTTTTCCTTGTTTTGGGATGCTGACCGATGTTATCTTATTGCTTAGTTTTAGTTATTTATTTGTGTCTTTGGGTGGAGCGCTTTAGGTTTTATGTTGTGGCCTAGAGGTTGTATAAAGAAATCGTACCCGAAAACATTGAATTTGAGCTGTTCGCCCTCAGAGAGGCATATAAAAACAAAAAGCACCTTGATGTGACATTTAGGTCCGGGGCTATGGGGGCGTTAGAGTAGAAGCGGGATAGCCAAACCGGAGCATTGTGCGGCCAACTAGCCTCCCGACCCCCCCTCTCGCCTGCTTGCCGATGGATACTTTGTTAGTGTGTTAGATCCTTTACTATCCACAATGGTTAGCAATCCTAACTTCCTCAACTATATATCCTATCTGTATAAACAACCGCCACCGCCCACAGACAGGTCGACTCTAGTAGAAACCAGATGTAAGATATATCTCTTGCTCTGTCCTCAGCCAGCGTCACTGTCGTTTCGTTGTAAAGGTCCGTCTCTTCTCAACCGGGGCAATCCCTTCTAAAGCTACTCCTTTCCACTCAAAGAGCGTAGACATCCCGTAAGGCGCCCCGGCTCCACAGTCTATCTTTCGAGTTATTGTTTCTGCCCCTAGTTTCCGAAAGTCCCCTCTCGCACTATATCACCGGTGATTTCGAAGCTGCTCCCACGGCATAATAGCAATATGGCTGGATTACCTTCATACCAGAAGGGCCAGTAACTCATACGATAGAAACAGCAGTGCCTCTACCGGATGCGTGCATAGTCTGTTACCCGGTATCTCGGGATCCCGGATCAGTGAACCCACACAGGCACTAACAGTTCTCAAACCCCAGAACCACACATGACGATATGTAGATGGCCGCTGGCACGCTACCGGTAGAGGATGGCCCCTTGCGCTCCCTGCGATATGGTGGGATCTTGCTATCAGCCCAAAATGCTCCAGAAAGACATCACCTTGAACCTACCCCCTTGTAACCCTTTCCGCTTAGTCATCTCCGGCAAGGATCTCACCCAGGGGCAAGGCCCAGCAGACGGCCGAGGCAACTGTATCTCCAGTGAGGGGTTTACCCTCTTCAAAGCGTGCTGGGGGTAGGGGTAAAGTATTCGGACAACCTCTTGCCTGAGTATGTTTGCTCTATCTGGAGAACAAGGGTCGAGTTGGGTATTTCCATGAGCTTTTAATCCGGATATTGCGTGCTTAGGCAATGTTTGGTAACAAGCGATCCCCTCCCGGGGGGTTTGCGTAATTCCGCCACTGATTCACTCTCATACAAAATCCCCCTGAAGCCCCAATACTTTACCCCTACCCTGGGTGCTGCTCGGAATACCGGTATAGTATGCAAAAAGAATCAGAAAAACATCCCCTCGAACTCTCGTGTTTTGAGTAGGCCAAGTTTAGTTTAACTTTCAACATGTGTAGTGTATATATCGTACTCGCATACCAAGGCCATAAACTACCGGCACGGTCATTTCCGGGACCCCGGCCTACATTGACTTACTACTAGAACGCTAATTCTCACACCTAGAAGGGGGCTCGTCCTATTCTCGTGTTTTTTTTTAAGGGGATAGCTGGTGTTTATTTTCATCCCCTTGTGTCTTGTACTTTCTAACATCTTGTTTCCGATTTCTGCGTTGACACGGGTAGGAGGCTCAAATGTTTTAACATTGGAGCTAGATTAATGTTATAGAAGAACCATGCAACATAGTAGAACGAACCGATTAGAAATTTGTCTTTTAGTTACAAAGTATGATATAGTGTAAATTTTCCAGTACATATGGATATTTTCCTTTAAGCGGGATGACTCAATTTGGGGTCTTGATGTGTGCTTCGCTGTTTGGTTATCATTGATAGATTTGTTTTTGTTTCATTTAAGTCCTGTCCATCTTAAAATGTGACCGCCCCTCCGGGTGGTGTCTGCTAAGATAAAATAAAAATCCTATCTTATCAAATCTTCTGAAAATATATGCATTCAGCAGTCCTGGTATTTTCAACATAGTATCCCTTTCTTTCTTTCTTTCTAGGACAGCCTTATCCGAAGAATAATTTCCCAATCCTGTTTTCTGCAAACTTAGCTATGGAGTCAAGTAAAGTAAAAATGTAAAGGACTCTCATAAAGAATCTAAATGTTACTCTGCTACCGGCATTCAAGACAAGAATATTTCTTTTTCCCCTTTTACCTTAAACGACTGTGACATTCCGGAAAAATACTGGATCGATCAGCAAACCATTCCCCCCCAAACCAAAACTTCTCAGACTTGGAAATTATACATGCAACGCAAGGACAAATACACATGCCTCCAACTCCCGCCCATTCAAAATAATTACAGCAACGAGCTTAGAAAAATAAACCAAAATAACAAAAGAGAGGATATGGGCTGGTGTCCTGGGCTCATGGTCGCCAAAGGCGCACCCGGGCAACTGAGGGAACAAAAACGGCCCCACCCCCGCTCCACCGCACCAGAAGTATAGCCACATATTTATTTAACCACCTTACCCTAATTTCGTTCCGTCAGATCCATGGTATGACTCTGGATATATGACAAGCACCTCCTAGGTGCAGTACAGCACAAAGATTGCATGTCGGCATGGCAGATAAAAGCCAGAAGCACAATCATACCACCAGAAGTAGATTCGTGTTCCAAAGGAAACCTCCAAGCACCACTGCCTTACTCTAAGTATGTACCGACTTTGTATCCCTACCCTTTCGGCCGGGGAATGTATAATTAAAGATACCGCCGGCCACTGTAGCACCTTTATATTCAGCAAAGACACCAGGAGAAACGCTCTCGCTAAATCGGCACAGTACCACCCTATTAAGCCCAATTATCTTCCAAGAAGAGAAGCGCTTCGCGGCAATCGCACTTCACCTATAAGCGAGAACTGCTTTTGTGCCAATGCGCGCCATTGCCTTCCTGTGATGCATTGTACGAGTAGAATCGAGAATCTGGTGTTTAGGAGTCGGATTAGGGCCAGTCAGAGGGTGGGAGAATTTCAAGCTTATTATTAGGGGCGGGGAGGTTACGACAGCTTGGGGAGCTGAGAGGAATCTCCTTTCCCTTAGGCTATTTCGCGGCGGAATCTGCGGCGATAAAGATTTGCCGTGAGTATGGGTAATTGATGAATGGTTGCTCGTGCAATGCTGCACTGGTGTTGGAGTTTTTGTGCTGTATGACGCTCGGGGAAATCCTAGCTCTGGATATCTAGCGGTGGTTGAGTCTGGTTGCACGACTGGGCCTGGGATTGTGGATAATACTCAGAAGTATCGTACTAGGACAAGTAGCGCTGTACCGGAATGGCGTGGAAAGTACCGGTAGAGGCTTAATGAAACGAGGGGCAGTGAATTTGACTTGCAACAGCCACAAACCTAAAAAGATATTAAGTTATATGACAGCTCTCTTAAGACCTTCCCGAAAAGTCTCCACCGAGTTCCGGTGTATTGCTCCTGGAATACCGGTACCGAAGAAATTTTCGCAGCGACTCTAACCATGGTTCCCCCGCTCATCATTTAAGATCGACCCTTCATAGGGGCCCAAGTATGGAACTACTCGAGTATAGACCACACGGACTCGCTTAAGGGTTGATCAATCCAGTGTCGTGAAACGCTGGAAATGCAGGAACAGGCGGGCGCCTAACTGTGAGAGAAAATTCAAGGCCTTTCAGGTTGTCTTGGAAGTGGACGGTGACATCAAGGATGTTTCAACCACCGCCAAGGATGATAGCCAGTAATTGCCAACATCCTGGTTCGGGTCCAGTAACACCCCGGATGGGGAAAATCGGAAGGCAAAGACAGCCTGAGGAAGATGAGCTGAGATGGAAAGATCAGAGGAATGTTTGGATGGTATGCACTAGCAGCGAGGACCTGTTATCAAACTGCCAAACCTGTGGAGAGGAAGACGGGCGGGAAAGACAAAATTAATGATGTCGTCGCCTTTGCTTCTGTAGACTACCGAAACTATTGGCTTATCTTTTGATGAGATGTGGCGGTTGCTACTGCAGTACCGGTATGGGGTTCCAGGTACGGCAGGTTGCGCTCAGGTTTGCTGTACTGTTCAGCACTTTTGCAGGCCCTTTCCCTCTGGCTAGGAAAAAATGACACGATACCTAGGGATATCGGTATTACAGTGGCCCTAGAAGGGGCACTGCACCTCGAGAAACTGACGGTGGGAAGCCTTGGTTATAATCTAAGAGATAGTCTTGGTCTGTCGTAGAGTTGGACCACACCCAATCGGGTTGAAACCCGTGCGGAAGGGGGTAAAACTTAGGAAATAGGAGATTGGTCCCGGGAAGCCCTCGTGCGGGAAATCCCACACTCAAAAAAATCTTACCATTTTCTCTCACGATATATGTGAGGCGAGCGTTCCTCCTCCCTCCCTCCTCTCCTCCTCCTTTTTTCCCTCGCCTCATTCCTTTCCTTCCATTGTTGGCTGGTTGGCTTCGTTTCTGGATTCCCTAGTATATACCCTTCCACTCTTTTCACAAACCTCTTTTCTTTCACTCCTTTAACCCTTTTTCACTCCTTCACTTTTATCCTCACCCAGTCGCTCTTTTTTTTAGGTGCTTGTGGATAATCTCCTGGTGATATTCTATATAGTTTTCTTTCTTTCTTCTTTTTTCCCGCCGTCATTTCATTCAAAATGCTGAACCCGCTGGTGCTCTCCTCCCTATTTGTCCTGGGGGCGAGCGCTTTCTGGCGTCTGCCGTGCCGTCAGAATTTGGCTGTTGAGCGGGTTGATCCGCTTGTGCAATTTGGCCAGGCCGGGGCGCATGTGCACACCATTCATGGTGGGAATAGTAAGTGAAACAGGTTATACAAATTTTCTTGGTTGGAAATTGCTGACTTTTTGCAAAAGAGTTTAGTCAGTGGTCGCTCGAGGAAGATTTGCTGAAAAGTACTTGTTCGTCTTGTCAAGTTAAGCAGGATAGATCAGCATATTGGACTCCAGTTATGTATTTTCAAGATGAGGCTGGCAACTTCAATCTTGTTAACCAGATCGGTGGTATGCTCGTGTAAGCCTTTTCCGTATTCCGCACAAACGACTGTTCAAACATCATACTAATACAATAGATTCTATATAAAAAAATAGGTATTACCTCCCCCGCGGCGAAAATGTTAAGGCTTTCCCTGACGGCTTCCGCATGATTGCCGGTGACCCATTGCTCCGAAACTTCCCCTACCCGGATGTTGAAAAGTCTCTTTGGACCGCCCAGGACATGACCGAGGCCGCCCTTCGCCAGAAGGCTATTGGGTTTAATTGTCTCAACTATGATTTACCTGCCGAAGCAGCACTGGGGATGAAGACCCTCCCAAAGAACCTCTCGTGCAAGGACGGTCTCCGAGCAGAGGTATTCTTCCCATCATGCTGGAACGGAAAAGACCTCGACTCTCTGGACCACAAAGGCCACATGCGCTATCCATCTCTCATGGACGATGGCGATTGTCCGAAGGGATTCGAGACTAGAGTGGTATCGCTGTTCTTCGAGACTATCTGGGATGTAAACAAGTTTAGCGGGCAGAAAGGGCGTTTCATGTTCTCCACCGGTGATCCCACTGGGTGTGGATACCATGGGGATTTCATGAATGCTTGGGATACAAAGGTTCTCCAGGAGGCTATCGATGTCTGCACTTCCCCATCTGGTATCGTCGACGAGTGCAAGATTTTCGATTTGTACACCGAGGACGAGATGCATCAATGCACTATCAAGCCGACTGTTGATGAGGACGTGGTTGGTCCATTGAAGAAATTGCCCGGATGTAATTCTGTGACTGAGGGCCCAGAGTCAGCAAAGAAGGTTGACTGCCCGGATGAAGGACTCGGCAATGATAATCAAGGCTCATATCCTCCCAAGCCCAAGGAAACCAAGGGGGCAGGATCTTCAGAAGTCGCCGCAACCTCATCCTCCCACACGAAGCCTTTCAAAACCTCTGCCCCTCCCGCGCCACCGGGCTATCATCCTAAAAAGGAGGACGCCGGAGTTGCGCCAGCTTTATACCCCACAACTACTTCGGATCCCTACCTCGTTATTGTCACCGTCACCGAGACGGTTACCCCACCCGCAACGACGGTCACGGTCCCTACGCCCTCCAGTGAAAACACTGCTCCCCCATACCATAAAAAGCGTGGTCTTCACAACCACCGCAGATTTGGCGGAGGACATCACAAACACTAAACTTCTATTTCTTCCATATGCCCTCAATTGAATTCGCAGACTATGCAAGCCATTTTTTTTCTCACCATTTTTTTCTCATCATTTTTCCATGTGCAAGGTGTGAAAAGCGTGAGGTGGATACGGCCCTCCGTCGATACCCAAACCCAATGAATATCTTTTTCTCTGTGAGATGTACAAATAGCCCTTATCTTTTTTTAAAAATTAGCATGTTCTCCTAAACTGCTGTGATGAATGGCGGTGGGAGAATTAGGCTCCAACTAGACCCCGTAGTGCCCCGCATTGGGGCCGTTCGCTCGGTACCTGTACCGTATCGTTGCGCGTTCTGTGGCCGATAGAGAAAGAGGTGTATGGGGTTTGCACTGTTCAGCACGAGGTATCACTCGATTGGTCGAATTACTCAGGCAGGGACTACTACTGTGGCGGTGTGACCCACTGTAAGCCTTAGTCGTTTAGTGAGAACAATAGACCGAAGATCCAAAATGCAATTACTAGCTGTTAATGGAGTTCTACCACTTGGGTACATACGTCCGAGATTGTCCTTGAAAAACAGAGCCTTGTCCCCTTAAGCTATCGCTGCGGCCACCATTATTCTCCTAACCTCGCGATGAAATAATTAATTCCTAGCAGATAGATGTGACCCACAATCAAGGCATTTGACGAACCCTACATAGCTATTACTCGAGCACAAGCACCAAAGGCTATGCATGCCTAATTAGGGAGTCAAAACGTCCCCCAGTGATCTCTCTGGGTGCTATGTCAACCGCAGGGGGTGGGTGGTTGCGGTAGAACTACGCTCGCAAAGAATCCTCAGGTCAGGTCCATAATTAATTTATCGTACAAGCACATTCTCCCTTTCTCGAGGCCAGAAAGCATATTATCAATTTTGAAAACACCGTCAATGCTGGAATCTTTTACCCCCAACACAATTTCCCACAGCCCGCTTTCCTACCTTTCCCCACGGACTTTACTTCTCATGGTTAGAGAGAGCCAATTTGAATTCCCGGAGCGGGGTGGAGAGAGAATTTTTTATTTTATTTTTCCCTTGGAGATTGCTGAAGAACTGACAAACCGACCACCTTTGAGAAATCTAGAATAACCCCCCCGCGTACAATTTACAATTGCATTAGTTCAACAGAGATTCATCAAAAGAGAGAGAGACAGGAACTAGTGAATAGACAGGTGGAGGGGGGGGGGGGGGGGCAAGCGCAATCTTCCTCAACCCTGGCACAAACTTTCTCCCTGAACTCGGTATCACCATAAATTGCGGGAGAAAAAACAAATTCTCCCCCTCCCCGCCTCAAAAACAAATAAACAACTGAATGGATAAATAAAAATTCAAACAAAAGAACCCGTAACGCTCACGCAAGCTTTAAAATTAGCGCCTCGTAATACACGCATAACCTAGTCGGTAAAATCTTAGTCCCGGTGTTTGTCCCGTTGGGCGGGGGGTTTAGGACAAGGTTGCTCTTCCTGACTTTGAACCAGGGCCTGGGGGGAGGTGAGTTTGGTCTTGGCTAGTAGAAGCTCACGGTGCTGCGGACGATATATCTGCTGCTTCGTGTGCTATGGTATTACAAATTGGAGCCCGTAGATGCGACCATTGACCTATGCTGCCAACGGGAGATTCGCCCGTGGCTTCTTCCGGTTGTGTGATAGAGGTCCGTGTTTCCGGCTGCGGCCTTTGCCCCTCCCCCCTCGAGAGCTGGGTTGTGAAAGTTGAGGTTTTCTGGTTCGGTAGGGCCGATTTTTGTATTTTTTCGATAGGGCAGCATGCGGCTGGGACATGCGGTCATAGGGCACGTGTGTATGGGGTGTGTATGGTCGTTAGGCACATGGTATATAGCGAATTGTTGTTTTCGCATCCGGTGCTGGTGGCATAGGATACAGGCGATCGGTTTGTTGTTTCTTCTATGCCCTACGCCATTTAGCGTAGAGTAGTGGGTTTGGTTTGATTTTTCCTTTATACTAGCCAGCATAGGGCGTAGGGCACAGGCTCTTAGGAGAGACCGGGATGGTTCTGGATGGTGTGTTCCCTTAGAATTCACTGTTTCTGGGGTTGTCGGCTATCCAGAGATATATATCTCCTGGACTGTCCTCAGCTGGCGTATTCATCGATTCTCTAATCCATCATTGTTTTCTGGTCTGGTGGGCTTTGTCCACAGTGGCCTCACTCGCATCTCTCTGTCCCTAGTTTTTCCTCGCAGAGGAGGGTAAATTGAAGCTGATGGTCCAGTTCTTGATGTTTCCTTTGATGCTCTTCAAGCTATCTGTGGGTTTGAATAGACTCTCGTGGGAAGCATTGAAGCCCTGTTGTGGGATCAGATTCCCCCAGCAGTGAAGTTGACGCCGTCTGGGAGTCTGTTGGCGTCTGTTGGCGGGTCATATACCCCCTGCAAGATTTAGCGCTTCCGGATAGAATCTGTTGGAACTATTACTTCAGTGTGATGATCTGGTACGAATTTGTTCGGTCGGTGGTCAGGCAGGTTGAAACATGCGGATCTAGGAAATGGCAGTGGTCATCTTGATGTATATTCATACTGCGCACTACTAAAAGTACAGCACTCTCAAGCGTGTTTGTAGGACGGCAAGAAAGCAATCGTCTCTCTTTCCTTCATTTGGTCAGTTCCACTACTTTACGTTTCAACTCCGGCCATTCCTGTGTGACCTCCAACAGATTCTGGTGCTCCATATCGAGTGCGTTTCTGTGACCCGGTTGCCGAGACTACTTAGACTGTATGGCGTTCCCGATCGCCATACTCTAGTTCCTGCTTTTCCCTGAAGGTCTCATTGCCTTCTCCATTCGCCGAGAAGGTGTCTTGGATCAAGTCAGCAAAGACTCCATCTTCATAAACCGTCACTCTGTATCTTCCGGACCTGATGGTAGGGGGCCTATGCAGATCCTGACGCTGAAATCTCTCACTATTGGTACCCTTTACCATCCACGGAATTTTCGTGAAGCTAATACTCGACTTTCTAAGCACAGAAACCAGTATCTTGGCTCACATCGGAAGAGAAATCTTTCCCCGGGCCCGGCGACCCCAGGCAGTGGCCTAGTGACGGGAGTGTCCCGCAATGCGATCTTGGAGGCGGGCGTTCCAGGGTGGGTCGGCCTATTTCTCGGCGTCGGGACGGGGTCAGTTTATTGTTGCCCCTTTTCCCGAGTTGAAGTAGTGGTATTGTGGGCTGGGTGCGCGGTGGAACTCATGGTGATTGGGCTGCTTTCGCAATGGTGGTTTCTGATGGTGTAGTTGTGGACACCTCGTGAACTATGAGATCATAGTGGAGGGGCCCCTGATTTCTGTTAGCTCAGGAGAGAGAGCTTGAGCGTATTAGAGCAAAAATATTTGGATCTCAGGGAGCTATTAACTGGGGATCTGATATTGTAGGTATATATGAACACATCTTACATTTGTATTGATGACCAGCCAAGCGCCAAAGCTAATACCATTTAAGGTGGTTCTACCCACATGCAGTCCGTGCGCCATAGTGTTTCTCTAGTCGGGGGGATATATTCAAGCCCGTTTCGCCGCCCCCCAAGGACTAGAATTCATGAAAGCCCTACCCAGGTGGCGAGTCCGAATCCGAAAGTAGGGTCTAATTCCACTCGGCCCACTCCGGATAGCAAGTATCATAAATTCTGACAAGCTGATGCCAGCCCAACATTTAGCCCAAGACCCTTTGACAGATTGCCGTTAAGCCATCATTCTGGAACAATGTCTGAGGCGTCTGTGAGCGCTTCTGCCACTCGGGTAGTAGCGAGGGCCCACTGCACTATCTCGATGGCAAAAGAAACCGGCCCCCACTAGGCTTTCCATACAAAATGCCTATTCTCAAAACGTCCCTACCTACCATCATATCGCTCGAAGAATCTAGGTACAGCTTGGCGTGAGTGCTCACATAATTGAACACTATATTGCAGAAAACATACCAGGAATTCCTGAGTGCCAGGGCTCTAAGAGAAGTGCCTACAAACACTGCTAAGATAGTCAATTTGTATGGGATTTTTACATAGTAACCGCATTAACTGGCTTCACTCATATGCTGCTAGCACTTGGCAGGATGGAAAAAATTGGCAATTTTATATGTCAAATTAAATTCTCTGTGATTCCCTTTCATTTTATTGCTTTTTGAAGAACAAAATTTATTGTCCACCCCCGCGGTGGTTAGCTAAACCTGTGCATTTTGTATGGAAAACTAGGTGGGGGTTCGTTTCGTTTGTCGTCGCTAGGTTCGACTTGTAGTAAGAAAGCTTGGAACGGCACAGTGATTCCTTCTGGTAGTTGAGTCGTGAAGGAAAGGGAAAAAGAAGTGTCAATGGACCCCTCGGGCTGGCTGTTTAACGCCCCGTTCTCGCCGTTCGGTGGCGTGGGCTATTTCAGCCCTCTGGAAATGCCGGGCAAGCCTGGCACAGTACAGTACTGTATTCCCTACGATTTCCCTTTCCCCAGCAATTTTCAAGCTGAGTTTGCTCTGCATTGCTGCAGAAGGTTATTGAGCCTACTCTCTCCTGAAGGTCGCATGCCTCGGCGGTTATAGACAGACGCACGAGAGGGAATAGTGTTTTCTAGGCGGGGTTGTGCTGGGCAAGCTGAGCTTGCTAGACCTCGCCGACTGGCACCCTAATTTCTTTTAACCTGCTCTGCTAAGTCTATTGTGGCTTAGTACTGTGCGGAGGTTTCAGCTGTGGTATCTGATGGCGAAACCAATGGATTTTTACGGTAGTCAAGCTTGGTAACATATACTGTGCCCGGAGGTGGAGAAGACGAGCAGCCAGGATCAGCGCTCCTAGGGCCCCAGCTAGCTTAGCTTCCCCAGGCTTTCCTTTAGAGTATAGCTTTCAGGGAAAATATTAGTATTGTACGATTGCGCTTAGTGGGGACGGAGTGCGGGTTTCCGGCGCTTTGCACAGGAATTATTGAAAGCCTTGCTCCCTCATGAGGTTATTCTCTAGAGAGGTAAGTTGAAGCGGGGCTATTCTGAATGTCTAGGATTCCGGCCGCCTATAGCCCGGAACTAACATGAGAAGGGCTCCATCCAACTGGAGTCTTAGCATTCGCTCGCCTATAGGGCAGTATCTCTAGAGGAATCATGGAAATTGGGTGCGGGAAGTATTCGATCTGGCAACCCTAGAGGACCCATGTTCTCCGAGGGTAGGTTGTCGCCAATATTTGCGGCACTAACTTATGCGGTGTGATCAATGAGAATACTCGGATTAATAGGACCGGAATTTATACCATACTTCCCCGCCTTTCCCCCGGGATAGCGTCCCCCCACTACCACAATAGGTTCCAGGAACGCTAGTAGATGACCAAAGTCAAATTCTCTTGGTTTTTTTGCCCCCGGATCTGGCCCTAATACATGTGTGGGCTTCATGGGAATTCTGCCTATTTGGCTACTATCTCCACCTGCCCATATGATGATGAAAGTGCGCCTAGACTCGCCAATCTAGGCGCCTGGAACGGATCTGGAAATGATGATATTGTAAGTCAGAGTAGGTGAGAGTAGGTGAGAAAGTGCAAAGCAATTCGTAGCTTAATCAAGTTTTAACACCGCGGAGTCCCTAGACAAAAGTGTTGACATGGCCTTTTTACACCAAAGGGCATCGAATTTTAGCTGCTTTTGTGATTTATGGGCCGCGGGAGATTTTTCTGAGCAAGAACTCTGGTTTCTAGTTGCTATGGCTTCCCTCAGTCAAACGCCTCAGCCATGAGCTAAAAATGTTATATTGTGCCAAAAAGTTTCGAAATGGTGCAGAAGTGCTACTTTGGACACAAATTTGGCATAAGGACAACTATTGTCAATCCTCAAGGCTCGGAATATAACAATCGAGGGTGGGTAAGCTTCGTGAGCAGTTTCCGGTGAAATTTTAGGCTATTTTGACAGGTCGCACGCATCACCCGTACTCAGAGCATTGTCGATTTAGTCCTTGATCTGCTTTTCTCTTGGCCCCCACGGTAGAAGATTTGATTGGCTCTATAACTGAGAGTGTCAAGGTAATAAAAATAGTCCCTCTAGTAACTTTGTGAAGAATCTCTTTCATCCTATTCTCATTTCGTTAATGGGTTCAAAATCAACAACTACAATCAAGTTGTAGTGGGCTATTTGATGGGGATGCCCAAGATTTACAATTCTAACTCCAACCACGACAAGCTCCTCATGACTTTGGGTGAAAGCAAAAAATCATAGACTATCATAGTACTGATTTATTATGTAAATAATTTTACACAAGGAGTTCGTAATACCACCTCAATAGAAGCTATTCCTAATCTAAAGCTTTGAATCAAGCTGGCGGCCGGGGACCATACGATACCCCACCTTCTCCCGTCTGGGGTGTTCTCTGTGGCGCACCATCCTCACCACATCAGCCACGTCTAACCACCTTCAGAACAGCAAATCGATACACAGTCTACTCCAATGCCATAGACCTTAGGGGGCACCAGTAATCGACGCTTCCATCAACCGAACCTGGGCCATCTAATTAAACGGTCAGCTTTTATGGGCACTTCCTGCCGAATCCCAGAACACTGTGGACACCGTATTCGGATCCACAACGGCCAACTCGCCGACACTCCTGCAGGGAGCACCTTCTCTATCAGAGAATGTCTAACAATACAGTTGACGCGGATTTTTTTTAAGCTCCTCCTCGTTGCCCTCTCCGAAATCTTATCAGAATTATCAGGGGACTAATCGCTAGGTTTTTCTGCCCCAGTACAAAAAATGGGTAAAAGCCTGCGCCGCTGACTCGCGGGGGATCCGCTCTCATGTCACGTACATTAGTCTCACATGTTCGTAAAGTGAGGCCACAGAAAAAGCAGTATTGTGATAGCTAAAATGCGATGCGCTTTCTGGGTCGGGAGGATAGCGCAAGTAGGAATAGAGGTCCCGCCGGATGCAGGCAGGGAGTCTTGCTGGGGTGCCGTATACTGTTATTACTGATAATACCGCAGGTTACACACTGCCGCAATTACAAAGTGCATTACTCGCGCAGATATGGATAAGAAATCCCCACGGTATTTCATTATCTTGACCGGGGGTCGAAATGAAGCTGATTTTGTTATTCTTATCCAGCTTACTGCCAGAACCAGGGTCGTTTCATCAATATCGCAATACTTGTACCATATCCTTCTACATCACTCGCATGCCTCCCCCCGATCGCCTTATCCTCGGCAGTGTGGGCTTTAAGGGTGATAGTCTCGTATTGGCGTTCGGTAGCGGTTCTGCAGGTTCATCCTGAGACAAATCCTCTTCCTTCCTTCCTTCCTCCCTTCTTTCCTTCCTTTCTTTCTTGCGCTCCGCATCCCAACCTTGCGTACATCTCACACAAACTGATTGATCAACAATCAACCTTCACATTGATTTCTGTCAGGCAGATAAACAGCAACAGAGTAACCCAGGGTGTTTGGCACCCCCTTTTTACTCGGTGTGAATAGAGATGAAGTTTGCTCCCCGATGGCATAAGATATCACTCGGTAAAAGCAAAGGCTTCGAGGACTGGCTGCCTCTAGTTTCTGGCACGTAAGGTTAGACAACACCAATTGAGTGATTCTATCTCTCCACGAAAGATAGGGATTTTCTTTTCTAGGCACGCCCCAACTTATTTTCTATCTACCACCCCCGTTCGGGTTAAAAAGCATAGCAATAGGCAATAGGCGGGTTCACGTGCATTGGTCCTGGTGCGTGCTTGTACAAGATGAACCATTCCACGATCTGCGCCCCGAGCGCTCAGAAAAATTAAGGGATCTGCCCTGTCCCTCCCGGGGTACGCTTACTCGTTGAACCCGGAATGCCTAGAAGGCAGTTGGCAAGGCTCGTTTGAGCCTCTGTGCACTATTTATTTCACTCAAGCCAAAAATATGATTCTGTGGAACTGGCAATCACAGAAAATTTCTGTACGGAATAACCCTTCAATAGAGGAAAATAAAGTATCGGCACTTACTTGTGCTATTAGTGAGAAAACCCTTCATGAGGTGTGATACAGAGTTTTACTAGCCGATGCCTTATCTCAAAAAAAATTGTTGTGCACCAGAAGTGAAGTAGGGTAGCTGTAAAGCAGATCGAGGAGACGGCAAGGTAGCTCTGTTAGTAACAAAGCTAATAATTTCAGGGCGAGCCTTACGCAATTGCCAGGTGCCGAGAAGCCCCTACACTCTCCGCAAATACCAAAGACATGTCATATCGTCTCTCGTAGGCAGCATAATATCGTGCTCTATATAGTCAAGCCCCACTGTCCCGTATGAAATGCAGTGAATTCAAAAATCTCCTACGGAAACACTTACCTTTTGTCCCGAATCACTCACTCTACCAGACAAATTCTTTGGGTTCCACTCGTCCAGGATAGTGAGGCGCAACCGCAGTAAAGAGGGGAATACCATCGGACTAGAAAATCCCGCCGCACTGAGAGCTGAAAGTGTGCACACTCTGTCTTAAGCAATCGATTGTAGTTAACTAGTTAGTCCTCAATCAGACACATGCCGTGGGAAACTTCGTGGCCTAAAAACTAGAGAGTTTGAAAAGGGGTTTCAAGGCATGCAAGGCATTATGTGAACACTCGAAAAACAGTGGATTCCGGGGGCGGGAGAGGGGTTGACGTAAAATGGTATGACACGATGCCGGATTATCTGGTTAAACTGCGTCGTAGCAGCTATTTCGAGTTTGATCAGATAATGCGGTTCCTGTATTCCGCTCGCTGGCTATTCAATGAAGATTGGTTTGGTGTGCCCGGTTCAGGGTTTTTTTACTCGTCTTTGGAAAATGTTGACATTGGACGTCAGGCTTTGGAGATTGCTCCGAGCCCAATAGTTGGATTAGTTACTGACCTTACCACCTTTTTTGAATTATTGGCACACCCAAAAGTTCCTCAGGTCATCCGTTACTACCCCTCAATTCGTAAAGTATCCGGACATCAAAGTTCCTAGAACCGATGTTCTACGCCCGAATTCGAGGATCTCTAGCGGCTGAGTTGAAGTTGGACGTCAGAAACAGAAATTGATCCGTTGGCCAATCGGGTAACAGGACTCCCAATATCTCTGGCTTCCGGTTGGCCCCTGGATCTAAGATCGCCACGGTGTCCAACTTCGGCTTAGCCGCGCTAGCGTTCTAGGCTCAAGTGGTCTGTCCTAACGCTTTTTGTTTGCCTCCCCGTGGGCTAGAACTCGGCCAGTAGCCTAGCACTATTAGACGAGCCGCCCTACACCATACTTGTTTGAGCCAATAGGTTGGTTGGTTCGGGATATGAGACGATCTTTGATACACCCGTAAGGGCACCTGTCCCAGACAAGAGGTATCTGAAAATAGGGATTCACAAAAGATATTGCAAAATGTCAGTGCCTATTCGAGAGCCCATGGAGATCGTCAACTTCTGTCTTTGGATACTTCTTGCTTGGTGTAAGTAGCATACAAGAGCGGTCCAGATGAGGGTTATGATCAGCCTCTGCCTTTGCCCTCAGAGAATCCCTTCGGTCGGATGCCGAATTTCACGGAATTTTATGGTAAAAACTTGACTGTGTCTCTACCGAGAAAAAAAGACTTCTCACCCCGGGGATTTGTGGAGAATATACTTAGGTGAGGTTATTGTTTTTTTTATAGGTAGAACGCTGTTTAGGTAGCGACCCCGCTAGTACGAACAAAGGGATGACCGAGGCACCCTGGGGTTCGTCCTAGGTTGCCGATCGGAGTTCTAGATGTGTATGTTGAAGTCTATGGTCGAGAGGAGGCTATCTTTTGCTGTATCACGTCTCAGGATTAGACACCTCCGGGATTTAGAATATCCTACAGCTACCGTACTCATGTCTCGAGGCCAATAGTTGGCATACAATTGCCCTTTTTTTAGGTCCAGTAGTACTGGTATCATACTTGTCCCAGGCAAGAAGTATTCGAAAATACGAACCTCTCGAAATTATCCGTTACAACCAACGTGAAAATTTTCCACCGGACACACACCGCATACTTTCTCCTCACATATCACATTTTGGCACTGCCAACACACCACTTCATCCGGTAAAGCCAGGAATTTCCTGAACTTTGCTACTCCTCGCTTTTCTCACCACCCTCCTCCCTTAGGTGTGGCAGCCAATCAGGCTCGCTTATCCTAAGGCTTCCAAACACCCAAGGAAACAATTGCAAACCACAGTAACTGACTGTTTCCTCCTCACCATGTCTACCTCTCCTGTCAAGAGAGTCCAGGGACAACCCAGGGATCAGAAATCACCTTCCCCTGCCCCTGGCCCAGCCTCACCTCGCGTTCTCAACCCAGGATCACCCTTTGGCATGACTCTCAGGGGCTGCCTCCCCTCCGGAGCCTCCATTCTACACTCCTCTGCGTGCCCGAACAAAGGCCCCAATATCCTCGCCCGTACAGTTCTCCCCGGGACCACCTTCCCTGACGTCCGGCTGGAACTGGGTTGTACAACTATGTGCTTTGTACACCTAGGTTCAAAAACCGGTCCAGAAACTCCCGTCATAGCACCGGCTCCCCACCCCATGGGATTCCAAACAGCCCTGGCCACAATCTTCGGAGACGAGAGGGTAAACATGGTAGACGCCCAGGCCCTAGCGCAGCTCGCGGCAATGGCCTCCTCATACCAACCCTCCCCAGAAACCCGAAACACCATACAAATACCAGACTCACAACCAGCTGGAGACAGGGTTATGGAAAACACCCCCGCCTCCACCTCCCAAAAACTAATCCCCTTCGTACCGGAATCCTCCGTACCTGAACTCCCCATGGACATGGGAAATGGACAGAAAACCGAAAAGACAGGACTAGGGGACAGCCAACACGCACACTCAGCAACCCCCCCATCTTCCATCCTCACACCATTCTCCGACCCGTCCTTGCCTTACCTGACATCATCAGAGCCCCCCCCCCCGCCTCCCACTAGGTTCGCATCCTCATGGTCGAGTACAGCCTCCCCGATAGGCGGAGAGAAAACAACTAGAAGTGTGCGCTTCTCCTCCCCCCTGGCCAGGATCTGGTCGCCAAGGGAAATCCCCGACACCTTCTCGGAAGCCAACAGCAGCATCCGAGCAGCTCCCTGGGAGGAACAGGTAACAATAGACCTGTGCCAACTCCTAGACAAAGAAGGAGCGACCCCGGAGAACACAGGACTTTCTGAGGACTTCCTCAACGGTGCGGCCACCCGCAAGGACCTCATCAACTACATGGCGATCCTCGAAGACAGCATGGAAAAGAAGATGGTAGAAATGGAGGCACGCATCATAACCTCCATCACCAGGGCTAGAAACCCACAAACTCCCAGACCAAACAACCCCCCCCCTCCCAGTGCCCAGAACCCCAGACCCCCTGCCCCAAAGCCAACCCTGGTTGCAATCCAGAACCCCACCACCACCCCTGCCCCAAGAGAAAAAGAGAAAGAGGCGGTCAAGGAGAAGAAGAAGGAAACATGGTCCGCCATTACGGCGGCAGGTATTAACACGGACGGTTTCAAACTGGTACAGACCAGGAAGAAGAACGCGCCCGCAGCACCGGGAATAGGAAGGAAAAGTGCACCTTCCGCTCCCTCCACCCCACACGTCAGACAACGCAGACTACTCGTTAAGTCAGTAGAGAAAGGCAGAAGAGTTGGGGCCAGCGATTGCACACCGGCAAAGATCAGAGACGCGATTAATAATGCATCAACAAATACCAAGTTCGCATACGCGGAATACAACAGGAACGATGACCTGGTACTTACAACAGTAGGAGACCTGCCAGCAGAACCCGCACTGGCAAACATCAAGGGCATGACAAAAGCCCTTAACGACATCGGCATCTTCGGATTCAACATCGGCCTTGATACCCCTACAGTAAACATAGTGGTAAACAGTATCCCCTTAGCGACCTCTGGGGACAGGCATTAGACCCCCCAAGAGTGGAACATTGACGCACCAGCGTGGACGGAACTGGAAAACGAGCTCACAGCCTTCAACCCCGAGCTCAGACTCATGGACAGACCCAAATGGATCAAGTCCGTATCGGCCTTGGAGGCCGAAAATAAAGATAAATCCTCCATAATCGTGGCGGTAGAAGCAAACGACTGGCTCCTGAACGAGCTCAAAAAACTGCACCCATCGATGGCGGTCTACGGACTAAGATGCAGCTTCCGGAAATACATCCGCAAGGATGCATCAACCCACTGCGAGAGGTGCCTACAATACGGGCACCATGGAGCCGACTGCAGAATGCCATCGATCTGCAAATACTGTGGTAACCAACACCACCCCAAGGACCACATGTGTGGCTCCCTATATTGCACCGCCGGCAAAGGAAAACCGTGTTCACACACTATCAGGAGATGTGTAAATTGCGACGAAACATCCCACTTCACGGGGGATAGACACTGCCCTACAAGGACCAGAGCTTGCAGCCCCACCACCGCCGAGAAAGGCAAAGCACCGGCAGAGTCGGCCAACCCCAACCCCCATAAATAATTATGGCGACCACAGATATTATTTACCACAATGTCGGTGGGTCGATGAACGTGGTCACTGAGTTACTTAAGTACTCCCTGAAACTTAAACCGAAAATTATTTCGCTGGCCGAATGTCCTTTAGAAAATGGAGATTGGATGGAAATAAGAGGATACACATGTTACGCCAACACATTGGCAGAAAAACTAGGCTGCGCCACATATATCAAAAACGAATACATAAACATGTTTGTAATGGAACGTATATCTACCTCTTATGTTACTTTGCACACCTACGGCACAGAAATCACGATAGGCTACCAGAGACCTTCATCAAAAACCTGGGACCCAGACGACGACTGGCATAAAGGAACCCAAAACATAGTCATTAGAGACCTGAACGCCATACACGGCTCATGGTCGGCGGGCCGGCTAAACACCCAAGGCCGCATTTTGAGAAGGTGGCTAGACGCAAGAACAGACCTCAGTGTAGTCAACGCACATGGAGTGTCATACGTCCCACCAAACCCGAACCACACAAGCTCCACTATTGACCTCGTCATTGCGAACCCCTCCTGCGGAATCAGGGTAAAACACAGAACTATCGCCTCCGCCGAACATAAGGCACTAGAAATCAAAACAGGACTGATATGGAGATGCACGTCGGAAAGCCCATTAAGGTACGACAAGGCAGACTCAGGAAAAATCGAAACCGAGATACACCTCTTAAGGGAAGACGAAAGCCCCTCAACACTCCTAACGAAACTCACGAATATCATTCTTAGACATACCCCCAGAGCCTCCGGAAAGGCAAAGGCGTTCTGGAATAAAGACCTTGCCCAGATGAGGAAGAGACTTCTTGAAATAGTGAAAAACGGAACGAGAGGGAAGGAATTAGTGGAATCCAGGAGAGAATTCAGAAAAGCCATCTTTGGGGCAAAGCTAACAGCTAACGAAAAGGCCCTACAGGAGGAAACAGACCCAGAATGCTTCAGGACGGTAAAAATGAAAGCCACAAAGCATCCCATCCCAGCCCTACAAAGACCCGACGGCACCCTAGCAGCCGAACACAACCACATAGCAAAAGAGCTCCAAGACTCCCTGTACGGAGGAGAACACCGAAGGGACACACCAGCAGCACTGAACCCCACCAGCACGATAGTCGAGGACGGCGAAATCCAGAAAGCACTCAAGGCCTCCCCCAACGGCGCCGCAACAGAACCAGACCAGATCCCCACAAGGATGCTAAGAGTGCTGTGGAAACTTAAACCTGACCTCTTTCGGAAAACCATAAACCAAGTATACAAGGAAGGCATGCCCAGTTCCTGGAAAACAAGTTCCACGATCCTAATACCCAAGGCGAACAAACCCTCTTACACGATGGCAAAAAGTTGGAGGCCAATACAGCTACAACCGATCCTGGCAAAAACAATGGAAAGGATCATCACGAACAGGCTGACCAGCCTCAACATCCTCCCAGACAATATGTATGGGGGAAGGAAAAACTATGGCACCACTGACGCCATACAGGCCCTAGACACATTCATCAAAAGCAACAAAAACCGAAAGGTGTGCATTACGGCCCTAGACGTGGAAGGCAGGTTCGACAACCTAGACCTGGATAGGACCTGCAACATGATAGGAGAAAAGGACAAACACCTAGGAGACTGGATAAAATCCTGGGGACGCCACCGCCAAACAGTATACCGGTTTAACGGAAGAACCTCGAAACCCTTCAAAACGGACAAAGGCACCCCGCAAGGATCACCACTATCCCCCATGCTCTTCCTGATCAGCGTCAAGCATATGGTTTCGATCAAAACCAACGAGGATACAATCGTCCTCGCCTATGTTGACGACATCCTAACAGCCACAGCCTATACAACCAAGACCAAGGGACAAACGGAACATCAAGGCACCATCGACCGACTATGCGCAAAAGCAGAGGAGAGCAACTACCGGTTCTCCAAGCTCAAAAGCGAAGGAATCCACATCCGAACCAGAGGAAGGGATCGCATAATACCCATGGTGAACGGAGCCTTCATCCCGCAAAAGGAGGAACTCAGGTGGCTGGGATACTTCATCACCGAAAACTGGAACTGGGCCCACCACATTAAGACGTGGACCAACAAAGCGGCCAGGACAGGCAAGGCCATCGGCGCCCTCACATCCCGATACCAAATAGGAGGACTAAATGCTTGGTGCACTCAAAGGCTAATCAAGGGACTCATAATACCACAGTTGACCTACGGAATCGAGGTCTGGTCAAAGAAGACCCATATAAAGGAGGCGACCAAGGTCCTACATGGAGCCATAAGGAACGCCTTTAAACTAGAAATTAAGACACCCACCCTGGCCATCGATACGGAGCTGGGCATTCCACCGCTGGACCTGTACGTAAAACAGAGACAAGATAGACTCGCGCTCAGAGCCCACACACTAAATCGACACTCCCGGATGTCCAACGCATAGCTGGAAACATCAAACCTCCCCACAATCATTTCGAAGAGAGGGGGCATGAGTGACATCAGAGCTGGCATTGCATGAGACTGGCAAGAACGGATTGACCATGAAGACATCCGATACAAAGGCAAAACACGCGCGAAATATGGCCATCTACGCAATATGTCTAGAACCTCTTTCAGAAACATACTGTATCTCCGGGCAACCTGCGGATGGCCATACCAAACAACAACGGGAGAAAGAAGGAAATGCCCTTGCGGACGAGACACAATCACACCCGCCCATCTGATGACATATTGTGGCACGGTTAAGGCCACAAAACTGAAACTCCACAGCAACAAGACGATCAAAGAGCTTGCTGAGTGGATCGAAGCATGGCCGGAAGACCTCAAAGACCAAGACGGGAAAACCGCGGACAGGACGAAGTATAAGATCCAGACCGCGGGAGCCTCAATCAACTTGCCAACATCACAGCCAGTCGCACAAGATAGGGTGTGGTGCAATTGGAGATTGTACATCCAATGTCAACTATGCCCGAGAACCTTCGAAAACACGAAGAGAGAAAGGGAAAACCATGCCAAGACACACAAGCCAGGCGCTAGGGCCGGGGGGGGGAGAAGAGGAGCGGCGGTCGCCCGGTAGCTGGTGGGCGTAATGACCAGCAGAGGTATTTTCTTCTGTACACAACCATGGGGCGCGGAGGCGCAGGAATGGGTTTCTTTTGTTGAGGGTTTCATAACGTACACGACCATAGGGCTGAGGGGGCAGGTATGGGTTTCATTTGTAGCTGTGGGATTTATTTATTTTTATGTACACGACCATAGGGCGCGGAGGCGCAGGAATGGGTTTCTTTTGTTGAGGATTTCATAACGTACACGACCACTGGGCCCAGAGGGGATGGGGTGGGTTTCCACTCTTGATGGATATAAATTGTTGAGGAGAGAGGAAGTGGGAGGAGGAGTTTCTTTTGTTAAATGGGGCGAGGGGACCATGATGGTAGGCGCAAGGCGGAGTGGTGGATATTTCTTTTTAAGGGGGGTCAGACCAGGGGACAGTGTCCCTGGACGCACTTAGTGTCATTTAGTTGATTAGTGTAGAAAGAATGAAAATAAGGTTAAGAAAATACGAACCGCGAGTTTATATGGGCGCTCGGACACGCACGGATTTTTTACCATATATTTCGCGAATCCCTGCCTTATCCCTGTTTTCGAATACTTCTTGCCTGTAACGAGCACATGCAGTAGCCACCCCAAAGGGGTGCCAACCTTTGGCGCGGGGACACGAGTACGGTTCCGTACCGTACCATTAGGCCATCCACAGCATAGGGAGCGAGGTGCTTTCCCCATTGCTACCCCATTCGGTAACGCAATCAAGGGTGAAAGGGGGCTAGGTTTAAGCCACCTGCTAAACCAAAAAGAGCACATTATATGTCATTGAGGCTTTCAAAAGCAAACAAGATTACGGTTGTGGAGCACTGAAACCTCGGGAATTCCCTGTCCTGGCCTGGTTGGCGGCTTTTTGGAGGCTTGAGACAACTCGAACACAGTACAAGTAAGCTTCACCAGTGCTCTCTCTGAGTTTAACTTTAAGTTACTAGCTAGTCCCTTTTCAACAACAATAATGCTTAAAACATTGAGGCCTAATGGAAGGCACCATTGGACTGAAACCTGTTTATAAGGAACTCGGAACCACCGGTGGTATTGTTTCAGAAGGAAGACAAGGCAGTCTAAGGGTCGGCACAAGACCTTAAGAAGGAATATTATCTGATTCCTGGCGATCCATAATCCCGCCAATACGTACCTGATTACCGTACCCCCAGAAATCGGAGCGAAGAGCGATTTTGGATTGGACGAAAGAGTGAGGAGGGGTCATGGTATTACAATGCCGTACTAGGACCCTTGACAAAGGGGGTGTTTAAGCTAAAATAATCAAACATTGACCATTCCTTATCCTGTTGTTTGCCCACAGGACTTGAGTTCTGTGCTCAGGTGTCTGTGCTCGAACAACCTCTGTGGGACAAGCGAGGGGTATACCGTACGGGTGTTGTATGATATTACCCGTTTTCAGCCAAGATAGGGCATTGCTTAAGGTTAGACAGTACCTGATACCTGAAGTCAGCCCTTTCGACAACTGAGACCATCAAACAAAGCCAAGGGTGAAGACACTCTAAAAAAAACGGGGCGGTACTAGCACAAGGTAGCTCTTCATATAACTGCCGAGTATTTACTCCTCTTTATTTCTATCAACTTTGTTTTCTAATTAACAATTGTTAAATGGGGATGTGGTTTTGGGAAGCACTAGTACAGGACCCTGGGTTAACAAGGTAACAGAGCTCGCAGGCTTAGTCTCAGGAACACATTCAGCCATATAATCTCTAACGCCCGAAACTGAACTTGTTTACTGAGGAGAACTGGTGTAGATAAGAGCAATTCCGTTTTACTAACTACTTACCCAATAGGAAACGGAGTTCATAGAAATGGAGAGGAGCGAATATCAGATAGTTCTAGAGAGAATTCCCCTCGATCAATTTATCTTTCTTTCTTTCTGATAGGGTGTGTTCATTGTTAGTTTCATTTGGTAATTTTGTTCGTCAAAAAAGGTTGATTTCAGACATCGGGAGCCATCCAGCCTCGAAGGCCCTGCCCCCACGAAAAACCGGGCAAACAATAAGGCACAGATGGGTGCCCTACCATTTCGTTCCCTACAGTCCGACGGAGCAACCGGCCACCAAGAAGCAAGCATACCTTGTCACCCTCGCGAATTGGGATTCCGGTATGGCTTTAGCACGGGCACTAGAGGGATAGGGTAGTCCGCAACCCCATCTTCCTAAAAACTACCGTATACTGCCGGCAGCCTCGGAATCGATCAGATTTTCCCAACTTCCGAAAAGCAACTTCATATGCTATTATTTTACTTATCCCTTTTATACAAACACTGCTCAATCATGCGAAGAACACATGTATAGAGCGGAGTTGATTCTATAGAGATGGCTCTTGCTCTAATACCTCTTAGAGTGCAAAATATGTAGGAACTTGGGGTGTTTGCATCTATAGGGAGAGGAAAAAGGACAAAATGGTTTGGCTGGGTGATGTGAAATATATTGATCAAAGTAGTACGGCCACTTGCTATATTAAGACTAATATGCTTGCTCCGGGTGGCATACCGTAGCCCTCTCCTATTGTACCGGTATCATGGTCACGGTATTCTGTTGACGATTGATTGGAAAGTGTATACCATACAGAAGGAATCCTGTACTGTCGGGAAGTGATGTTCTGCCAGGAATGCTGCAACCGGGCACGATACCATGTTTCGGTCTATCTCGCAGTAGATCTATCGGGGGATCGGTCCTTTCCCCCCGACATCGGACCAGGCACGAGATCTAACCAGTCTTCCTGAGCCAAACTTTAAATATTATCACTTAGATTATAGTAGGTAAGGATCTTGCCATTGCCGTACCGTACGGCACTTCCGAATTTTGTGACTTATACCGGGCCGATGTTTTTGCCATGTGCATCGCGCCTCTCGTCTAAACATACGGTCACCCTTAGGAGCTTCGAGACATTCCTTCCGGAGTTGAGCAAGAAAAGGAATCTGTTTCTCCTATGAAAAAAAGAAACTCAGCGGCCTACTCTCCTTCTTTCCTTCTTTTTTTTTCCTTTTTGCGAACCTGGACAGCCAACTAACATAATGCCTTCGGTTAGGATAGGAAGAGGGGCAAAGAAAAGGGAACATATTGGGAGAAGAAGAAAAACCAATACTCAACACAGGTCTCTTCGGTGTGTAAGTTCCCAATTCGGAAGGTTCAAGGACAATGGATAGTGCCCTAGGATCCCGGAAAGAAAAACGGCTCAGGAGAGTATTGTACTAAGTTAGTACCCTTCGAAAAGTGAAAAAAAGAAAAAAAAGCGTAAGAGTATTGTACTGTGCTCGAGTACTCCTCGAAAGATTTAAAAAAAGGAAAAAAAGGGACTCGTACTACTACCATTATCTTAAGCCCCTCTCTGCCTTACAGACACCCTGCACCATTCTATCCCATAATGCGGATACACCCCGACGGTGTCTAAGACTCCATCGTTTGTAGGAGTTGTGAAGGTCGGTACGATACCCGGACCGATATCCTGACCAAGTCGGGTAGTTCTTAGTTCTACCCCTCGCTATCATATTTGTGAGGATCTGTTCGTAGCGTATCGGGTACGGCACACTTTCCCGACCTCTATTGGACACCCAGTTGAAATAGGGGCCGAATAATTCTTACATGGGATTCCTGACGCGATGTGCTGAGTCTAGCGGAAGGCCCGGGAGAGGTAGAAGTTTCTCACTTTTCTGGTCCAACCATGGTCAGAGAAGATAGACACTAGCCGGTATTCCCTCCCCTGTGCCTGGCTTTGCCAAGTTTAGCCACCGGCTTCTCTGGTTCTAGCAATTGTTAGCGCTGAATCCAAAACTCGATCCCTTAGACTGCCGGCGGATTGATCGGGAAACATACGAATCATTTAGTAGAATAAGCAGTGAGTTAGGGATCTGTTTATCGGAAGGTTCGTGTTAAACTTGTGTAGGGACATCAGCCGTCTAACTCGGTCTTTCATGGGTTAATAAGCTCATGGTCAGGGACGTGCCTGAGTGTTCTCAGTATTCAGAATTCAGTTCTTCTCTATGCATTGCCTATAAATATGAGATGCCGATATGGGAAACTGCCGCAGACGCAAGAAACTCGAGAGGAGGCGAAGGAACGCTGCAGGTATTGCCGATCTCATATCCTGGACCAATCGTCAATCGGCACAGTACTTAAATAAGATCGGGGGCTCTTCTTTCCCAAAAGGGAGCCTCCACTGCGCCGGTTAATATCCAGGATGAGTACTGCTTGGAAGGGGTTCATTGCAGTGCTTGGTGAGACTTTTTGGTTCACCGTGTAATTTCCCCACCGGTTTGGCAAAATCTATAGACGAGAGGCTAGTTCTGCGAAGAGAAAGGCGGGCTTGATAGTCAGGGCTCTGGAGTGGGGATGCTAGTATATATGATAGCTTGAAAATTTTTCGAATTGAACACTAGTGATTGCACCTTTCTCTTTCTATCAAGCTCGATACTTTACCGACTGTCACTGAACCACCACACCTTCTTGTCCGCCTCCGGAGCTGGTACTAAGTACTGCAGTCCAGCTTTCCTACTCGTGATTCATGAAATAGGAATCTTCGCTAGGGGTACGAGAAATAAGGCAAGAAGCCTCGCTCGAAGTGATCACGAAACCCTTCAATCAACTTTCCGCCTACTCAGAAATCTACCCACTCTAGAACAAAACAAAATTTCAACCCTTAGCTAAGAGATACGTGTTCTTGTGTGCTGCGCAGTGCGGGTAGTAGTTTCGGATTTCTCTTGGAATTGGCACTCCTCACGACCGGATTCCGGATTCCAATGGTCAAATATCCTCGTATACTTAGAACCCAGACTCGCCAGAAATGACTATGCTTCCGAGGCTAAGGTTCTTGGTGATAGAGATTCGTCCGCTAGCCTTGGGTATAGGGTTCGCCTACGGGACTAGTGAAGGAGCTTGTAAGATTGGTTAAAAGTTCAGCCCCTGCAAGCTGCCCCCGGAGGTGTGAGCACTGGCGTCAACACGCCTACTTCAGCTCTATTTCACACTCCCTTGTGGGAGCCGTGAGCTGGGCCGGAGGACCTGTCAAGGATCTCCATTTGGTGCTAGGGCAGGCAAATTGCAACAGGGCACTTGTAGACTGTTATTGTACGAGCACAGTTCAGCACATCTATGATACTATACCTACCTTCTAGTAGCGATCCCCGTCACTAGCGGGAGAAAATTGTCACAACTTGTGATGCCCTAGAGAAGTTAGAACGAAGTCTTCACGAAGGGTTAATGTTGTAAATTCTAGTACAAATTTAGTAGGAATACTGTGCTCCAAGGACTGTTTCATAGGTAAGACTGCGCTTAATAGGAGGGTACGGTAATAGCAGCCTCCCCTCGTTTACAAGTACCCAGGCAGATGAGTTGCTCGGATCATGGCGTCCGCGCTGATCACTTCTTGACCTGTTCCTCCCTTTCGACTCTTACCCCGGACGAGCCCAGTACCACAACCCCAATCACTCAGCCTGGCAATTAACTACGAGTAACAGGTAAGCAGTGCCTGAACATTCGAGTACCAATTCAGCACGGGTACTCAGATACGCACAGATAATTAATTATATATTATTCTAATCCCTGTGTTCGGATACTTCTTACCTATTGCTTATAGAACCAGGTTTGTCCAAGCTAAATTTCAATTCTATTGCATGTGCTTGCAGAGCAAGCCAAGTGTGACACAAGGGGCACCAGCTGTGAAAAAGAATAAAAATTTGAGCCTCCGTATAAAAAGAAAAAGAAAGAGGGGGGAGAGGGGAAAGAATGGTAGTTAGACAAGGTAGATCGTGGAGTTCCGTAGCAGAGGGGGGAAGGGGGGGAAAAACCGAGTGAAACATAGCAGATCATACCAAGCCGTGCTACGGGAACGACGGAGAACACACCTAGAGTCTCTCGCTTGATATAGTTAAGTGAGCAATAAGACCGGCCCTACGGTTGTCAGATACAGGTTCCTGGGACATTGTGGATGCATGAGAATCACCTTAGAGCTCATCGTTGATATAAACTACCGGATTTCCCAGCCATTCGGAAGCCTTTTCCTCTCCCTTCCTCTCTTTCTTTCTTTCTTTCTTCACTTTCAAGCTCGTTGTCCTAATCGACGCCCTTCGCCCAATCCGACAAAATGTCTCTTCTGTCGCCCCATTTTGTGCTCCAGGAGGTTACCAGGCATGATCTGAGTCTGGCGTCTATTTGTTGGGGATTTACACTTGGATTTGGATTCCTCACGACATGGGAAGCGATTAGGCAGACTTTGCGGGCTAGAACACCTTGGAAGTCTATCTATGTGTGGATGATATGGGGCGAGCTTTTTGTCTGTTTGGCGTTTTCAATTATTTGCTGGCTGTATCTCGATGGGGTAATCGGACCAAGGTAATTGGAAGTCCTTCGCAGCTCCATGGAAGAGCGTGTTATGTGTCCACCATATGCTAACAAATATTCAGTTTCTGGTTTTATTTTTTCATCTGTGGGTTTCACTATCACGCGGTTTTTCTTGGAGCTCTGGAATTCTCAAAGAACTATACTAATTTAATCAGTAACACTCTGGGCACTCCAAGTCCAACTTCTTCTCCAAATCATCATAAATAGAATCACAGTCATTGTATCAGACAAACCCCGTGCGGCAAAGATAAAATGGGGGGTTGCGGCCTTGATCACAGCAGTCAACATCTCGGTCTACTGCATATGGATCCCAGCCCGTCTCCAAATATCTCACAAGTGAGTAGTAGTCATTTGATCTTCACAGGATCCAGTAACTAACGGTTTCGTAAAAAGGTACATCCACATCAATGATATCTGGGACCGTTGCGAAAAGGTCATATATCTGGTTGTCGACGCCATTCTCAACTGGTACTTTATCAACACCGTCAGACAGCGACTCGTCAAGCAGGGCAGCGCAAAGTACAACAGACTTGTAAAGTTCAACGTGCGGATTATCTTTTTGTCGTTGACTATGGATGTGAGGAAGCCATATCGAAGATCTGGATGATAGAGGACTAACATATTTTCTCCACAGTGTTTGATTATTGGAACTATGAGTCTTAAGAACGGCTTTGTGTTTGTCCTTCCTGCCCTGTCTAGAATATCAGAACTTTAGCTAAAGAGTATCACCAGCTACATGCAATTCCACCCACTAGCATACACCGTTAAGCTCATGATCGAAATGTCCATGGCTGACCTCATCCGTACCATCGCACGAGAGAAGAACGAATTCAAGGGCAACCGAAGCTACGAACTCAGCATCGGCGCGGGGAACCGAGGCCACCAAGATGGGAACCATTCACATGTGGCCGGAGTAGGTGGAGTGGGTATCACTTCTGTTTCAGGAGTAGTAGTTCAAAAGGAGGTCATCATCGAAAGTCGCAGTATGGACCAAGACAGCGAAGCATCAACTTCGAAAGACAACGTTCATCACCAAGAGCAGGAAGATGAGTCGCCATTGAGGAATGAGAGTTGGGAGAGAGTTGCATACAATACCACCAACATTACGAGCCACTAGGCGATGATATCTTTTATTTGATTCAGTTTGCTGATACATAGATCTTGGGTCCATCTCTTATTGGCAATAATAATGATTTTTTTCGTTTTGTCTCTTCAAAAGGGTCTATGCTGGTATAGTTTATTAGTCTAATATTTGTTGTGAATATTCATTTCATGTATTATAAGGTTCTTTCAATAATGTTCTACAACACCTCGGCAATAATAATAATGTTTGAAAGAAATCAAAGGCGACAAAGAGTAACGCTGTCTACCTTTGAGAAATCACTGGTCTCCACTAGCCGCAGTTTTGGACTCCCTACAAATTGTGTATTGGTGAGGGGCTGGTGCCCTGGCGGAAGATCCTGCACCCCAAAGGTTCCAGCAGCACGTCAATTCATATGCAATAACCCGAACAACCTTTCTCTAACCACAAGTACTCTTCGACTGCAATCAACCCTAAACACGAGTGATGAATTATGATTGCCATTATCCTAACGCATGGTCGGCCGAACACCTATATGCCATCCAGTACTCTCTACACGAATTCAGAAAGAAGGTTTTAGTGTACAGGTATAATACCCGTTATACAGTATCTGCGTAAAGCTATCCTCCCCTTTGCTCCCTATTTCCCCGCCAGCCTCTCTAGAACGAGAACGAGGGTCAACATGGGTCTTAATAGCGTCACCATGGCCTTCCGTAAATTTGTAGTTCTTGGACAAAAGTCGTCATTGGTCGGGCAAAGTCCCGATTAAAAAGCCCCCAAATAAGCGAAATCCGACCCCAATTAAATCCACAGCACCTAAGAACCTCACTGTCACTAATCACAAGAATTCACCCGCTGGCAACCAGGAACTCGGAGACTTGGTACATGTCTCTTTTGCAATTAATTGTGAGCTGGGCCTTGTGCAAGCTATTGATTGAGGCTCAAGCTGTTGAAAAGTTAGTGCCAAGCCTCGCGATTTGTATGGGGCATGGAACAAGGTAATATCATATGATACATACCCGTAGTTTGAAAACCCAGATCTTCGCAGGTCCACCGGCAGCGCAAAACAGGTCCGATTCAGCTGAAATTTGGATATTGTGAAGCCTAGACCAGCTCCCGGTTCCATGATGGGATTGACATCAAAATGATGCTGCCGCACGGTTGCGAAAGTAGCCATTTTTTATATTTTGGTGTAGAAAAGGCAGGTCACAATGACCGGAAGCAAGTACCCTTTCATATGACCCACCTTCTGTTCTAGGGGCCCAACAAAATTTCAAAGCCTCTCTACACAGGCGACTAGATGGTAGGAGATTCCTAGGCCTATCAATGGTGTGAGTAGTAAAATATTTATACCGGGATTCTCGGCTACTTGAACATACAACTTGGTGGGAGTTTGTGAGGGGGTGACGCGGTGGAGCTCCAGCTCCTATTCCCTTTTCACTATTTTGCTGTGGTTTTGGTAGGCGGCCAGCGATGAGCTATCATACCTCCAGGGGCTGGATAAATTTGATGCCTAGCAGCAAAACAGCAAAGCCACAGCAAAATGCTGAGAAAAAAAATAAGGCCTTCCTGATTTTACACTTTCCGCGTCCAACCCCGTCATGAATTGTTGTATAAATATATCTACAAGTGGCTAAGAATTAAATTATTTATAGCCTGCACTTTATCTGGTTAATTGATCTAGGATCCGTCCTGTCTAACATTTCCGTGGGTTCCGAAAACACAAAATCCGGGACCGTGAGGAGTATTTCTGCGTATCTTTGACAAATCTTGAAAGATCGTCCGGGGCAACGAAGAGTCCGGCGGAGTGAAATCCGGGGCAACGAACGTGACAATAGTTCCTTCATCCCAGCACAAATATCTATCAAGCTAACGTCAGAGCTAGAATAATTGAACCACACGCTAGGATGTCGGAGTTGCCTCTCCCGGTAACATCTGTTGGATTTTTCTTTTTATCTGTCTCGGGGGACGGCCGAAGGTTGGTTTTTTTCCTGGGTGGTCCCCCCGTTTATCGGAAGTGGGGAATTCAAGGCATCTTATCATGAGGTCCAACTATTCCAATTCTTACGGCGCAGTCTGGTGGCACAGCTCATCTTCACTCGTGCATTTTCCTCCAAGAATGTCATTTCTTGTCGCCCCAGAAATACAATAAGTTAGCCTACTCTTCAATTACCACAAAATCTGGCGAGCAAGAACACTCACTCGCCGTGAGCAACATATTGAAATCTTAGATGCTCTTATGCAGAGTAGAGTTATGTGGGAAGACCAGAGCTCAGGAGTTTTCCAATTAGGTAACTTTTTCTATGGATCCGGTGGAAATTTTTGATGCTTATCATACCTTGAGTTTAACCCCTGCCCACATAGAAAACATATTTACTGTCACCGGTTTCCATCTTATTCTGGCTTAAAACCTAACATCAGGGCTGTTTAAAGGGGTAGCTATACCACTAGCAGTCCACCTCCTAAGAACACAGGTTAAATCCTTCTCCTCTTTGCCCCTCAACATACGTATGAGAAGGACTCGTCGATGGGAGATAAAATTGCATATTGAGTACCATCAGACTGTCTATTGAATTTTTTGGCCCTCCCCCATGCCCTTTGTTTGCTGCTCCACCCCTCACTTACACCTTATAATGATTATGAAATAGTTACTAGTATCACCTTCTCACGCAGCCATCTTGATAGGACATTTTTCGGGATCCAATTCATTTCGTGCTTTATGCATGTCTTATAAATTGTTTCGGCTCCATGCTGGGCGAGCTTGGTACGCTGCGGAAGTTCCTTCTTGGGATATGCGCTCATACTGCGTCACTCGGGGTCAGTTAGTCATGGAGGAAAGTGTGAATTTTTGGCAATTTTTCGTTTCACATTTCACAAGGAGGCAAACTTCGTCAGAGAAGTGAGAACAGGAGCGGAGTGATCAAAAATAGGTTAACCCCCAAGAAGCAGAAAAGAGCTTTTATGGCTTTGGCTGGTGCTAACATCAACATCCGGCTGGACCTAGATTTACCCCTTCAAGCTCTCCCAAAACTCTTTCTCGGTGTGCACATCAACCTTCAAATCGAAAAGCCAGTGGCGATCTCCCTTCCTCTTTGTATTTTCCGCCTCCACCTCGTCGATATCCTCCCGCCCATCCCCCTTCTTCTGGAGAACCTTCTTGGTCCCTGCCTTTGCTCTTTCCGCTCCCTCCTTACGATCTTCTTTCTTCAGAACTCTCCTAATCATCCAATCACGAATTTTCCTAAGAATCCACAAATCTCCCATCACGGCGACCCCGAACCAGAACCCCAAGTCGGTAACTCTCTCCGAACGTTCCATTCTCTGACTTTCGAAGTACTTTATTCCGACCAGCTCGGGATTGGGGCCAGCGTCCTCGGCCCAGGCGCTTCTGAGCAAGGCATTGCACAGAACGAGTGACTCTTCAATGCCCATCGCAGCGCCCTGCCCATGGAATGTATTCATCGGGTGAGCCGCGTCGCCGATAAGTACAACGTTCCCATCTGAAATGTTGCGAAAGAAGGTATGGTTGATGCGGACTTTCATGAACCTTTCCGAGCGGGAAGTGATTTCCGAGAAATTGACTATGGGTAGCCTACAGTTCTCCGTGGACGCAGTATACGGACAGTTATCATACAACTTCATGGTCTCAACCGCTTCCTTATCCGTATACTTCCCGCGACCAGTACTTGAGGCTGGTGACGGCTGGTAGCATATCCAGAATACTCTCCCCTGCTGAAGCGAATATGTAGTGTACGCCCCTGGGACATCACGGAGGAACCAATGCATGGCCCCTAACCCCTCATCATCCCCGCGAGCCGTCAATAACTGCGCAGGCAACGGCCTTGTAATCCCATACAAAGCAGTCCAGTGCGTTGGTGAGCACTCCCAAACTTCCCTCTTAGGTCTCAACAACGCAATAGCCGGTGTGAGAAGGCTGAATGGGAGCATGGTACTAAACGGACATCTGCTCGGCCGGCCCACCTCCCCCGCTAGGTTTCGATATACCTCCTTTCGCACACCAGAGTACACTCCGTCCGCGCCAACAATGTACTCCCCGGAAACCGCCTCCCCGGAAGCAAACATCGCTTCAACACTCCCGCCATCCAGTGTTTTATAACCCCTAAAGTCGCGATTATAGTATATCCTCCCACGTAATAACGAGTACCGCTGCAATAGCAACAACTGCAACGGCCCGCGCTCAACGGTTTGGAGAGTATGCGGGTCGGGGAATAAATTCTCTGCCTCAGCGATGATGGTCTCCGGCTTCGATGCGTGATGCAGGACAGTTCTGTTGAGTGGCATCCCAATGCCCTCACGAGCTAGATCGAAGTTCAAACCACGAAGGATGTGGATTGCGTTTGGAGAAAGGTTTATAACGAAACCGGATTTTGTGGTGTCCTCCAGGGATGAGGACTTTTTTTTCTCCTTGTTAACCTTTGGATAACAGTGGGTGGTAGGGGGAAGAAGAATAGGGAAGAGGGGAGGGGGTTGGTGATTACCTTCTCGAAAATCACTGGCTCGTAGTATGCTGCTGCGTGAGTTAATAACTGCACCCCCAGCGATAGTCCTGTCAGCCCCCCTCCGATGATCAGCACTCGTTGCTTTTTATTCTCCGACATTGCAAAGTAACTCAGCTTGCTTTCTTTCTCCTTCGATGTGAAAAGGAAGCCGGTGGGAGCGGGAGTGTGAGTTGAGGGCTGGTAGGTAGGTAGATAAATTGATCAAAGAAAAAACCGTTAATATTGTCCTTGCTCAATATTGTTCCGCAAATGGATGGGTAACTAGAATTAGTTACGTTCAGAGATTGCCAAGAAACGTGATGGCGGTGGTGGGCAGTTCTGGTAATGGTGGTGGTTGGAGCGGAAGCTTATCACGCTTTCGTTTGTGGAATGTAAATGTTTCACTAGGAAGCGTCGGGGTGCGAACGTGGACTTTGTGGAAAGTTTATTTGGCAAAGGAGGGCTGCACAGTACCTAAACACGGAATTACCGTTCCTGCAGTGCCCTGTCCCCCGAGTCCCTGTTCTGGGGTGAAGTGTGGTGAAGGATGAGGGTTGGGTGCTCTCCGAGTGATGGATAGTGAGTTAGCTTAGTATCTATTTTTGTTGATAATTTTGTTTTTAAGGAATTGCCCCTCAAAACTGCTGTATCGGGGTAGCCGGTAGCGGCCCTTAGATTCCAAGAATTTGCTTTATCAAACTGATTGAGTATGCCCCCCGGCATCTGAGTGTGGTAGTCTGCCTTTAGTTTTGTTAAGATACTGGAGGCCAAGAAAGAAATGGGCCTGTTGTGGAAGATCCAGTTGAAAAGAGGGTCTACCATTCTTAGCGTGGTCTACAATACAAGCATATGGACTGATTGGGCCCTGTTCTACATCGAGGGGGATAACAGTAGCTTGCACCTCTCGCTGAAGTTAATTCCCATTTCCCAATCTCTTGAGATTACTGAAAAGTCCCCAAAAGAACCCACGAAACCGCAAAAGCATGCAAGAGCTATCGTGCTTTATCACAAAGCCTAATCCCTCAACTCCGCTTCTATGCCTTGATCGCAATTTAACTTTTCGGGAAATTTGCACCTAGCTGACGGTATGTCATACGTGAAGGCACGAGCAAGCGCAGCAACAGTGTCGCAGCACCTGGCAGTCTCGACTAACTTGGGAAAGCATTGGCCAAAGGTTCTGGCTTGATACTGTAGAATCTGATAAAAAGTGCCTTCTGATATTTATCGACGTCCTGGAATACCATAGTGTGACTGCCCTCAATGGCAAGTTATTTGTGGGAATTACCGCATATCTTCTAGTTCATTCCATCTCTGCCCTCAGACGGCCTTGGCATACAGCCTTGTGTAATTCGTGCGCCATTTTTATATTATCGTACATTTATCACATCTAGAGGTTTCACAAATTTTGAATCGTTTGTTTGATTGGGCTAGGCTATTCTGACTCCTCAATCATTACAAATCGACCCCACCTTTCCTCAGCCCATAAATCTTTGTCGACCGACCCCTCAATTCCTTTCCCTCACCCGTCGACCACCATCCCGCCTGGCATCAGGGCAAGACAGGGAAAAACGGAAAAGGATTTCTTCATGTCCCAATAATACGAACTCTTTTATTACGAGTCTCGATATGAAAGCCTTGAACAGCCCTTCTCCCGATGAGAAGTTTGAAATTCCTCCATGGCCGCCCCCCGCCTGAGCCCCGCATACGGCATCAGGACATTCAATCCCGCCACGGTTGGCCCGGTGGGGACTGGCTCCTGCAAACCGACGAACTCGTCGAAGCGGTACTGGAGAAAACGAATCTAGAGAAAATAAATCCGATAGCCCTGTCTTGTTTTGCTATGGCGATCCGGGGGTTGGGAAGACTTACGCGTACATCAGGTAAGAGACCATCCCCGAAGAAAGGGGAAAGAAAAAATAAACCAAGAACTAACAAACCATGATTTCAGTTCCCTGGTGATAAACTACATTGCCTATCGGGTCCGAAGACAGAGTATTGCAGTTGCCTGTTTCTACTTTGATTTCACTACTCAGGAGGAGCAGTCTCCGACGAATATGCTAGGTGCCAGAGCTGGCCCTAATGGATTGGAAAAGATTCCGGAAGAACCATTCCAGGCTTTTCAAAACCAGAAAAAGGTTATTCGGATTGTCGAGTCAAGCTTCTTGATTCACTAAACCAAATCCTCCAAAAGTCACCAGGCACTCGAATATCCTGACTGGGAGACCACATATCCAGGGTGATCCGGGGTGAGATTGAGAAGCATCTTGCTGGAAGAGTAGCGACTGTATCCATCAGGCGGGAGGCAGGTATTGTAACCCCCGATGCCTTTCCCAAAACTATATGTGGAATCAACCAGACTGGGAACTCCACTTTTGAGATGCCCGCTAACAGGTTCATGCATGCAGCGAATAAAGGCGTAACGCGGGGAAACCCTAAGGAAAATTCTAAGACTTGCGACAAAGGGTCTGATGTGGATAACTCCACCCTACGCGGGATGAGCTCTGTCACGCTCTGGCAGTCGAAATAGGATCAACGGATCTCAATATCGAAAATGTTCCTTCGATATAGACATTGCTAGACTGCTGTCAAGGGCTCGTCATCACAGATGAGGAGGCTTCCACCGTCCGTTTTGTCCATTTCACTCTACAAGAATATTTTAAGCACCCAACCCAACACGATAATACACTAGCTCCCACATTCCAGGCGACCACGATCGACTACGACCGAACATCGCTAAGCCTGGTCATGATGGAGGGCTGGGGCTGTTAGGTGCTGAAGGCTATGACCCCAGGACTGTCTGGGGCGGAGGGGGCATAAGGTCTCTTCATGCATTTGAATGTTGAACTCAATGTACTCTCAATAGCTACATAGATAGGCTGGTTAATGCCGGTGCTATCCCCGATTTAACTATTGTTTAACCGTCTAAAACGCATGATACTTTCTTGTAGGCCTAGCTGTGAATATTGTGACATAGAGCGGTCCCGGCCTAATAAGCCCTTCCACAACATGCCGTATATCGCTAAACCTCGCCTCAAAGAACATTCTATTGAAAGCCTCATTAGCTTGTTTCAAACATTAGGCCTCAAGGAATTTTAAGGTAAATTGCTGTACCGGTAGTGAGTCGGGCTCTAATAAGCAAAGAAACTCATCACCGGCAAAATATTGAGACCAGATGCGAAAATGGATTTCTCTCGTTCGGGGCCCGAAACAAGGTGTCTAGTCCCTCACAGACTCTACTTTGGTGCTCTCTACACGTATCTTGTTCCTAATAGTGGCTTTCATTTACTGTGCTTAAAGAGGGGACCTGCCTACAGAGATTTATATCTACCGGCGCAGCTAAAAATCTAAAATCCACGGTGGATCAGAACTCCGGTTCGAAAAACCTAGCCTGCTGGTATCGTGGTTGACCTCCACTGGGCCGATCGCCGAAACATGAGTCAGGCTCCAGAAACAACATTCTCCCAAGCAACAGTATCATAAACAAATCTGTTGAATGCTAAACGATACTCGAGCACAACCTATAATTGTCCCCAAGGTGCTGTAGAGCATATAGGTAGCTTATGGGCGGCTCCCACGAAACTGCTACTTGTGGCCAATGGTCTTGATCTCCAATTGCTCACCTTACACGGGAAACCCCTCCTAGCCTCAAAGCCATCAAGCCCGGCGGTCACGCTCCGCTCAGAATTCTAGATAAAGCCCATATTTGCCGTCCCAAATCCGACAAAGTTCTGTACAACTCACCACTAGCCAATACCCTGCCCTCAGTACACTAGCAAATTTTGGCACTCTCCATAGCTTCATTATGTACGCTTCAGTTACCTACATTTATGTCATATAGAAGGCTTCGTGAGAATATCTGGCCTTCTCTCCAAAGCATAACAGGTTTCATCGGCTCCTCAGCCTTACCAGTCTCTCCTCTTAAAGCCATAGAGCAAATGACAAGATTTGATGCTTTGGATTCCTAATGGGATGCGCAGAACACCGCACCTGCCGCCTCAGTTGCTGGCATCGGTTTCTCTTGTTTGCCATCCCGATGTCCGATACCGGAAGTCGCTCCCCCAGGGCTGTGGATGCACTTGTCTCACACCTTAACCCAGTCGGTAGCCTTACCTGCGTCATAGAATCATTCTTGCTTCCCAAAACACTCATTCCATCAGGCCGGGAATGCACTTACGGGACGGGAATATAGTTTCACTAATCTAACAGAAAATGCCCAATCATTGTCACCGATCAAGCCGGGCGAGCTCCGTCTTGGCCTTCGAAAAAGTATAAACTCCCCGCCGGAGCTTTTGTGCGTCATATTTCAACGAATTACGTGAGGAAAAACTACGCGAGAAATTCCCGAAGTGCTGATCAGTCCGATCACGGTGATACATAAATGGGGGTTCTCCCCAGTATTCAGAGCTTATCCCAAGTCCCACCTTAATATTTGATACTCTACTGTAAAGGAAAATAATAGCCAAGTCCAGACAAAAAGAGAGGAAAGAAACAAGATGCACTGCAAAGAAATAAGTTCAAGTCCCAACCCCGTCTTTTTAAACTTCCCATGCTAACGTTTAAACCCCAGAGCTGCACAGCTTCCACGCACTCATTCCAGCCGTAATCATCAACCCGAACTGTCCGAAATGAAACAATCCACCCTTATACCTCCCTTTCCCACTGCTGTTGTGCGGGCTACCGACGTAGCCATGAGTGTACACAACTCTGCAAGCAAGCCAGAACCCAAGGAGCGAGGATGAGACAGTGGGGTAGTGAATTGCTGACGCGAGGAAAGCCGGTAACACGACAGCGAGGTTCTCGAGGTAGTTTGAGTGCGCACGCTGAGCGCAGTTGAAGCGGAACTTTTCCTTGTCCTTGGAGGCGTCCTCCGCACTCGCATAGGCGTTCGGGTAGGGGACTCCCGACGCCTTGCGGAACCTACCGACCAGAATGGTGTGGTATTGGCTCACGAGGGCGGTTGCGAAAAGACCAGCAAGGGCATAGCTATGATTTGAAGATTAGCATCCGAAGAATGGCAACAGAAAATGAAGCAATCACCTATACTCGTGTGGGATGGAAGAGAGAGTCATGATGCAAGTTGGTTACCTGTTGTTGTTGAGGAGAGTTGCAGTGGAGGGGGTTGATTTGAGAACAGTTGCTGTTTTACCTTCCATCAGGGAGGAGGCGGCACAAGTCCACCTTTTTATCATCCCTCCTACCCTATATCCCACAGGGCACTACAGGACACCTTTCATCACCTCCCTGGCCTTCTCCTCGGTACTCCGACGACTAAACTAGCGAAACCATTTTTCCACAGCCACTAACTATGATACTTCATTTCAGCCGAGACCGGGTGCTTTGGTTCTGGAAAGTTCTGAACGAAAAATCAAGTGCTGGTACAGAGGTGCAACCCGTGTTGGGTTCTGGTTATTTGAGTCGGGTTCGGATAGATGTAATTGCCCGTCGATGGATTAGACTCCAGAGCAGGCTACGCAGGTATTATAAATCTACCAGTGGTGCATTAAGCAGGTGTGGGGAAGGCAGGGGACGATCTGCTGCGCAACATCACAACTGCTGGACCACATGCGATCATCTACTATACCGTGCCCGTTGCCAAATATTCACACAAGTTACAGCCAATGAATACCGCATTTACTCTTGCGGTCCGCTGTCTCCGTCGGCTCGGGATAGGTCTGGCTTGACGAGTTAACAGAATTGCGCATACCGCATCCACTGATCAAATTCACTAACCCCATCCCAGGATGTGTTATTTCCGGTCCAATTAGAGAGCAGAATTAGGCTTCAGATAGCGTTTCTCATTGGCCACTGCAAACCAACTTGAACCAGCCAACTACAATCCATTTGTTTAGGCCAAAATCTGGAGCAATACGATCTCACTGGGCCGGAAATAACACATCCTGGGAAGGAGTTAGTGAATTTGCTCAATGGATGCGGTACTACTGTAGTTAATGAGATCCAACACGTCCTGAGAGTCGATATTATACCGTAACAGGACAACACCAACCCCTCTCGGAACCTTCGTCCCTAAATCCGGAGATTAGAGGCGTGCCGGAGATAGAGAACCGCAAGAGTACACTACTGTTCACTTGATTCTCATACCTTTACATGTATCTGTGGCAGTGTTGCTACTACTCGAGTAGTGATGTACCATGGCAACCAAATATCGCTGGAGATGGTACATTTTCACCAGTCACAATACTGCCACAGGTACACGTTGGGGTATGAGAACTAACTGAACAGCAGTGTCCCGGTACTCCAGTAAACACGGGTACTATACTTGGAGAAACATTTGGGCCAATATGAGGGCCCCGAAGGTTCCCATCTCATCCGCATTTCATGATGCGGCACTCTTAAAATAGGTGCACGAATATTTCACCGCCCAGTTGTGCACATCGTAGCCTATCCACCGGCATCCTACCCACTCGTATCGCTAGCTTCGTGTTATAACTAATCAAATCCCAAAGCACAATGTATAGTACCAGTAATGTCAGGGGGAATTCCCCTGCTAAATATCATAACCTACGATACTAGCACTGTCGCCTCACTCGCTACTTCCTTGCTCTCCCTTGGCTTCCGGTTGGCTATTGAACTCGCATGATGCCCACGGAGTTCCGTTGGTGGGCGGGGCGAGGATGAAACTTGCGTCACCTCCCGGGGGAATCGGTGGCTCCTGGGGCCGAACGCAGGCAGCTATTTGTTTCACCGGTACTACTCTACTCGAGAATGTTGTGCTTCGGCCGACTGATAGTAGCCATCCACTGGTTTATTTTCCGCCGGCGGGGCGAGGTTCTGCCGAGGGATTTGTAAGGTGTGGAAATTGTGGGTTTGGCTTAAGTTACATGAGCACAGTGCCGTAAGAACTCGAAAAAAAAAACGATCCTTGTGCTAGGACGTTGGAGTTGCCTCTCTTAGTATGGTCTGGTGTTTTTCTTTTTTTCTTTTTCCGTCTCCCGGGGCAGATTTTTGGTGTGTTTTTCGCCCCTTTTCCAGAGGAGGAAATTTCGGACCACCGTACCTAGCACAAAGATCGTTTATTCGAGTTCTTGTTATGAAACGACGTCCGGGAACACGGCCGCTACTCGAGCATTGCATGCCAAGATCTAAGCAAAAAGGGCTGGGTTTTTGGCGGTGTGCAAGAGCAGCCGTGTTCACAAACATCATTAAAGTAGGAGCGAGCAGCGATGATTAAGCACTGCGATGGCACAAAGCGCATTTGTATCTACAGTATGATATCATACTTCAAAAAGTTTACGCCATTCTTCTCTTCAATTCATCCTTCACCTCTCCCACTTCTGCTTCTAACCTCTGCAGTCTCTGCATAAGCACCTTAAGATCATCCTCTCTCGCAGTAGGAGCATCGGGCCCCGGGGTCTCCAAGGCCTTCCTCCCCCCGGCCCTTGGAAAACGCTCCACGACATCTTCCTCGATGACCCTGACAACCCTCGCCGGATTCCCCGCGACCACACACCCCGGTGGAACATCCTTCGTAACAACACTTCCCGCACCAACCGTGCTCCCACGTCCGATCCTCACGCCCGGCAGGACAGCTACGTTCCCGGCGATCCAGCAGTCCTCCTCTATCGTGATGGGCGCGCCATACTCCGGCCCGCGCATCCCATCCCGCGCCTTTGCGCTGAGCGGGTGCGCGGCTGTGAAGAGGCAGACGTTGGGCCCGAGAAGCGTGCGCGCGCCGATGACAACTTGGCATGCGTCTAGGATTATACAGCCAAAGTTCAGGTACACGCCAGGTGACATGGTGGTGTTATAACCGTAGTCAGCCGTGAAGGGGAGCTCCACCCAGGGCTCTTGAGATAGGTTGGAGGGAGGGGTTGTGGGGGGGAGCGGGGGCTGGTGTAGGATTCTGGAGTGTAAGTTAGCTCAGGGCGATAAGGAGAGGTAGAGGAGGCAGTACGCTCGGAATAAGTTCGCACGCTCCAGAGGCGGGGTCGTGTGCGTGGTTTTGTTGAATGCCTGGCAGGCTGCCGCACAGGAGGCTCGTTCCGCCGTTAGCTCGTCGGTGAAGGAGCAGTAGAGCTCTCCCGCGAGCATCTTTTCTTTGTTTGTGCGTTCGGGCATCCTTCTCTGTGGATTATTTACTGTGCCGTAGCTTGGAATTGTGGGGAACAGTTACTACGAGGGCTGATATTGCGAGCAGTGTGAGCAGCGGCACTAGTTATATCCGACCGGTTTGACCCCCCCTCACTACCATTTTACAATCACTAGACATAAGTCCCGGTGATTGCGGATTACTGAGACAGTCTGTGTATCCAAGGGGTATTTGGCAAAAGGCAGATAATGGTATTGCCGTGGTGGGGGGGGGGGGGGGGGGGGGGGTAATAATAAAAAATTAAATTTTTTTTTTTTTGTTTAAATGAGATATAAAAAATTGTTAAA
>Ga0307513_10000422_pt1:0-22500 | contig 61087 bp, 36 predicted proteins | sample 15_EM_MG_FD_202174 | JGI IMG/M metagenome (GOLD analysis project Ga0307513, IMG submission 202174) | Populus trichocarpa ectomycorrhiza microbial communities from riparian zone in the Pacific Northwest, United States - 15_EM | ecosystem: Host-associated > Plants > Roots > Unclassified...
GCTCACGATAATGCGAATGAAACGGCAGATAAGCCTATTACTGGTTACGGCGAGAAGATCCTAACAAACGGCCGGTTTACAACAGAAAAAGAAAAGATAAGGCAATTAAGGGATGAAAGATAGCGGCAGACTAAGGAGTAAAGACTGACTCTTTCTCTTCTATTCTATGGAACACATTTAAAGACTGACTGACCTACTAGAGGGAATAATTACTCCTATTGACCGAAGGCTAAAGGACTCCTACTCCTGACCCCATTTATGTTCGCCCACCAATCGACGAAGAGTCTCCAGCCTGACTCGGCACTCCATGGGTTGGGATCACCATCACATGGGATGGTCTCTTTCTCGTCTGGCTCGGCATCCCAGGTCGGGTCGTCAACTGAGCGAGAAAATCCGCTACTACCTGTCCTTTCCCGGCTGTTCTTGGCTCGAAGGCGATGTAAAATTACCCTAACTGCACGCCCCATTTTGCTATTCTCCGCCACTTTTCAGACCGCTGCAAGATCCCCAGGAGGGGGTACTCGGTGAAGATCCTGACCCGATGTGCCTGAAAAATACGGGTTCACACTCTAAATCATTCTTTTTACGGAGCAGCTCGAATAAAGGTCGGCATCGCTCGGAGGATCTAAAGATGAACCTATTGAGTGCCGCAATCCACCCCCGCTAGTTTCTGAACCTGATTCACACTGCGGGGGGTGTGAAATTTATATAAGGCAGGGAGAGCAGGGTGCCTGTACATAACCAACAAACAGAGGGAATGGGCTTTCATTTGATAACATTCAAGTAACGTTACTGGGAATAGGGGGTGTTGGCAAGCGGTGGTTTACTATAAGCAAAGCGATCAAACAACTTGAGACCACATTCTCTCGGATGATAGAGAACTGACTTTATAGTTACTATAGTTAGCCAGCGTGGAAGACAGAAAAGCATTGAGAGAAAGGAAGCGGTTCAAGCGAAGGTGGGCCGATAGTCATAACGGAAACTCCTACAACCTTAAATGATCTGAGGGGAGGCTACTAAAGCAACCCCCTTTACCTAATAGAGTACTAAAGCCAATTCCAAACCCTATTTCTCCGGAACTGATACACTCTTGGATCCCTTCATGTAATTATTAGCCTTAACGGCCTAAAGGTGTACTAAGTGAGTGGAGTACCGGCGGCGTACGTTAGTTCTCTCTTTCAAGCGGAAAGAAAGGCAGGAACTAGAATAGAATCTGGATTTCTAACTCTCGCAAGGAAAGCCGAACTACCCGAACTGCAAAAGCTGCCAGAACGAGCCGAGCTAACAGAGCAAAACTGCCTACTTGTCCGAAGGCAAGGCTGCTACCAACTCGGAAGAGAGAGGTTTTAGACAACTAAGCAACTAGTCTTAACCCTTCCTCCCCTATTTCTTAAAGCTTCTTCTTCAAAGCACCGGTTTTTTTCTTGTTTTCAACTAGGTCTTTTCCCCTCGTGGTTAAACATGAGTTTGGAAATGCTCGACTCAAATAGATGCTCATCTCCTCGTCAATCTGTGCATGAGCTTCTGGGCTATGTCTCGCTTACCCTCTTTAGTAGAGATCAACTGCTTATACTGGAATTAAGATCTGTTATCCAAGCCTCGGGCTTAATCCGTATAATGGTTATCAACTACTGGCATTGTGGGGTAAGATTTCTTTGACATAGAAGGATGTCCCTCGGAAGGTTTAGCTACGTCCTGTAAGAACTTGCTACAAGCGGGCAACTTACTACCTCCCCTATTTCTTAAAGCTTCCTCTTCTTATATAGTTGATGGACTTAGTTTAATCGTATAAGAGACGGGTCGGTGGGGAAGTGAGCTGATCTCGCCTTTGTTGATCCGCTTGAAGAGAGTTATCACGACCCTGCTACATCGCGATCGTTTATTCCCAAGCGATATAGAATACAAAGCACACAAGGCGCATGATGAACAAGAGTAGCTTCCCGTCCCTTACTCCATTTCTTGTCTTAAATAGACAAAAGAGTGGGCTTCCTTTTTCTATGAGTCGAAGACAGCCTCGAAGCGCCAAACGAACTGACCCTACCCAAGCCTTTTCCAGGCAAGATCTCAGCCAAATGAGCCTAATCGTAACAAGCTTTAATGAAAGAAATGGGACCGGCTTAAAAAGATGGAGATTCTCTCTCTACTAGCTGCCCCGCTCATAGAATGGATCGCCCAAGAAGAGCACTTTTCGGGCATAAGAAAGCGAAGTTTTATACTCTCATGAGGGGATCCAGAAATGGAATGCAACTCGTGATTTGATGATTAAAGATCAACCTAGCCAACGTGGCCTATGAAACCGGTTTCATATCTTAAGTAAGAAAGGTGAGAAAAGGTTTTCTCGTGCCTTTGACGCAGGTGCCAAAACCAAAGCATACGAATTTAAGTTCTTATGAGCCGGGACACCCTTCTTGAGGCACAAGCTGAGTCAACAATGGAGAGAGACAAGGGAGAGCAACTCTTCCTACTTTATCAATTATACTAAAAGTAAGTCACTGCCCAAGGTCTGAAACATGCTTTGTACTCAACCCGATGATCCACACTTTAGGGCCGAACCCACAAAGATGTCACTTTCAACTTGCGGCAGTTCTTCGAGGTCAAACCTTCAACCTTAGGGAAATTTTCAATTGAACCCAGACAACTTTGAAGCTTTTCACAGAAGGAATTAGGCATACTCAATTGTAGTCCCCTAGCTTTGTGGTACCAGATCTTGTCTATACCTAAGAGGGACTTCTCGAATGAGAATTCATACCCGAACTAGGAGATCCAGCTTGCCTTGAAGTAGCCTTGTGGCATAGATAGCGAGTCCTACAGAGAGAGGGCGTTTGGTTCAGTTTCACTCTGAACAATGTCCTTTTATGTTCCTATTCAATTCTTCCTATCCTAACTTTGGCAAGGAAAGAAAGCTCTTAGCGCACAAAGCAAGCAGCGAAGGAACGGCTTCTTTTCTTTCAATACTAGCTACTAGTGAACACTCTTCTTGTTCACCTTTCAGGCATAGTTGAAATCATGTAAGTTAGTTAGCCTTACCCTCTCTGTTCTCCTTTCTTTACAGAAGCGGATTAGAAAGCGCATTAAAAGCTGCTTAAACAAAGCGTAAACGCACAATCAAAGGAAGGCTTCCTTGAAAGCACCTTTCCTTCGTTCACTCCTGACCTGACAGAAGCTATGAAACCATCCATAGGGTAGGGCTGACTAAGCCCGCGAATCGAATGCTTAAAAAGCCGATTCTGTATTTTGACCCGTTAAGCTGCATTGCTCCCTCTTGACAGCTTGCTTATCTTAGAGCTATTGTGTCACTGTCCTTCTCTACTTTCTCTGCCGATACCGAACACGGTAACTAACCTCTTGACTAACGGCTTGTTTTGTTGCTTGATTAGATAGGGTGGCTCCGAGTTACAACTAAACTTGTCAACTAGTAACGGAAAGAAGCTCTTAAACTATAGGGGAAAGCTATTCTCCCTAAGTAGAATCGGTGGAATGCCCTGCTTCCGGCTAAGTATACAGAGTTGGGCCTACCGCTTTCATTGCCCGTAAAGCAACCTTAACGGCCTCTATTCTGATCTCTCTTTTCTCCTTTGTTTGCTTCCTTGTCTCGTCTGTCCTTCTCTGCCCTCACCCTGTCTTTGAGCTCTATCCCGCCCTTCCTTTGGCTTGCTAGCTAGAAGGCGAAGAGCGCACAGCGCAATAAGGTAAGGTATAGGAACGGTTGACGCCGAGAAAGACTAAGACTAAAGAGGGGAGAGCACACCCCTACTAATCTAAAGCATCCTGGGGAAAGCACTAATGAACTACGCCATCCCTGACACTTATGCGGTGAGATACCCGATATCGCCCACAAAGCTAAGAGGCCACTGGCATCTGATGCCATCCGATAAGGGAGAACTCTTTCGGCAAAGAATTTTACCAAAAAGCCCGATTCGAATCATTATGCTCGATAAAAGGAAAAAGGGAAGCTCCAATAGAAAACAGCACTACTGCTAGTAAGATAGCGATCCAGGCAAGCGCCAAAGAAAGAAGGGGGCACAAGCAAGCGCAAGAATCAAAGCAGGGCAGGATCGAAGAGCTTAGACAGCAAGCAAGCGAGAAGGAATCCCTCAAAGCGAGAGCACTGAGGCAAGGTCTTTCACGCATGTCGCTTCGATGCGCGCTAAGACAACCACTCATGTCTACTTCTAATGCGCCATTTCACGAAAGATTTGGATAATAGCCATTTTACCCTAAGAATTCTTCGCCTTAGGTCAATCAGGTCCTTAACAACCCCTTCTTCTCCAATTGCACAAGCCCTTTTAGCTTGAAGCTCTAGCCCTTAATGCCTTATTAGCCCTTCCAGCCTTTGGAAAATTTTTTAGTACTAATTCGATGCCATAGGTTTGTGTGAAACCTTTTCGTTACAATATGAGCCCTCTCGATAGAGCCATCCGCTTTTTTTTTCAGGGTATATACCCACCTGCAGCTAACCGTATGTTTGAACGGGATCAGTTCCCAATTCTCATCCTTATTTAGAGCCCCCATTTCTTCTATCATAGCTTTCTTCCCCTTACTCTTTTAGGGGATGATTGAGGGCTTCTTTCAAATTGGAGGGTATCTTATCGCTGAAACGAAAGCTTTAAAGGAAGGAATGAGAAATTCTATAACAAATTTTATATCTCGCAATCAGCTTGATCAACCTGGCTATTCCATTTCTGAGATTGAGAGTTCCGAGGCTTTGACGCCGAAGCGAAGGTAGAAAGGAATGGAATGATATCGGGTGAACAGAATAGATGTCTCGGATTCCGTGGAGCTTAGGGACCAATATGATGACTGGTTTGTTTGGGTACCCTTTTGGGGCCAATTCCCTCTTCTAAGATCACAACATATTGAAACGACGGCAACGGAAAGGTATGGAATCCTTTCTTGTCACCTTCGCGAAAACAAGGGCTGAACCCGTAATGTACCAACGAGGGAAAGAAAGCTTCATTTAAAGTATGTACTTCCGGTTTGGAAGATTGAGTCTTTCGATTCATTACAAAATCTCCAATCAGAATAGAATAGTACAGGAATGCGCTTCAAAGAAAGAGGATTTTGCTCGTTACGAAGCACGAGAATTGGTCAATATATAGACATGCCATGTATAGAAAGAGTTTAAGCAAGGGCTTTGGGCTTTCCGCGCTACTTGTTGGCTAATCCATTAAAGACCAGTGCTGCTCCCGGACCTAAGGCCAGCAACCAGTGATCCATTCTGTTAACCACATGTTCTTTTTCCTCGCGAAAATGGTTCCTGTAAAGCAAACTAAGAGCGGGGAAGGAACTAGGGCGGGCATAAGCTCACCAATTTCTATTCTTTGTTATCTGTACCGAACTTATCTGTTCCAAACGCGAGAGTCATTCTTTCGATTCAGTAGAGCGATAATCAAAAATTTAGGAGGATACTGGGCGAATTCTTCTAAGAAATAAGAAAAGTAGGGCAATAGTTGACTCTTCACACTTACCCCATCTCAGCTTTCATTGAAAATCGCGTCAATAAAATGATCAAAAACCACCCGGTCGAGTTCGCTTCTCCCTTCCTTTTGGTGTTTAGGATGTTCAGTTGATATAAGAAGAGAGGGAAAGGGGAACTGCGCTAAATGGAGAAAAGGCTTCCTGGTGATGGGCTATTCCAATGGGCATGGCATGCATCTGAGATATGGGCTTAGAGCGTAGGAACGCCCACCTTTACAAGAGCTCAGTTCTAAGATTGTTTGCGCGCAGGCACCACTACTCTTCTTTCTTTTCTTGTTATGCATCCGGTTCTATAAATCTTTTTTTTCTGACCGGAGGAAAAGAGAGAAAGAAAAACGTCACTTCGCTCGCCTTGGGGGACCTAATTAGGAGCTGATTGATTTCTTTAATAGATATGAAGATGCCTTGAATGAACCCAAGCAAGCCGAAATCTAATACTCTAAGTATGAAGTGGACATCTATGGTTTAATTGGAAACATCTCTTTTCTATTTCTATTTAGCCAGTTCCTCCCTTTGTGGCAGAGCGAGCGCCTTGACTAAGATAGATTGACTCTTTCATTCTTGCAGTCGGGATAGCCTGAGTGGAGTGAACCCCTTTTGCTGTAGCTTCTAATTTAGAATAAGTAAAAGACCGAGATGACCTCTCTCACAACTGAATTCCCTGTATAGAATTGAAAAGAAGGCTTGAACTCTCATAGGCCCCTGCAGTTTAGTTAGTAGAAATCTTTCTCCCCTCTTGCAACTTTGATTGAGTACTCGGGCCTAAAATAGATCGAAGAATTCCCTCTCTCCCTGCCTTTGACTCTTCAAGCAAGACTGCCATGGCTGCTATCCTATCATGGATCTTCATTGATTTCACTCTTTCTTTAGGGTCCTACTGATTGTGATGAGATTCTTTAGCCTCTTTCATGTGCCAGTCTTAAGTAAGTTAACACACCTAGCGCTATCTATAATGAGTCCCTGCATTCCCTATCCTTAATTGCCCAAAACTCGCGAATTCCTTTCTATCCTACCTTCGTTAAGCTTCACTGCCTACTCCCATTCCTCAAGCAAGTCAAACTCGGTTGACAAGCCCTTTCATTGAGAATCTGGGATTGCTCTATCGAATGAGGATCTTAACAATCTATCCAAAACTCATCAACTTGGGAGGTAAGCCTCTCCTCCTTTCTTTTACTACCTCTCTCGCTATCTCTTCTTGGGTCAGGACTATCTTATCGTGGACTCGCTCTGCCACAAAGGGAGGAATTGGCTCTTTCAAAATCAATCTAGAAATAACCTACCATGAATGACTTTCCGCTTCTTCTTTCTGCAGAAAAGAGTCAAACTTCGTACCGACCTGAGTGAACTGGAAAAGATCGGAATCAAGTCATTCAACCCGGGCATCCTTAGAACGAGAGTCTGGACAGTCAAAGAAATAGGCCTTGCGAATCTTTCTGAAATTATTCCATCACATATAGAAGTCGTTGAATGAGAGAGATTCCGTTGGTTATAGACTGAGTGAGCGGAGTAAGTCAGTAACTCTTATCGAACTTCTAAAAAGAGTCTCAAAGCTTCTTAGGTCAAGTGCCAATCCTGTCTTCTTAAGATCTTCTATCAGTCTAGCCCTTCTTCCACATGAGATCGTCTTTTTCCTAACTCCATGTAGCACCACTCTCCAATGAAGAAAATCCTGCTATTTCACTTCTGTGGAGATGAACAATAAGGAATGTCTGTGGGTCCTTCTTCATCGAAGTGTACAGTTCTCTAAGAAATGTGCGATCAAAGAATTTTAAGTGGATTAGTGCATGAATTCCATTTTGGGAATGCTTAAGTCTTAAGGGCATCTTGCTATGGGCACATACATGCGAGTCCTCTTGCTCCAATACTTGACTTTCCTCCTACTGCTCATTATCTGGAGCTACTTCCTCCCGCATACTTATTTCCCCCGCAAGTCTTCAACCAACCAAGTCCTAGACTCAGTCTTTCAACGATCCATTTGAGTCACAACCCTCTTTCCTTCTTTATTCGAGAGTAATCTTGGCTTCTTCTTCTCGATGATGTCCCTGTGAGTGAAGCAGTACTCCTCTTCCGTAGTGAATCCTTAAATCAAATAATATATGCTTTTGACCTTTACTCTGCAGGAGATTGCGTGTGAGATACCGCTGACTTAAAAGAAAAAGCTGGAGATACTCCTCCCAAAGGGCGCTAGGAGACTAGACATATTACGTTACGGGCACTGGATCTCGGGGCACTCAGACTAGTGATAACGGGAATCCTAGACCTGTAAGAGCTAGACTCGCACGAGGTTACAAAAAAAAAAGAAAGACGATTAGGCGCTAGCTTAGGGGCCCATTCCTAAAGCCATGAGAGTTGGTCAGAAAAACGTTATCCTAGACTATATTGAGGAGTAAGGAAAGGGCTTCCATGACAATGAGGTCCTTCTTGCATGGGCTTGGGCTTGCTTTGATGATGGGTAGGCTTGTTGTGTTTTGGCCCTTCTGTGGGCTTCTATCGAGGAAAGCAGGCTTGACAGGCCCAAGTCTTCATTTGTAGGACTTTCTTTGATGGTTCATGTAAGCTTGGGCTTTCTTAACGTGGCTCATTTGACGACTCAGTACATGGATGTCACGGGTCTATTGGCATGGAAGATTTTCTACGTAAGCTGTTTGTACAAAGTGTGTTTGTTCATACAGCTTACGTAGAAAATGTGATTTGGGGAGATTTTGTTTGCTCCGCAAGGTAGCCAGAGCCAGCCAGTTTTTCATTCAAAAGGCATGATAGTCTTCAACTGCAGAAAAGTAGTGCGGAGAACTAGTAAGAATTGTGCCTGCCATCCAATTCGTGACGTGGATGATCCGCCGAATCCATTGCTGACTTCACCACGATCGATTAGGTGAAACGGTTCTGCAAAGTTTGTTTGTTCATACAGGCAGCGTGGTTATAGTGCCAGCCATGCAATTCGTACTGCATGGCGATATTACTCTACCACTCTATAAATGGAGGCTCGATAAGTGTCTTCACTTCATCAAATTCAAATCAAAGACATTTTTGAGGAACTATGGCTATGAATATGAGAACTTTGGAAATGGCACTAAGACTTGCTCAACTTGGAGAAGAAATCGAACGCGTCGAGAACCAGCTCCGCGAACGCCAGAGGAGCCTCCTCGCCTTTTGGGGATCCCTACAAAAAAACGACAGCATAATAAGGGAAGCCGAGCTCAGGCTCCAAATGCTGCGAGCTGAACAGCACTCGCTCATTCTCTCAGTGGCATTGTTCCGCGCTGCCCCAATTAGAAGAAATTCACATTAGCTTTCTAGAAGATTAAAATAAGTAGTCCGTCGACAATTAGGTTGGTGGTAGTAGTGTAGTGTGTTTTGTTTTAATGCATTACTTTTTTTGTTTAATTAAGTTCTATGTCTTTATGTTAACTTAATATTTAGTGAATTTTGTAATGTTGTGTTTAGTTGTTCGGATGTACTCCCATATATAAGAAAAACTTGCTTGTTGTGCTGGAAAGAAGACGCCGTTTATTTATTTATTTATTTTCAAATTCAATAATTCAAATTACAAATTCGAAAGTCGCTTCGCTTTTCTTTTATTCGATACAATTCTATTATAAAGAATTTTTTAATCGCAAAATAAAGAAATAGAAGAGAAATGTATTTGTATCGGTATCTCGTTCTGATAGACTTGCTTGCGCATCTTGTCTTTGGCTTCTCTGTCCCTGGAACAAGATATCCTCTTCTCTTGTCTTTATTTAATATATTTAAAGTAAAGACCTCTTTCCATTTCTCGCTGTAAAAGGCAATAGGTCTACCTTCTTCTTGGCTAAGCACCACTCCAATGCCTAGTGACATAAAGAAGGGCACTTCGAATACCTTTGATAAATCGGGTAAAGCCCATACAGCCACTTCACCACTTTGAAAAGCCTACTTAGCTTTAGCAGGCGAGCGGAGTCAAGTCAAGCTAACGCTTCCCTATCCCGATCTAGAAAGGATTTCTTCTTTTCTTCTTCTTCACATTCCTATAACGAACTGCTTACCGCGCAAATCCCAAGCGAGTAGAACTATAGCTTTGTTCACAACACAACCTGGACCGCGTCGAGCCCCCTCCAGAAGTAGCTTTCTCAAGGAAGGTTCAAGGATTATTCTGATTGCACGAGAGATTGCCCTACCAGCTAACTCCTCTCCTTTATGGGTTGGCTACCGGGGATCCATTGTGGCTTGTGACTAAGTTGGTACGGGTGAATTACCATCAAGCCTAAGTTATCTGGTTCTGGCTAATGCCCTAAGGGATTGGCCTTGCTTTGGGTTAGTAATGCTCTAAGTGCGGTTAGTACAAGAAGGTTCTGCGGCTTACTACCATGAGGAAAAATCTCCAAGAAAAGTCTCTGATTCTGGGTCTGGTTCTGTACCTTACCCTTACTACCCTAAACTTCGAATAGATTGTTGCAATTCCAAATTATTTATATAGGGGAAACTCCAACTATTGAATACGAAAGCCCTGTTATCGAATACTAAAGCGTTCCCCTTTGATTCTTATTATCTGTGTTCACCCTTGGATGACACTTTCGAAAGCATAGATCCACGAGAAAGAAGTTCCAGAGGGTAACCCCCAGCGTTAAAGTCTCGAAATGCGTGTGCGGGCATTGTTTGCTGCTACCCTGGAACTCCTATTGAGTCAAGCAGTAAATATTATGACTGGCAAAGCAACTAAAGCACCGGAGCTCTTCTAACCAAAACCTATTCTAAAGGAATACAAGGCTTAAGGGCGATACGAGACTTTTGATGCGATAGAATCCCTAAAATCTTTGAATTCTTTGGGTAGTTTAGGAATGGGGTTGGGCAAGAAGCTCGATGCAGGGAGTCCCTAATCTTTTAGATCGATCGGGGCTTTGTTCCTTAACTTAAGCTTTCACCCAAGGTATTTGGCTACTCAGCTTGAAGCAGGAACAGAGACAAGGCGTGAATCCACTGCGACATCTTCTGCCCCATCCGATGATGCTCACTGAATACACCTCGAAAAGGAAGAAAGCTGTCCACTTGAAGCTGACACCTTAGACTTCCTCTCGGGCAATCTATGAATTAGAAAGCTAAGAACTCCTCAACTCACCCGTTGAGCCTAAAATGACTCATTTCTGTAAAGAATCGTGGTCTAGAACGCGGTGGGGCCCGCCTCTGGGCTCTGAACCCTAAAACAGGTTCGAACAGCTCTTTCTTTGTAATAAACTAAGCTAGATAGGAGAGATTTAGTGGTTCGGTAATTGCCTAACCTTATGAAGGGGCTTTCTACCAGATGCCATACTAATGGTTTCGCGGAGAATGCTTAAGCAAGAATTCCCACAGCCGATTCGTACCCTATTCCTAAGGCTCTAGCGGAATCCTCGACTACTGAATTACCTGATGAGGAGATAGCTCGAACAGCGGAAATCCCTGATTGAAGCGGAATCTCCTCTCCTGGGCCTAGGCCTAGTCCTCTTTCTTTAAGAACTTAGCCGGGAATGAACTTCTTCCTTTTCATAGCTCGGAATGAATTTCCGTATCGGAAGTGCGAGATTAACTATCCTTTCTTCCGTTAAGGAAGATGCCTTCATCAATCCGGCAAAAAAGGTGGTTGTTCGCTTCCTTTCTTCAAAGCAGGAAATATGCGCTAAAGGTAGATATTAGATCTTTGTTTCGGGGTAATAAGATCTCTTCTCTTTCTTTCCTAGGTGACCAACCACTCCTGCCCTTGTTGCTTCTTCTCTTCTCTTTCGCTAAGTCCGGGACTTATCTCCTCCTCGAGAAGGCCCCCTAAGAATCAGAAGAATCGGTTTTCGGATGAGGAATTTACCTTCTTTCCTTCTCGAAAGACCCTCGGGCAGTTCCTCTGATTCTTATCAAGGAGAAAGGCCGAAACGGTAAACCCAGCTTCCTGCTTTTCATTTGAAAAGACAGGAAGTGCTATTGGACCTGGACCCTTGCCAGTTAATAGTGGAGCCTTACCCGATTCCAAAAGGGATTGATTCCCGGGAAGGCAAATGCTACCTTGACAGAAGACTTTACTAAACTTCCATAACCTTGAATGAAAAAATAGAGATTTCGATATATCATTAAGGGAAGAACTCTTCCTTTACTGATTGGAATGATATTATTGAAATGATATTCCTTTTATTGCTTGCACCTACCAGAAGGAGGAGAGATCCTTAATTACTGATATCGAGAAAGCAAGGACGCTATGAGTGCTCGCTAATGTCAGCCCTTTGATTGCTTACTTCGCTATCCAAGCGGGATGAGACTTTGCGAGAGTTTCCAGATGAGCAGGAAGGGCTGGAGGACGTATTACCGGAGGAGAGGACATATTGAATGGAAAAAACGAAAGCGACGTACGTACTGGATTGACTAGCGTGTGCCAACTATTCTACTTCCCTATTTCTTGCTTTTTAACCTCCCCTTATTGGTGCACTCTTTCCCCCAATTCACCGATAGAGAAGAAAGAGATAAGCAATGACCGGACTAGACCAATGAAAGCGGACCAAGGTTTTTATTCGTTAGCCAACCGCGCCTATTACAGCGCCTCTCTTACAGAAGCGAAAGCGATGTGCCCTATTGACCAGCCGAAGAGCATCCTTAAAAAAGAATGAATGGGAAGCAGGCCCGGTCTATATTGCTAGAGTTATGTTTACTTCACCCCCCCCTATCCCTATAAGGCTTCTCTCTCTATTCTTATATTTGAATTCCGTCTCTAAGCTTCCCCCTTAGTGCCTGCTGAGACTTCTTTCCTCTCGACTATAGTTGAATGGAAGTTTCATTTCCTAAGTCTCAAAGAATTTCTTTTATGAAGTCCCCATAGTGCATTCCCCTACATAATCTTTAGAGTAATTTCTCACTAAGAAGGATTGCAATATAAAAAAGAGAATTCCAGATTGAAGATCTCTTGACCCATATACGATCCAGTTCTACATCTTAGCGCTGAACTAATGAATAGAGATTGAGCTTCACTTCGCGAGTCGGGAATGGCATCATTTATTAAAAAGTTCTGGCGTTGACAAGAGATGAGCTAAAGAGGTGGCCGGGCAGTTGACCAGGCCCTACCATATACAGACAGCAAGCAAGAGCTGCGTCGGCTTATCCGGAAAATTCAATTATTGCTCCCCTAAATGCTACTACCTCTTTGCTAAGCACAGGAATGCTTGATCGAGAAAAGCAAGCAAAGCAAAGAAGCAGCAAGATACGGAATATGAAGGGGCTGGAGGTAGAGCCAATGACCAATTGAAGAGTTAGAGACTAAAGTATAAAGCCCTCAATCATGCTCTTGCCAGTGGAATAGATTGTATATACTCTCGCCGATTAAGGAGAATTCTGCGCTCCACGAAAAAACATAGGGGTCGTCCCTTGTCGTCGGTGCTTAAGGAAGGAAAAACAAAAAGTGCCCCTATGACTCTGGTTCTAGTGAAAGCGATGAAAGTATAGCTGTGCTCCAGTTGAACGGGTAAAAGTTCTACGGTGAAGAGCCTCTATTCACGATGGCAAGGCGACCTTATTAAAGAGAACATTCGGGACATCAAAGCCGATGCGATGGTAATCTCGTCCTTAGTTGCCGAATCTCATGGAGGTTTCAATCCGACGGATCAACCGTAATTGGCAGGTAAAATGAGGCCTCGACGGGGATGATGGATGGGAACTCCTACTCTGACTATAGTTGCGATCTCTAAGCGGGATTTTCAGTCATCTATCCTTTCATTATTTCCTTGTGGCCCTAGCGAGTGAAGAACGAGTGGATGTTTTGAACGAGTGTTGAGCGAGTGAAGTGTGCCCCATAAGCTATAAGGGCAAGCTATATGTATAAATTCCGTGAGCAGCGATTGAACTGAACGTTCCAAGTGCATCCAGCAGGAATCGAACCTACGAATTTGCCCCTTGTATAGGTTGGGCGCTTTAACCATTCAGCCATGGATGCAAAGAGACTCAGCGAGTGAACTAGGTTTTGGTATTCCTTCTCGAGCTTCTATTTCTTCCGTTAAAGGAGATTCGAGAAAAGATGGAATAGGAAGACGTGTTTCCAGAACGAACAAGATACGGGTTGAGAAGGGGGAGTTAGCAAAGTTAGACAAGATTGGAATGGGCATAGGAACATGTATTGATGTACCAGATCGGCTAATGCTCCCAGGTTGATGCGATGTATTCCACCAGTTGACTGAAGACTTGATTATTGGTATATCGATCGGTCCAGCACGGATTGAAATAGGAGCCGGTTCGACAGGAAGCTTTTGAAAACGCAGTGCACCCAGGTAAATAAGGAACGAGATGAATACAGAGGTTAAACGAGCATCCCACACCCGAAAGGTGCCCCACATAGGTCTTCCCCGAAACCCCCCAGTAACTAAGGTAAACAACGTAGAAAAAGCACCCATTTCTGTACCGGTTCCGGAAGAGCGAAGAAAAAGGGGATGTTTTGTTAATAGGAACAAGAAAGTGTTTATAGCCGTAGCGATATAAACAAGAATACTCATCCGAGCCGCAGGAACATGTACATACGGAATACGAGAATTTCCACCTTGTTGAAGATCTAGTGGTGCTACCCGAAGACTTAAATGAATAGCCATCGCTGTTAAGAACAACCGAGATCCAATGAGAATTTGCGCGTAGCTTCTGGTCTTTGACATCAAAAAAGAAGGTTGTAATAACGAAACGGACATGTGAGAATTTGGTCCTAGCTAGTGGAACAAGAAAGACATGGATCTATATTCAATACGCAATCAAAGGATTTCCCCCCCATTCATCTATCTTCTTTGAAATGGAATTTCCCTTGCTTTGTTTTCGCTCCGCTCGTGCGTGGCACTCCTTGCTCGCGGAGCGGCATACCGAAAAAGAAAGGTTTTGGAAGAAAAAAGAAGTCGATTACGTTTTGTGACCAAGAGCCCATCCCTGATCCAAGCCGAGTTTTGCATTCCTTAGCTTGGTGCAAAAGGATTCCCCAAATACCTAAAATTAAGGCGAAATTTTCTTTTACATTTGCCTTAGTGGAATGAAAGCACGATTTGCACGGCCTCTAGAAAAAGCTCACTGGCCGGATTTTGTAATCCGGTTAGCATATCAAAAGAAGCTTCATCGCCCCCCGGATTTACCTTAGTGGCAAGGATTTGTGCGACTTCCTTTCAGGTGTGTGGCTCCGGAAGGGTCATTTTATAATAAGTTAAAGAGTGCTCCAGAATGTGGGCACTTTTAGTTAGTAATGTATCTGGGGAATCCATGGGATCAGCATTTGGAATGCGAATTCCCATTTCCTCCCAATATTCTTGTAGTGTGGGCTCCATTGGTTGGATTGTTTTCCCACGAAAACAAAACCAATGCAAAATCTTAATATATTCATGACTTTCGATTTACATGGAAATACCCTCCAGTTAACTCCGTCAAGCCTGTACGAGTAGTGAAGAACTAGAGAGCACTTTTGTTGGTTGTTGACCAACGGAAAGCATAGGAGAAAGATGTATAAAGAAATCAGTCCAGCTGCTGGCACTCGACAACAACAAGAGAAAGGCCAGTCACTGAAGACTAAACCAATCTTTATGAAGAAAGGGAAATATGCAACGAGACCTGTGAACTCACGGATAGCCTTGTGCCCTATCTTTCATTCGAACTAGGCTACGATCTTTCTTCTCTTATATTATAGTTAGCGTCACAAAGAGCTTATTCTATCCCCCCTTGTCACTTAAAGGGAAAGCAGTGACACCGCTTTCGAGAGCAAGGGATGATTGAACAGTTATAAAATCTTGAACAAAACAAGGGTAGGAGCGATTACTGATTCAATCACACCGGAGACTTTCACAGCTACTATCACTCTAAGAACGGGTATTCATCCCAGAGTTCCGAGACAACGAAAGTCAGATCGGATTCAGTTCCCTTTCTAGCAGCGGTTCCTGATTCAATTGTACGTGGTACTCTGGATTCAATTCCACCAAACCCGAAAACAGTTCCATAGGGCATTCGAGTCCTTTTCTTTATATATGATGTCACTTCTTTCCCCTGCTTTTAGTGAAGTTCCGAGCCTGAGTTCAATCCCAAAATAAAAAGTCCATCCCAGCTGTCAAAAGATCTACGTGCGGATAAGGGACGAAGAATGCTTAAAACCCCGGTTATTCCTCTCTAAAGCAAAGAAATCCCCGTATTCTATTCCTCAAGTCCCCCTGAAATAGCTAGGCTTGATGCCATCTTCATGAAGGAGAATGCCCCAAAAGCGTCTGCTAAGATTAACTGTACAAAATCGGATGCTGTCAAATTTGCCTGAGTGCAGTTACCCTCTTTACTTTCTCTCAGTGAAGTTCCTAAATAGGAATATTTGGTAAAAAAGCTCTCGATTCAAAACAAAAGTCAGATGAATGTGTAGCTTCTTCTCAAGCAGTAGCACCGGCAACTAAAACAGTCTTCTATCCAACACCGGTTACTTCTATCAGACAAGAGCTCCTAATGGAACAATTACCTATTCTATCTGATTCACTGCCAATACCCAGAAAATAAGGTATTCAGATTCAATTGCGACAAGAGCACGTTCGAGAGCAGGGGATATTGCAGAAAGACCTTCTACTTCTATTGCATCAACAGCTGATTCAATTGCTATCAGTTCTAAGCCTTAGTCATCTATTCGATCAATGCAGCCTTACGACTGTTCTTTAATCCATTATTTGATTTGCCGCCTAGGAAGGAAGAGCTAATCTGTCTACTCTACCAGTTTTATTAAATAAAAAGTTACCTGCTAATTCATCTGCACAGCGCTTATTCAGCATCAGGAAAGACAGGAAACCCAGTAAGTAAGAAGGGTCAGGTAAGATATTGCAATAGAGGTTTGCATAAGCTCCATAATTTTAGCAGCGATGGGGATCACGGGGTTTTTTATTATTTGAGGACCTGGTGGGATCTCCCTCCCAGGGGAAACTAGAGCCCCAAACTAAACTGGATATGTTCGCCAGTTTCTTCTGTTTCAATACCTTATGAGCGGAGAATAAAACATATAGTGAGTCTGCAACAGGCACAGACTGTTCTGTAACATCAGAAACTGCATGCTGCAACTCCACTGACCCATTTGAGAAATGGGGAGGCTGGGTCTCGGCTAGCATTGAATACGAATCTTCTTTCATTCCTCTTGTTCATGGCCCTCTGGGGTTGGTGGGGCACGTCAGGGCCCAAGTGCTTGTGGAGGGAAGAACTAAAAAAAGAATGCGGATCTCTCTCTTTTTTGTTCCCCTTGACTATACTTCCTTACTCATTGCTTGATTGCCGTAGAAAGCGAGAGCAAGTTAGGTCTGACTCCTACTCTTAAATCATAGTCATTTGACTTTAGCAAGCAACCTTGGTTGACACAGTCCTACGATCACCTCAACACTAGTCTTAAGGGACTGGCTTAAAGAGTCTACCCATTACCACTGAAAGACTAGAGATAGGAAATGCATCAATACCTTTCTGACTGGTAATGGGACTGGAACCGATCCCTCCTTGCTTTGGTACCGCCCAACCCAATATGCAGTAGCATTCTCGAGCTCACAGCCGATCGCCTCTGGTCGCCTTGCTCTAATCTGACCACTCACTTGTCTGGCGGGACTGGAACAGACAGAGGCTCCACACTCTGCTCATTCGCCTTTTTAATTTAGTGCTCGCCCTTACACGAGGGCTTACGCGCTTCACTCGCTAGGGTCCCGTGAATCAAATCCATAAGTCGCCTCTTCTCTTGTTATCCTACCTTCAGAGCTACCTACCCAACTTTCTCTCTTCACGTGAGTGAGCCCTAGATGTAAAGGGGCCCCATAGCATAGAGCGCTTTCTTAAGGTTGCTTGCAATACGGGAAGAGTCCCTCTATTTCCCTCTTTGCCGTACTCGTTCTATGGTTACATACGCTAATTAAGTTGAAGGGACCAAGTTGCATAATCGTTTTGGCTTTGGGAGCTATTTCCTTTCAGTTTGATTAAAAGTACCTTTACTTTAAGTGGAGTCAATTCCTCGAAAGAAGCGTCTGAAAGCAGGCATGCTTTGGGATACGCCTATGATCCTATTAAGACTTTCTGGGCCAATCGTGACCTTGATTGGTTCGAAAGGCGCGTAGGAAGGTATTTACCGCCGTCCTTTCCAGAATTGACTATTCATTTCAGTAGGATTGGAATAGTGGAAGAGGGTGGGGGGAAGAGAAGGATCTTTGCCATAGGCCATTCTTTTGAAATCAGAGGGCCCGTACCATGCATGATTGGTTGATGGAAATTCTCCGTCGTTTACCGACCGATGGTTTAATCAAGAGAGAAGGACCTTTGTCCCGGTTAAAAGGTTCAGTGATGTTTATTATTGCTATGATGAACGCTACGGAGTTTATCTATCTATGGGCCGTTAACGTTGTTAATGATAATCATGTCAATCTCTTTGGACCTACCTTGGCAAGTTCCGTGTCCAGACTACATCATGGACTCGGGATCAAAATAAAAATAACGACGGAAATGTCGAACCAGAATAGCCTTTTGGGAACTAACACCACAGCTTCTCTTAGAGGTAAAGAGTCTTTTGACTATTTTCCGACATATGAAATAAGAAAAGAAAAAGAGAAGTAGGAGATGCTCATCTAACTCATTCACAGGGGATGTCTCGCACAAGGAAAGCTCTTCTATGGGCACTCGCCGCTTACAGGGAATGCTTCTTAGGCTTTCTTACCCTGAACCACCACCCATTCTCAACGTGGCTTAAAAGCTCTTCTCTTTCCCTTGAGAAGCAATTAACAATTGCGAAGTGTGAGTTTCATTACGAAGATCCGAAAAGAGACACAGGACGAGCGGGGCGAGGCTCTGAAACATGTACCACAACTTTAGGGTTCCACGGGCGTATCCACACCTTCGGTGCCTAATGATGGAGTGCATTTCACCTTATATGGTTCTCCCTATTGAGAAAGTCTGTCTATTTTACCATGCTCTTTGAATAGAATGAGCCTAAGCCCATTTATTAGTGGAAGGTCCGGCTGCGCCTCCTCATAAAGTACGGCTAAAAGGCCGCTACCCGCAGCTATAACAGCTCCTCCGCGACCTCTGAGGTCCATCCAGCCTGTGCACATGGGATAATGTTCAGTATACACCGTCACACGAACAGCTTCACTTTTTTAGGGGCATGCCTTTCTTTTTCGCCTGTTACACAGCAACCCGACGACTTTTATCTAGCCTCAACCAAGCTTTTCGTTCGAATGAAAAGGAAAAGCCGCACATTAGCTAGCCATTAAAAAGAATGCATTTTTTTCAATCAAACAGGGATTGTTTTACACCATGGATTCTTTGCTCTTCTCCGTGTGTATTGGAATGAATGGAGTCACTAACCCGACTTTCTACAGCCGGGGGCCAACCCAGTGATCAATGACAGCTCCGCACTGATTAGTATTCCAGCTACCCGATAAAGTCTGGCACTTTTTAATAAAGTTCTCGGTCGCACACTTCGCTGTGCTCAGTGCCTTGCATTGGAAAAAGGGTTCCGTTTCAGCCCTTTCTTCTACGCTACGTTGAGGGAGCGGTCTCTGCGACAGATCTCGAATGGCTTGGTTCCTTCGTATCGGACTGGGCCCTTAAGTGGACTTACAGCGGTCTAATAAAGAAAAAGGATGCTCTAGCTTTCCGTGCCTCTTTGGTTAATCTAAGGTATTGGTATTATACAGCCTCGGTTCACCCTATATGATATAGAGGATCCTAAAATCCGTATCTTTCTAGAGATCCGAAATCATTTTCAAGCCCGAATGATGAAAGGTAACGTCGGTCCTCTGGTCCCTTTAGGCGCCTCGAATAAGAGGCATTCCCACCATTCATATTCCGCCCGGTCAACAGATCCTTTCTCACGATCTGGATTAAAAGCCCCCTACTAATCTAATCTAATCTAATCTAATCTAATCTAATCTAATCTAATCTAATCTAATCTAATCTAAAGGGGTGCCTTTAGATTAGTAGGGCGCTAGAAAACGACTGCAACACCATACCCGTCGAAGCTCAAGTTAGACTGACCGGGTATTTATTTGATTCTACAACCAACTGTAGAGACTCTTTCTGCTCTCAGAAGAATGAAATGGGCTTAGATGCATGGGATACCAATCTTACGATCTTAGGGCCCTCTGTGTCCTTGCGAATTGAATTCCACTATCCGAACCGCTTCGTTCCGGGAAGAAGAGAAGGGTTAGGTCAATCAGTTGACTTCCTTACTAAGCTTTCAACTAAGCTTTCAGGAAAGTCAGGACTATGCTTCTAATCTACTAATCGGTAAGCATTCCTCATGTGGGCAACCAAGCAACCTTACTAATAGGGGATTCCATTTTTGAGAGAAAGCAAGGAAAGCTAACCTACCCTTCCGTTCGCTGAATCTGACCTTCGTCCAAGAGTTCGGGCTTCCACGCCAGGAAAGAGAAGAACTCTTAAGTGGAAAAGAAAGTGATTCCCAAACACGAGTTTTTCGCCTTCTACAGGGATATGGTCTCTATCGTCTGGTCTTGCTTTTCGTCTTCAATAGTCTCCTGTAAGCCCTATAGATAGCCCTTTCCCTAGGTGCTTTAAAGGATAGCTACTTGCTTTACACCGTCATTGGACTAGGCTTCCCGGATCCCCTTTCTTCGGTGCTGACAAACAACTAGACGGTCAAGAAATCTCCCCACTGAATCAATATCCATCAGCTGAGGACTTTCTCAATGGGGATTCTTTTCTTTCCCATGAGGCTTTCTGACTGGAGAAAGGAATGTTACGTACGCTTTCGAAGGCTCTATGAAGAGAATCTTGCAGATATTTATTCCAGTGCCAATTCGGTTGGAGATGTTTGTCCCAATTCCGAAGATTCCGATTCGATTTCTCCTGATCCAGCTTCTTCTGTAAGAGCAAAACTTACCTCAATTCCGTCTCAATCTCCTCTCCTACCGGGTCTACGCCCTCTTTGTTTTAGCCATGGGCGATTGTGAAAAAGAGAGTCACGTTCTCCCCTTCTACCTATCCTAACTTCGCTACATTTCCTTCTTCCTTTGCTACCGCTCCTAAACCTGGACTGGACTTGCTATTATCAAATTGAAAAGGTCTCTGCCCTTAGCCTTTTATTTAAAAAGACTGGTGCCCTATCACGTCATTCCCCTTAGGTTACGTCCTTTCTTATGGAATTGGACGATCCAGAAGTTGAAGTCAAGTCAGTTCTACGCTTCTAAGCCCTTTCGAACTTAACTATCTGGCATCACAGCCTATTCCGACAACGTGCCAAGCTCTAAAGGAATCGCCTGTATTCTCGGCTTCTGCTCCTATTTTCCCTTCCTCGATGTGTTCTTTTCTTCACTATTTAGCTTTTAAGGTTCTTTTTTTGATCTAGGAGTTTGCGGATTGATTTCCTTAGTCTTCTTCATCGAATACTCTTTCCAAACAAGGACTAGTCTCATTGAATGAGAAATCCCTATTTCTATTCCCGGGAAAGTTCTGCTCGTTTCACTTCCTTTTCGTCAGTTGAGTGAAAAAGAAGAAGATTGGCTGCTTCCAGGCATTCTAATGAAGTTCGATCATTCCCAAGGGTAGACCCTGGTTTTTAATCTACATTAAATTCCTTGCTCAATATGAACTACCCCCTTTTCCCAATCGGAAGAATTTCATAGTCAAGGAGAAGAGGGAAGAACGCGGGCAAGCATAAAGCAGTCATTTAAACTCAAAAAAGAAGACAAAAAGGAGCTGATCCGATGGATGAAGATCCCGGTAAACTACCGTCTATGAAGCTATATGGCATATAATAAGGTTATGCCAATATGGATGGCTTGCCTGGAAACTAGCCTGTATCTGTATGTACACCGCACAACTAACCGTTGCTTGGTAGGTTCGCTCTTCTCACCTTTCCATCGACATCTACCAAGGCTTCAGCTCAAGTGGGTTCAGCCCCCCCAAATCTGACTCGATCCAGGGAATCTCTCTGGAACCGCTCGATCGAATAGCAAAACCGGGGCTGAGGGTTGGTAAGTAAGAAAGGGGCAATGGTCGCGAATAGGTTTGCATAAAAGTACATTTCAACGAATCTTGATGTTGGCTGGGAGTCCGAGAGGGAAAAAAGACTCCAATGTCAGATTGACGAATTCGTTCGTGCGTGCACCAGGTATAAATGGGCAAAGTTGAAAAGGGTATCACTGGCTTAGCTTAGTAGAAGGGTTGGACTCAGTAATAAGGACTTCACTGGCTTGCCTTTAGTTTTGGATACTCAATCTCCTTCTCCATTCAAGTGTTGATAGAGGCTTGACGGTGGAAGTAGGTGATAGAAGGTGATGGCGAAGACAAAGAATCAGAATTGCAATCTGACCGGCTTAGTCGAGTGGGTTCATCAAGCACGTATATCTAGGGGATTCATAGCGAGTTCGATCTCGACAGCACTTTAAAGTCACATCCTAGATCTAACGACCAAGTAGTCAGATAGGTGCACTAATAGCTGATCAAAGGCAAGATGTCATCTTCTTGAATCAGAGCTCTTTTCTTTCTTCTCGACAATGTATACAAAATGTGATCCACGGGTTGGTACAAGATTCGTAATGTCGTTTCCACGGCCAACTTCCTTATAAGCGGTGAATACGACTTCTTTCCCAATAACTATAGAATGATAATATCTAATCTTTTTGAACTGAACGCACCAATTCCTATCTTCGGATTTACGAACAAAAGCTTCGCAGTGAAACATGAAGCACATCAGCCCATTCTTTCCCATTTTAATTTTCTTTGTCCCTCACCTTTGCTTTGGGGGGGTTACCCATGATGCGTATACCAAGGAGCTTGAATTTGGACCAACCTATTGGAATGCCAACCATTTTCCGCCTGCTTTCTTTTCTTGTTCAATGGAACCTGGTATCATCCAGAGAGGTGAACCAGCAACCAGCAAATAGAGATTCTTTCTACCCCTAGGGGGCCTATTTGCCATTATTCAATAACACGCAACATAGAACCTGATGCTTTCATTCTTCCTAGGTGAGTATAGATTGGTAGGAATAAGGTCAATTCAAGAAGTAGAGGGTTTGGGTACTATTTCCCAGTAGAATAACTTGAACTATCACATTCATGAGGACT
>Ga0307513_10000422_pt1:27500-52500 | contig 61087 bp, 36 predicted proteins | sample 15_EM_MG_FD_202174 | JGI IMG/M metagenome (GOLD analysis project Ga0307513, IMG submission 202174) | Populus trichocarpa ectomycorrhiza microbial communities from riparian zone in the Pacific Northwest, United States - 15_EM | ecosystem: Host-associated > Plants > Roots >...
TGATCCTCATTCTCACCGCAGCCTTCTTAAGCCGAAAGAAAGCCGGGCAAGAATCTCATTTTTTGGCTAGTACGAAGGGGAAGCAGAATCGTATCTGCCTTTCAAGGAAATGGGGTTCTTCGGATCGATCACAGATTATCGGCCCCGTCGTTTGGCTTCCACTCCAGTTGACCTCTCCTGTTTCCATCCCCCCGTGAGAAGGTAGAGAGCAAAACCAACCCAGCAAACCACTAAGACTATGCCCCTATTAGTAAAGCATGTACTTCTTGCAAGGCTTGCTGAGCTTCTTCATGTGCCCCTATTAGTAAAGCATCGCAAAAGTAGTCCGTTGAACGATCGCCGATAGAGGGAATCATTAAAGTCTACGATTTTTTAACCCTGATGGCTTTCCATCTTTGACTGGGGCGACCATTTGATAGCCCTGTTCCTGAATATACAGAATAGGGCTTCGATGAGCCCTAGATGTAAAGGGGTTTTTGAACCCTTCTAAGCAATTAGAAGAGCGTGGAATTTGACCTCCCTCAAATAGATGGATCTGGGATTGATTGTGGAACCGAGCAGAGAGAACCCGGGGCGGGCAGGAAGATACGCTAGGCAGAGTAGTCGCTCTGGAGCAGGTTCTTCGACTGGATCAATGCATGTATGAACCCTACAAAAAAATCCCGAAGGTCTAGTCTAGAAAAAACCCGGATTTGGTTGGGTTAGCTTTTTGGTAGGAAAGGCGGTCACAGGAAAAAATGCCCTACCAATGAATAGATTAGTCTACTAACGTCAACAATCTCTTTCTTCATATACGAGACCGTCCGGTTTGATATCCGAAACTATAGATATGAAACAAAAAAGATAGAGATTCCCTTTTGTCTTGATTTAGGGGAATAGGACAGTTGCACTAAGGAAGAGAGCTAGGGATTTTATAAAGGTGATAGGACAGGGTTCCAAACCTGCCTTAGTCTCAAATAGGGCGCAAGCTAGGGACATTACTATATGAATGAGACTTCATCCTTATTACATTACAATACAAGCGATACCTTAAATTATTAAAATGCTCCTCTAGTCCCGAGCTTGGTAAATCCGTGGGAAAGAAAAACTTTCTTCCGGCCTTGTTGTGATAGGGGGGAGTCACTCTTGCGTTCTCTCTCTTGGGTAGGTCAGTCTCGCTCTCTCTTGTCGGTAAGTATATCTGTTGTGGTATTGCTGTCGTGCCGTGCCGTTTCAGTAGTGTTTGTGAATTAGTAGTTTTGAGGGGGGAGTGCAAAAAGGTAAAGAAAGACCGTAGCCAAAAAAAAGCAAGGGATTCCCGGGGCCCGAACGAGAGCAGAGGCTGCAGGGCAGGTATTCTCATAAAAGAAAGGAGAACAGGCAGGGAGGTAAGAGCGAGTAAGACTAGGTTATAGCAAGACAACAGAGGTTAGACAGCTCTTACCGGAGGAAGAGGTTTCAGGTCACCCGTCCCCTTGACCCAGACACGAACTAATCCTTCTCTCTCTCGAATGTATGCCCGGTTTTCGTCGAATCTTTTTGATCACCTTCGAAAACAAACCGGTGATTATGTACAAAAAGGGCTTGACATGATGAATAGTGGTGCCCACCTGCAGAGCGTAGTCCTCCCTGCAGCCTTGAAGTAGACTCTTTCTCGAGTGTGATCCTATCCCCAAAGCCTTTTTGCAAAAGGAGTAGGTAGCGAGATAGATGACTAAAAGCTGATGATCTTTGCCTCTTACTAGTAAAGCGAAAAGCCCTATATATCTTATTAGTAAAGCCTAAAGGCCCTTTACTAATATAATAGAAGGTAAGACCGGCTTTCGAGCCCCAACTCTAAACCAAATAAGGGCGTTTTAGGCTTCCGGTTTCTTCGCTTCTCAAGAATGCACTTTTTTATCCGAATAATGCATTTTCACACTGATGCTCAATATCGATCGACGAATGAGCAAAGACAAGACCCTCACCCCTATTTAAGTTAAGGGGTCCGGATCGGGGGGGTCCTAACGACAGGAAGCAAATGTCTTCGCGAGTAAGGGATGGTTGACCCACTCAACAACAACTAATATCTTTACTGGCTAGAGGCGGCGCATCTCGAGTGAGATCGGACGATTAATCAATCGTCGAATCCCTTTCTTTCCCTGCTCGCAATCTCTCCTTCCCTGCCACCTCGGATGGAATAGTGCGATGCCACCCTCCCTAGCCCCGCCGCTCTTTCCCTAGTCGGAGCTTTGCCCATTTAGTACGAACTTTGGTGAGAGGCAAGCAAAAATGGATTGTATAAAGGCGGACATTCTATCCCGCATATCGCGCATATGTCTGAATGATGAACCGGTGGCATCTGACGACCGACCACATGCAACTCTTGCCTGGGCCAGCAATAGCTACCCACCTAACATTTCTTTCTCCCCAACTTTAGGGGAAAAATGCATCAACTATTAAAAAAATGCTCAGGTCCAGAAGCTGGTATAGGTAATATAATGGATTGAGGAGTTTACTATTCGACTGATAAGGTTCTCACATATCTGACCCGGTCAGGAGAGGAGATACAGAAAGAGGAGAGGGAAGGAGGAAGTTTACGACCGACTTCCCAACTGACCAACTCGGACTTTTCTGCCTCGAACGAGACTTTATCCCCCCCTACCCTATATATGGGGTCGGTCACAAGAATCTCACTAGAAGTTCACATGCCAGAAGCACTCGTGGGGTAAAGAACGGTAAGATTGGATGGTTAGCCGGTCCAGAAGACCAAGATCCGCACCTTTCAACCATATTATCTCTTAAGCTCGCCAATCCGGCCAGGCGCATAAAGCGTAGCAGATGAAACCTATTCCCCGACTAAGCACTCCACCAATGCAGGAATGCCCCAATAACTTAAATGGATTGATAGACTGGACCCTTGCCTTCCGACTGAACTAATAGAAAGAGGCTTGAGCTTGAATGAGCGTATCCTCCAAAAAAGGTACCCCAGTCGCCCATTAACTGTAGGGGGAATGCATTGAAGAAAGGAAGCAACTCTCAACCCTTTCACCATAGGCCGGTCTTATTCTTTAATACGAGTCAACACTACTGCTGCTCCAACTCCTTGAGGAAAAAGTGTTGCATCTCGTCCAACTCCTACAAAGACCACCCCCGAGGGAGAAAAGAAAGTTATCAGCACCGATTGAACCTTACTAACCTTATGCTTCGCCCATCTTTATATGCCACGGGGAATCGATCGGTTGAATCCACTGCAAGCCTATCTTTCGAACCCCCAATCATAGTAGGAAACTAAAGGAGGAGCTACTAAGCGAGGAAGCCCGATTTCGAGAGGACTAGAGAGCACGCACTAACTCGGATATAAATCATTCAATAGCGGATAAGAATCGGGTTCATAGAATGGATCAGTTGCCCCAGAAAGAGGTGCCTAAACGGGACTAGGGTTCTTATGAGCAAGTATTGCAGCTTTAAATTCAAGGTAAGCAGCTTTAAATTCAAGGTAAGCAAAGAAGAGGAGGTCGCCCTATTAGTCAGTTTCGGCAGAGGACTTAAGTCCATGAGTTGGATGCCCCGCCGCCTGTGAGGACTGCTTTCAATCAAAAGGAGATGAGAGATAAGCTACTTGCCTTCCTCAGGATTAGCCATATTGGATGAATGCCCGGGAGTGTGAAGGGGGACATAGCGAGTAGTTTCAGTGGAAGTGGAAGCAGCAGCGAAACCAAAACTAAAAATGAAAATGGCCAAAAACTTGACTTTACATCGCAAGTATAAAGAAAGTTAGCTGAGGGGTTACCTCTAACGAGGGAAGCGAAGGGGCTGACTACCGGTGGTCTTCGATACCCTTATCACGTAAGGGTAGGTCCGAAGGGTCTAAGAAAGGTAAAGAGGAAGGATTTAGTTGGGGAGATGGATTGCGAAACAACGGATGTGACGGCGAATTGGCGAAGGATGGATAGCCGGGAATGATCACAGGTGTAGGAGTTGGGAAAGATGATGGGACCCTTTAGAGATAGGGGGCAAGATCTCGTAAAGCCTGGCAGCACTAAGGGACTAATCACGTTCACCTCATCTGATGCTGAAGAAAGAAGGTGTACTAGGTCTTCTTGTCCCTGGACATCCTCTATGAGATTCACAGATGCGCTGCTCCCTACCGGTGCACTTACCGAATGTGGCGGGAGAGGGTTTTGGAAGATTTTGTTGGGGGGATGAATAGACCACTACTTTTCCTTGTTCAATGAGATCTTGGACCGCATGCATGAGAGAAAAGCACCGATCCGTTGGATGGCCCGGACCTTGATGGAATTCACAATGAGCGTTTGGGTCATATAAGGGAAGAGGATTTGGTGGTGGTCTGGGTGCTAGCAGTGTTAAGAGCCCCCTTTCGACCAAAACTTTGAAAACCTGCCTGCAACCTTTTCTTTTTCTGTTGTAAACCGGCCGGCGTCAAATTCCTAGGAGGCCTTATAGGTCGCCCAGGTGATGAGACAGCTGGCTGCCGAGTAGCAGGAGGAAGAGTTGGGAAACCACGGGGGCACCCCACCCCATATAGAGGGTAGGTTTAGTGACAGAAAAGGTCGGGACAGTGGAAATGCGGTAGCATTTACTTCGGAAGATTTGGATGTGTTAAGGCTAACCTTAACTTCTCCCTTCTCAGGCTTGGCTTTTCGCGAACTTTGAGCCTAACTATATATAAGGGGGAGGACACTGGATAAGGCCAGGGTTCCAAACCTCTGGTCTCCCCCTGCGCTCTCAAACCTGTCGAGAGAATATAAAATAACTCATTAAAATAGTAAGCTGCAATCGGAGAATAAAGCCGATATCGAAAGTGTTCCGTGAATAGAAACAGGACTCGTCAAATAGAGCGGTATCCTAATCCCGCGTCTATGGCCAAACCATGCTCCCCCTGATCTACGAGCAACCTTTGTTTGCTACCAACCTCTTTCTTCTCCTTCAAAAACCATGTGCTTCTCGATATTCTATCCAGCAAGGGTCGCCTCCCTCCCCCTCGCTATTCTCCACCCCCCTTAACATTTCGGCCTTCATTTCCACTTTTGATAACAATAGGAACAAATGGGTGGGACCCGCCGCCCTTCTCCACTCCCCTTAACATTTCGGAAGCACGCAATCAACGTGAACTAAGCAAAACAAGGGACAGCGCTTTCCCCTATAGTTGAGGGAAAGGCTCCGTCTTCAGCAGAAAAAAGAGTCCTTCAAGCGGCCAGGGAGCCGCTTCACTTTCTTTCCTCCCCAGCTCAAACTTAATACAAGTATAATGCGTCTTGCAACCCCTCGAGAAACCATAGGAAGAATTAGGAGTTAGGACCCAATGTAATTAAGTCCTGTAACAAATCCTCTAAGAAGACAAGATTCGCCTCTTCTTCGTCGAAGAGAGAGAATTTCACGATCTCAAAGAGAGTGACCCTATGCGGGTCTGGGAGAATCAAAGGGAGTGTGTTAACGATATTACATATCACAAGATAGATTTTGTCACAAAACAAAGCTCTTGATAGAGCAATTCTGTGACATCCAGATTGATATCCGGACTGCCTAAATCGACCCCCTACCTAGGTTTGGTTTGGCGCTTTCGAGCTTACGTTTGCTGGGAGACGTGCCAAGAACAGGCATATAGTTTGGATGGCTCTAAGCTCAAGACTCCGCACTTAGTTCGAGGCGTACATGTCTGCAAAGAGAAAAACTGTGCCAAATACGACTTCGTCCTTTCCTTATGGAAGGTCTGGAGTATGCAGCCCTACTTGGGCTTTCTTTGAAGCATCCGGCCTTTTTAAGTCGGAAGAAAGGGAGGGGAAAGGCCGGAGAGTCTTCTTCGAATTGGTTACCCTAGCGAGAGGATCAGGCAACTCATACAAGAAAAGGAGGCCATCGATGCTATGAGATCCAGCATCAAGGCCGAAATCCCAACCCAAGGCTGAGAATTACCGAGTAGCTGCTCTGTCAAAACTCCTCGTCTTAAGGCGAAAAAAAAGTCCGCGATAATTTTGAAAAGACGGTCTGTTCCCTTAACCCTTAAGGAGGATGGGGGCTTTTTGGGAACGTCACAGGTGGGAAGAGTTTCACTTCCTTATCGCAGGGGTTTCGACGAGAAAAAGCATCCCTACTAAATAAAGAACAGTTCAGATGCCCGAAAGAAGTCATAATGTTGGAAGAAGTGGATGATCTCTTGAAGAAGGGCCTAATTAGGCCAAGTAAGAGTCCATGGTCCAGCGCTGCAAAATACGTCAATAACTTAACAAAAAAGGAAAATGCCAAGGCTAGTGATCAACTAGAAAGCCCTTTCAGAGGCCCTCCAGTGGATTAGGTATCCCGTACCTAATCGACAAAGACTTCTTCGAAGAATCACTGGAGCAAGAATCTTCAGCAAGTTCAACCTTAAATCAGGATTTTGGCAAGTCCGAATCGCTGAATCGATACAAGACGGCCGGTCCAAATGGGGGCAGTATGAATGGTGCGTCATGCCATTCGGGTTGAAGAATGCCCCGTCAGAATTTCAACACATCATGGATCAGATCATCCGGCCGTTTGACTCCTTTGCAATAGCCTATATCGATGACGTCTTGATCTTTAGTAAAGACGTCGCCTCTCATTTCAAGCATCTTGAAGCCTTCAGGAAAGCAATTGAGAGATACGGCATGGCCCTGTCCGCAACGCAAAAAAGATGAAGCTCTGGCTATTCAAGTTCTTGGCCAACAAATTCAGAATGGTCAAATCCAAGTCCATGATCATTCTATCGAATTCGCCAGAACTTTCCCTGACAAGATTACCGAAAAAAATCCACTTCAAATCTTTCTTTTTTGCTTCCATTTTCTTTTCTCTCTTATTATTATCAAGACCTTGCTGCGGATAGAAAAATCCTGTCCAATCGCCTGAGAAAGAATGCTCCGAAGCAATGGGCAGAAGTGCATACAAAGGCGGTCCAGAGGATCAAGGCAATAGCTACGCGCATCAAGGTGAGACCTACACCGAGCGAACCTGACCGTAGCGTACCATACTGAGTGAAACCGTGCCGAACCAAGGGAAGCCTATCCCATACTGATAGGCTCTCACGGGAGAACTTAGCCGAGCTTTCCTTAACAGCAATGGGACTTAGGGACCGATATGATGATTGGTTTAGGTAGGGCGGACGGCAGTCAAAATAGTGGACTTGAAAACCCTTAACCCACTCATTCGATTCTCCCAGCTCTGTTATCCCCTTCTTTCCGAAAGCTGTAGGTGCATAGCATCAGTAGCGAACGAACCGGGTATATGCGAAGATAATGAATCCACGGCTGCCCCGTTAACTAACCGAGCATGATGATCAGTGGGCGGGATTGAGTGCTCACGAGCTGGTTCAGATTGAATTTGGGATCACACTCTTGTGGCAAGCTTCATACTGATGTTAGGGCGGTCCTGGACTAGTGAGATAGGTTGTTTTAGTGCGTGCCAGCGCTTGAAAGCTAAAAGCTGAAGGGGCGTAGTTGACTATGAGTTTCTAGGAAGATTTCATACGCACTTCTTGATAACCCTTTCATAGCATGTTCGGGAGTACTCACTTCGGGTTCGGCACGTAGTTGAGGTTGAGGTAAACCCAAGTACAGACAGAAGTGTTGGACTCTTCATCGGGTGGATATGAATCCGGATCGTAGATCTCAATAGCGAGCGAGTTCTCTTATTTCATATTCTAATATAATGTTCTTGTCTGTGCTGCTTGGTGAACCCCCTAGGGCCATTCGAGCAAGGCCCCATCCGCTCTCTTTGGAGAAAGGCCTTCTTCTAAGCTTGATCCAGCGATTCAAGAGGCCCTTTACTAATATAATAGAGGAATTCAGGAAATTTGGAACTTAAGTTTGTCCGAGATCTACCCAATATCAGAGTAAGCGACCATGGACCACAGGCGCGGGACAGATACTGGCTCACTGAACTTCGAATCGAATGATGCCCCCGGGTACAGGAATGACCGGAGCAAGAAAGTCACTAGAAGCACCTCCCTTCATTACTACCGCTTGCTCAGGAAGGAAGAACTCACTAACCGGAATTACTACGGGGACTCCTAAAGCTAAGCTTAGAGGACTGCCACTATGATCCTTACTAAACTAGATGAGCTTCGCTGTCTTACCGCCTATTCATTCAATTAGAAACCCCCAATTGTTTAGGGGTCGGTAATGGTATCCGATTCCCGTTAAGTTCTCTATTCACCGGGCGATACAGGCAGTCTTTCTTCTCGAATCAGGATCGAGAGGGGTTCTTTTCGCCGAGAACTTATATACCTCATTATAGAGATTCCAATGACTTCTTTCTATGCTTGCTATCAGAGAATCACAACTGACGAGTGCAGGATGCTTTCCTTACCCACGCTGTAGAGGAGAGGCCTTATTGAGAGAATAGGGCTCGTGTACGGATGTAGGTGCTAGACTTTCACAGTCTGCCTATGCGCTTCGGTCAGAGGTGGAAACAGCACTTCGTGATAAGCCGGAAATCCCGCCTATAATTCTCCACCGGCGCTTTGCTTTCTTTACCTGACATATTTCAGTTTTGTAATAGCTGTTTCAGTAGGCTAAACGACTAATTGGATCCCTGCCGCTCGCCCGTGTCCATGCGCTCATGAGGAACCTATGGCTATAGCTCCCGGGTTATAGACCTTTTGGAGATGCTATTCATCAAGTAATGGGCCCAATCACCCTTGTATTCGCTGGAATAACCACTTTAGTTGTGTTGCATGAAACCCGCTTTCGACCCCATGAACGTAAGGAGGTACTTTCCCAGTCCCCAACCTGCAATTCCGCTATTGAAACCATGTCATACAATCGATCCCATATTATCTCTTAAGCTCGAAAGAAGTTGGGTAAAGCAAATCTGGAATTCACATCTGGGACATAGTCTTTCACTTCTTCAACTCACTATAGCGCATAGGTCTAACTAAACCGGCGATCTAACGGATCACAATCCTGAGACAAAGCTTTGCTTGATGGCTTTCATAGCTGCCTATACCGTTTTCGATGACTAATGGACAAGGCGTATGGATTCGCACCTCAAGAGAAGATGCTGGGATGCTACTAATTCTTGATATAGAAAGAGGCTTCATTTCCTCGTGCCCGATAGAATTGGCTGAACTAGTCGGTCCTTTGATTGAGACCATGCACACAGTGACTATCTAAGCGAAGTGAGCTAAAAAGGGCTTCGGAGCGCTTTCTTCCTACAGCTTTGGCTACGCTTGGTGTGAATGTCAATCCTTGACTTGTGATTCAGAAAGACTTCTTCGTGAATCTCCAACTCCTAATTGTTTCCTGATGTCGAAAGATGAATAGCCAGTTCAATTGGAAGACCGCTTAGATCTTGGATTCGTTCGGACCTGCTGTGAGAGATCCCATCATGCATTAAGCGCTTCTTAGGTTCGTGCCTACAAGCAACGCGACACCTACGACTTGAGCAGAGAGCGATAGCTCGATCATAAGGATTGGCCGTCTCCGGAATCATGATACAGCTGCCTAGCCCCGGGTTCCCAGCAGCGAAGGGCGAGTCTGTGATCCATCTTGGTGTGCCGTGCTGGGTCTATTCTGAGGGAAGGCAATAATAAGTCAATCCAAGTATTTACATAAGATAGAGATCCACTATCCTCCTTGGGCGTGTCAAGGGTAAATAAAGGGAAGTCAGCGCACTAGAATCTTAGCGGATCAGTAAGGAAAGAAAGGAAAGAACGGAATAGGTACATCTCCTGATCTATCTCCAGTCACGAAGAATCATCCCGCCCTCCTCTTTTTCCTTTCCGGCTCTTTATACCAATGTGATTTAAGCTGTCCAGGTGCATCTTTATATTATCTCGGATTCTAGTTTAGATCCACAGGTAGCCCCCCGGTCCATCAATAGCAGCATCCCTTCCTCTCACACCTGGTCTAGTATCTCTGAGGTCGATACCCAGTAGTAGAGGGAGAAGTTGACCCGAAGCAATGGAATCTTTTCCTTTTGGTGAAGCAGTAGATCCAGCTTCAGACTCTCTTATATATAATATAATACGATGCGAAGATAATACAGGTTAAGATCCAGAGATAGACCAATTTCAGTATCAGAAACTGAACTCAAACGAGCATGAAAGGGGGGAGGGCGCGAGAAGCAACGGATGCTGCTACTAGTGGTTGCTACCTGTGTCGGGTAGGTTTGGGGATAGGAAACCCGCCTAACCTATGTATAGGTGGTGATCTTCTCATTTGGAAGTGGTTCTGGGACCACCTTATGGAAAACCTCTGGGCCGTCTCTCATGAAACCAACTTCAGATAGGCCCCCGCCCATAGCCAGAACCGAATGGAAGCGTGCCCCCAGTCAAAGCGAAAGCGATTCATACACGATGAGATCTCGTAGTGGGTCCGCAGCGCGCCTGCCTCGACCTATCAAAAAAGTCTTCTTCACGTAAGTTGTCAGTATAGTAGATACGTCAGTGTATAGTAGATAGCGATCGTCCTCTAGTTAGATCTGCTATTGACTATTTGGTAATTGAATTGCCTAACCCTCTCAAAGACCCACTCTTAAGTTCTATCGCATTTTCTATAACAAATAGGAATGCTTTCACCAGCCTCGCTTCATCAATCGGGATTGGGTATCTATCTTCTTTTCTTCGTCAGCATCATCCCTTCCTTATGCTTATAACAAGTCTTCCCTATCATGCATGGCCGATAGCAACAACTCGAATTTCTCACGTAATGATCATCTTCCTCGTCCTTGATTAGCGCCTATAGTCTTTTTGCTGAGAGAAAGATCAAGAAGTTACATGAAGTGAAGTCCTGATTTAGCAGGTTTTATGATTTCCTTCTTCCTGGACGAATTTCGTATTTTGATTGACAAACCTGTGATCTGGAAGGCAAGAACCTTGCCCTTATGCTAGATCAATGAAGCGGTTGGGTGTCCTTTCAGTCCTATAAGACAGCCGCATGAGAGAGACCAGGCGGAGCTGCTGTACTGGGGCAAGTGAAAGGGGTGTCATCCCACTAAGGCTGAAACTTGAAAAAATTTGAGTATCGTGGATGGCAAGATTCCCCATTTTCAGACGAGGTTTTCCATTTATTTGGTATAGTCCATTTAGCCCTTTCTTTTATAGCTCAATTTGACTAGCGGAACCTTTGCGAATTGAGCTATAAAAGGAAGTCAACTACCATCTCCATGCGAGGAGTGAAGAAAAAGAAAGATCCCTATCACGAGAATACGAGAGGTGAAGTCCTTCTTGTCTTAGTTATTCTACTGAGCACCGGGCCAATCCTGCCATGCTCTGGCTTGCGCCCTTTAGTAGATCGTGAGCCTTGTTGATTGATTATCGGCTCCTCGTGATGGAAGAATCATGTATGGAAGATTATATCGGAGGTTTATGCGGTGCCATTGAAAGTCATGGAGTTGGTAGTCACATTTTCTTTCTTTTTCTTCTCTTAAGAGTCTATTCAGAGTAAATTAAGGATGCATTCCATGGAGTGGATAGGGAATCCTTCGGAAAGAGCAATCGAGCATACCTTCTTGAATGATTCAACGCGTACATGACCTATTCTACGAAAACATGATCTCCACCCTTTCCCTTTCTTTAGAAGGGAATGGGTCAGCTGTAGAAAAACGGATTTCGTTGGTGTTCTGTGAATGTGAAAGGGGTTGCCCATATTATCTCTTAAGATTCCTTGATTTCCTCTTTTTCATGTAAGGGGAAGATTGATAGATTGAAGGTTCATATCAATCCAATAATATAATAAGTGAACTACTTGAATGAATACCTTTTTTTCTTCTTATTCAACCAAAGGGAATCTAAGAGAAAGGGAAGGGATCAACTCAATTGAATGGATTCCTTTCCTTAGTCACTCTCAAGAATCTCGTAGGAGATGAAAGAGAGAGAGAGAGAAGGTGACTCTATTCAAAACGAGAGGCAGGAAGAGCAGATTGCGGACTTCCTTCGCTACAGGACAAGGGCGGAACTGCTTTATGCGAGGTGGACTCTTTTCCTATCACCCTGGAATCTTAGGGTTCATACTTTCGGAATAGACTTTGTTAATAAGAGAATGAAGATCTAGTAGGCATCACAAACCACCCATATTATCTCTTAAGCTCACCTTCATTTTATAAGGGGGTCGCTCTCCCCTCTGAATATAAGGAACAAACTGGTGTGTAGGTATTATGGAACAAATGTCGATCCTTACGCTTAATCCCCGACCTCACTGCAACGTGGAGGTTCGTCTTTACTGCAATGATCGGTCATCCCATATGAATGAGTTTAGCCCGGTCTCCTATTAGAGATTTTCTTTTTCCATTTAGAAGTTGTATTCTCTTTTGAGCGGCCCTCTCATCTGAAGTGACATCCCCCCCCGCCTCACGAGGCATGTATGAGTATGAAAGGCCGCTAGATCCTAATGTTCAGAACAAAAAGATTCAACTAAGCCCTTCTTTCTATCTATAGAAAAGTCAAAGAGAACCTGGAATTAGAAAGAATGACGATTATAAATCCGTATTCTATTCTATAAACAAGAGAATCGCTCTGCTTCGCTGTTCTGCCTGGTATGGGAACCAATGATGAGTCTTTGTAATAGCTGTAGCTACTGAAAATGTAGGCTGTCGATTCTTCCCTAGAAAGTGAGAAGAAAGGATAGTGGCATACTCAAATTGTAGAAGTCTCGATGCGGTTAAGTGGGGCTTAGCAAGCAGTATCTACACAAGCTTCAGGTGAAGGCTGAAAGGAAGTGAAACATGTTACCCCTTGATTAGATAGAAGAACCTATTGCGCAAGCAGTAGATAAACTGACCCGTCCATAATGTCAAAGCTCAAATGAACCAGACTTCGATAGGCAACCACACTAAATGGGGAAGTAGAATAGGAAGCAAGACCTTAAAAGTAAGATAAGACGCGGCCCTAATCCCAAGTATGGGAGTGGGAGACATACCAAGCCTGACTATAAGCGCTTTTAAAGGATAACAACATAAAAGCGAGTGAAGTCTAAACCCTGGTGAACGAGTCAGTTCTGATGGAACACAGTAATAACTCAAAGTCCGAGAGTAGTTACGTAAAAGAAGGATCCACCATAAAACCAACCGGTCAATTAAAGAAAGAAAGCAAGCATGGTAGAATGAATCTAGCGGATAGGAAGGGGAATGAACGAAATAGATCTCCAGGCATGAGGAAGAGGTTTTTGATGGACCAACCTACCTTTTGATCGACATCTAGAATTGAATAAGAGAGGCGAATAGCTCAGCTTTTGAATTGCTGTAATGTAATAAAGGGATCGGCTTCATAGAAGGCCTACTACATCTCGTGGGGTAAACCAGAAAAGCCCTTTGTGCCTCGTATTTAAATGAAAGGTGAGTCTTAGCGTGTGGCTGAACCAGCATTTTCACATCTATTACTGAGGTAGGATAATTAGATTTGAAAACTTAAATCCTGGGGATGAATCCGGGAAGATTCTTAAACAACATCGAGAGAAAGAACGCTAAAAAGCAAACCTTTGAGAGCAGGGGCAGAAGTCTACAACAAATCTGAAAAGGTCCTGTCACTTCAACAGGAATTGGGGACCGATCGCATTAACAAAGTAGAGCCACCCCCTATCAACTAATCAAAGGAAGTCAAGCTACATATGGAAAGAGACGGCCAAAAAAGATCTTTTCTTTCTCTATTTCCTTTCATCTTTCTACTTTCCACAAGAGTAGTGGATTGAATCGACTTGGCTCGGGATCTGATCTGTTTGAACCATTCTTGGCGACCGGTGTACTATCGGATCTCAGATTCCCTCCGCATCCGCTCCATGATGGCTAATCTTGAAAGATACCGGAGACGAAGAAGGAGAACTGAAACGCTCATCTGAGAGCTATTTGATGATTGAAAAAAGAGCAGAAACCTTTGGTGGTAACGAAAGGAAAGGGGAAGACAAAGTGTCCAACGGCTAGATTCACTAATAAGAGGAATGCACAACAGCCATATTCACAGCAACTACCGAGGACTCAACGAATTATTCAGAAAAGTAAGGTCGAAGACCGCTTTGCCTCTAGATTTGTGAGTGTGCAGATTTCAGATCGATAAATGGGGAATTTCAACCAATTGCTTTATACATCCTATCCTGTTCTCAGGAACAAAAAAGGGAGAAGGGGTCTAACTGCCGAAATGACTTCCAGATCAAAGATCCAAGAACAATTTAATCAGAGAAGCCCAAGGTTTGATGGGGGATCTCGCTGTCTATTCTATTTGTAGAAAAGACCTGGCTCTCAAGCCTTATCCATTGATGTTACCTTGTACAACGTTCCCTGCTTCATAGTGTTCCCTGCCCTTTACTTTATATGGGGTGGGGGGAACAGCGGCTAAGTGAAAGGTGAAAAGGCCAGCTGCATAAGCAAGCGCATTGACCACCACCGAAACTATCCTTCGAAGTCTTGACAATAGGGGGGGTCCCTCCAAACAAAGAGAGGCGGGCTATTCCTTTATTGACTAGCATAGGTAACAAGGAATTTTCGAAACAGGCGGTGACTTCAACGACAGGACTTTCGCCTCTATTCGTCTTCATTCTTCGCTTCAGATTCTTTGTACGCGACGCGGCTTTCTCTTATAGGGGTCTAAGGTTGCGGCATTTCCATTGCTTAGCATCTCGGGTTCGCTTTGGTCATTGAATCCGCCTTCTCTAATAAAGCCTTTTTGGTGGAGTTTTCTCGTTACGGGAGGATATCCCGTGGTACCGTTGAATTGAGGAAGGCTCTCGCCCAGAACGTGATAAGTGGCTATGCGCTGTTTCGTAGTAGTTCTTGACCCCTTCCCTAGCTTCAGTATAGTTATTGTCGTTATGGTAGTGAGTTCGTTATAAAAGGATATCTGTCCTTTCTATCTTTTTGGTACAGAAATGGGGTTGGTACTTCTGGCTCGTCAAAGAGCCTATGCGCGATTTGACCTGAAACAGATTTGATACAAAAAGGTGCTGCCAGCAAGTAAAAGAAGGCCGGTCCCTTAATTCTTTGGAGATTAGCATACGTGAGTAAGACGCCCCTGCTAGTTTGAGTACCACATCTACCGGAAATTTATCTTTGAGTGCAAGAAGAGGAGAAGAATAAGAAAGAACGAGTACAATACAATCATAAATGAACACCCCCTTTGGTAAGAGATCACTGGGGACAACCTCGTATTTTCTAACCTTTTCCTAACTCCGCCCCTTCTAGGAGAGGGGGAAGCATACCTATTTCGTATGGAAGAGTACATAGACATCAGGATTGGCACTCCCAACCTGGTTATCTAACTTCAATGCATGTAGTTGATATCTACCTGCACTCTCCCAGACACAGCAAAGCAACCGGGACACTATTCGTCAAAGAGAAGAGGCCCGAGCCGGGACTATTGACTGAACTTGCATTCATCTAGTTTGCTTCTCTCACCCAATCGAACGCTCAGTCCAGTCGACTGTCAGTTCCCTTCACCCGCTCTTCATGAACAATCCGTAGCACCTTGCCTTCACCCCGTCTCAGTAGAGAACCTTTGAGATAGAGACTACTAACAAGCGAGCTACTTCATGAGCACTAGAGAGAGTTCAGGTCAGCAGCATCAATAAAGACATGCGAGATTGTTGGTCATGTTACTGACCGGTTTCGATATAGTACCGTAGTACACTGATCACTAACCCCATCGAGCATGAATTAAGATGACGACAAGCAACGAAGAAAACGAAAAGAACTCTGTGAACAGAAGCTTTTTCGGTTCATTCGAGTGCTCTTGTTATATAAATATATACAATAGCCGTTTTGGTGACATCGACAACAAGGCAAATCCGAAATGAGGGCACTTGGTTGGCTTCCTCTCATCACGGGAGGAAAGTAGGCTTTTTTGCTTTGTTTGAGAAAGGCATACTTTTTTTTTACCAATAGTTCACATATTGTTAGTGGGCTTACAACAATTTACTGTATGCTGTCTCGCTCTCTTTCCCATATACGGATTACGGAAGGCAGTGCGGATGCGTACGGAACTACATTCAACTGAAGTTCGGAACGTGACCTTTGCCCAAAGTAGTGCACCGGATGCTCAAACAGGGCCTAATTTCCTGATCTTAGTCGACTTGCAGCTGTCGCCTACAGTTGGAAGAGCCTGGTGTAGTACGACTGGAACGAGAAGCTACTGTTTGAACAGTCCGACTTTCAGCTACATCAAGCAACTACTACTTTAAGCAGTAAGCGGGTAATCCTGTTGGACTACTTTAAGCGCGGTAAGCTAGGATCGATTCGATCTCTTTCACTTTCAGCTAGAGAAAGCAACTACTACTTTCAGCGAGACTCCTATTAGGCTTCCGTCTAGTGGCATCCGTTCCGTAGTTAGCTTGGCTTGTTTGCTTTGCCTCCGTTCCAATTATATGTTAAAAATGCCTAGGTTTGCGAACCTATTTCTAAATTCATAATGCAGAAGCAGGCATTCCAGCGCACTCTTTCGGCTTTATTCAATCGGGAGAAGGAAAAGAATCAGTGCAGTGAGTCACCTCAGCTCGAGTGCGTCTCTTACGTCTTTCTGGAGTGCCTTCGCTCAAGTCCTTTAGTGGTCAGCCATACGGCATTCGTTCCCGGGCCTACGTTTGCTCTTGGCACACTACTGCTTTCAAGCCTACGTGCGCTAGCTAGACCTTCCCTGTTTAAGCTGCTTAGGCCCTTCCTTTGAATACGAACCCTATCCTTTATTATGAATTCAGTAAGAAATAGAGATAGATTACTCTAGTTAGTGTTAATTAATGCTATTGATAGTTTAAGTCGAATAGAAATAGGTGCTATTTGTTGTATCGTATTGTAAGTAACACAAGTGCTCATGCTGCTCTGCCCTATGGAAAGTGAGATCGTTGGCTAGGTGTAGTTCAGCTGTCAGTCTAGTAGGGAAAGAGTCTTTTTGTGGGATGGGAAAGAACCTGTATGTAGGAATCGGGGAGAAAGAATTTATTTAATGCGGGCACTTGATCATATGCATTTCATGAAATAGTACTTGAAGCTAGAAATGCGATTCGGTCTCTTGAACTGTAACCTCCGTTTGCGTAGTAGTTTTCACTTAATATAGTTATTTATCAGCGCTTGGTTTCAGATGTAGTGCCGCCATGTGCTTTCCGAGGTAGTCTACTAAGGCTATTGGTCATGAAGAGAAGGAATATAGGGCTGTTACCGATTCTGAAGCCAGTTGGTTTCGGTCAGCGGAGAGCTCTTCGGCGAGATCAGATCCGGAAAGAGGCCGGGCCATTCTTGCTAGGTAGTAGGAATGGGAGGAGCAAGCCAGCCATACGAGCTGAAAGGCCTGACAACTTACACGACATGGTTCCTCAATAGCAGTGAAAACACTCTTTCTTTGGGCCGTTTAAGACTTGCCGAGTCAATTTCACTAAACTACCTTGTCCCTGACGGAACGGAACTAAATACAATCAGATCCATTTATAGAGGAAGGAAGGATTAATTGACTGAAGGAATCGTAGCGGGAAGGCGGAAAGATGGGCTGTCTTCGGCACTTGGGGATCGTAAGCTGGCAATCCAGTTGCAAAACTGGCTGCTTTCTCAAAGGAGTTCGCCGATCTTATGAATAGAAACATCTGCTGCTTCCCGTTCCTTCGGCTGGTTGCGAGCGACACCCCTGGCAAGATCCGCAGTTTGCTGTCCTTTTTCTAGTGCGAGACCATCAGCCTTTGTTCACCATTGTGTCTGCTTGCATCTCTTTTGCTTTCATTTCCTGGACTGAAGATGCGTCAAATCTCACTTCTTTCATTTATTCGGGCTTAGTCGTCCTAACTTCCAACGCTCCTCGAGTACAAGTATCGGAGAAGCAAGAACAAGCCTCACTACACTACAGAAGAACGGGGGAGTACAGAACTACACTACGAAAACGAGGCTTAGTCAAGTCGAATAGGACCGCTAACAACCAAAAGAATCTTTTTGAAAAGAAAAACAAGGGGAGAGTGTCCACCCCCCGCGACCCCCTTACTATTGGGAGAGGAAAAACTACTAAGGAAAGTTGGGATTGGCTACGTTACGTTCGGCCCTAGATAGTCGATAGGTCCTCATTACACCATATACACTTACAGTGGTTAAGGCTTTATTAGAGAAGGCGGGTTCCAAGGCATAAGGAGATGCTTAAAAAAGAGTTCCGAACCCTCAAATGAAAGTCCGGTACGATGGGTCATATCATCAAATCGGTTCGAGCTAAGATCACGATTTGGCATTTCTTTTCTCAGTCAATTCGTTGATCTTTTATCATCAAATCCTTTCTCGTAGAATGATGCTCGAAATCGCGGATTCGGAGAAACATAGAGGTGTGCTCGCTGGTAAATTGGGATCAGCAATAAGTGGATAATTAACCAAGTTAAGTGTTAATTGTGTGCCATATATAAGATCAAGTTCCTAGAATACTGCTACCAGATTTCCAGCCTAATATCAGATCATCAATTCCAATTCGGGTAGGGTTACTCGAATTCAATTCGATACTAGAGATGTTATAAGTCCGCCCCAAGGGTTAGGGTCTCGCCTCCTTTTAGTTTTGGCACCGCTAAAGATGTTATTTTGATTCCAACAAATGCATTGGAGCGGGGAAACGGAGTTGTACTTCCTTTCTTTCTCTATTGAATTTTCTTTAGTTTTTAATGATTCGCCGACAATATAATGTCATATAATGAGAATGAGAATCGTTCTTTTGATTCCATTCTTTTATTTATCCCATGCTTAATCTGTTGGTCAACAACCAACCGCACCGCATGAAAATCACCACCCACCGGAATGAATACCAAATTCTCGCCCCGGAGCGAAGGAAACAACATGTAGAAAAGAAATGAAAATGAGGAACCACACCGGTAACACTAGTCTTTTTCCGGAATGGAAAAGGTCCCCATCTCAAACCGAAAATGCACTTGGAAGTGACTGCTTAGCTCCAATTTCTAACAAAAAAAATCATTAAGAGAAGCAAGGAATTTGTTAGAAATTGGAGAGAGATGGAAAATGAAGTAAGCTTGAGCCTTCGGAACTGGTAATGGATCAAAGCAAAGGATAGCTTTTTAGCTGCTGTTAGCCCGGAGCGGACTCGTGGAGCTGCTGCTTGGATTCTCGTAGAATAAGAAGAGCTTACTTAGACTTCCCGGGACTGAAAAGCGTATTTCTTCTAAGATAGAAACTTTCTCTCTCCGCCGACAACTCGACGTCGTCGTCACCTTCGTTATCAGCACGAGCTCTAACCAACTAAGCTAATAGGGGTGTGAAAGATACAATTACCTAATGTAATGAGATTCTTCGCGGGGAAAAGGTCTAGTTGGGTTCGATTCCCAGCGCCCCGATGTGGCGAAAAGTGCTTTTGGCATTCAGAACCAGCCGAGAAGACTAGTTGGATAGGAAAGTGCGATGACCCCCAAAACGAAAGTGTCTCTGTGCTGTAATTTTTTTGTCTCTATTACTTGTGATTGTTATTATCTTCTATTTTATTAAATTCTCCTTTCTTTCATTCATTATCAAAAGACTTTTTTTAGCCTTAGCCCGAAAGGGGATTTCACTTTTTATTTCCGCCTACTCAAAACTAAAAGGGGGTGACTCTTTTTTTCTTTTTTCTTCTAAAAATGCTTTTTTAAACCCTTTTTTCAGTATTTCACTCCCGAGTTGTTTAGATTCAAGCAAAGCCCAAAAAGGAACCAACGAGTAACAATCAGGTGCTTGTACTGGAAAGAAACAGATCCGAGGTAACAACCACTCAACCCGTCCATTGAACCCATCTTCCAGTGTCCAATGTGGAAAAGAAGGAAACATCAGTCTAAGATTCTGCGGATAGATTATATATGATAGCTGTCAGCGGAAGTGCTATTACCGGATCCTTTCTAAGGGACTGCTTGTCAAGAGCGGACTTGACACTGCGATCTTTTCGACCAAGCAAAGCGAACTTCAAGGGATGCAGGAGCTATCTACCGACCCTCGATTCCCATGGAGCTACTGATATGCATTCTGATCGATCATTTTGTATGCGCCGAAGTCTTTACCCGAGAGCTTGGAAGTCTTTATCTAGCAACTCGCTTCATCAAGTATGTATCTATTGTTCTTAGGTCTATGAGTTAGCCACTAGACTCAACTCTCATTTTCCCATTGACCTTTGACTTGGTAATTAACAAGTGGTTTTTATGCTCTACTTTGGAAAGCTTGCGCTGGAACGAGATGCACTAATCTGACACGCTCTGGACTCCCCTGGAGATACCAACTGCTGTAACGAACGGAATGGCTTTCGTGCTTGACGAACCATTGTGCCACTGTTATAAGCAGTATTCCCAAGAAAAGATAGAATATATTGTATAAAAGTCGTTTTCCGCCCACCCTTGGCAGGGGCACATTCCATTAGGTGCTGCGAGTTCAATATCCTCGCGTGGATGTTTCCTGCTGCTCTTTTGAGCGAGATTGTCCTTGGCTTTGCTTGCTCTCGGCCTATGAGATAGACTAAGGCCACTCCTTCACTTTCCTACTGACTCTTGTTATGGAGATGACCTATGTAATTTCAAATCAATGAACCTTTTCTGGGAAACAAGCCTTAGCGTAGCGGGACCGATCCCGGATGCCCGCAGCGACTCCTGCGAAAAATCGAAGGTAAAGCCGGAAAGGACAATCACCAGACCCTTGCTTATGGATTTTCTTGTGTAGCGAGCGTATCGGACTAATTTACTCTTTCAGCGGTAAGAACTTTTTGAGGCATCGCGTTAATGGAAATACCAATCCTAAGATGTGTCTTGTGGTAGAATTTCTTTCTTTTAGGAAAGCTTTCTTGAGTGAGGTTGTCCTTGACCTCTTTACTAAAATGCCTAGAAAGTCATGGTTGAGTCGACGAAACGAAGTGGCTCGACCATCGGGAGAGGGAAGCCCTCGAAAAGCGAATGAAAAGAGAAATGCCCAGATTCAAGAATGTAGAATAAAGAAGGGAGTCAAGTCTTACCTGAGACAATAGTATATAAAGTAGCTCAACCAATGGCAATTCCTCACGTATTCGAGGATCGGTAAATGCCTTAATCAACTAATTTAGGTTTTCTAGTGCGTGTCATTTCCATCCATTCATTACCAACGTAGTCTGGCTATAGCCCAGTTGTCCTGATCAGAAGAGGGGGTTTGTTTTTCCGTCTCGGAGATCTCTTTGCACGTCTAGACCTCTTAACCGGTCTTAAAAGTTGAATAGGCAGCCATCATATGACTTTTGCTATTGTCCCGCTTTGATTGATCTTAGCTTCTTTCCCCAGCAGCAGCGGTAACTTGCCCAGAGGGCGGGAGCAAGAGAAGAAAGAATGAACTCCTCTTTTGACTCCGCCTTAAGCCCCTTATCTTTATGTTTTCATCGGGAAGTCCCCGATCAGTGAATAGAAATGGTTTGGATATAGTACAAATAGGTCAGTACCTTACATAGAATACAAGGAGCGAGAGAAGCTCTCGATCCAGCTTGTAGTGACTACTTTTCTGCATTGACCGGGGAAACAAAGTCCTATATTTCATCAGGACGATCCGACGAAGTGGTTTTCTAGTTCTTTCGTCCCCTTATCTACTGCTCTTGTCTAACTTGGATTGGGAACCCCTTATATTATATAGGGTAGGGGATGAGACATAAGAGAATTTGAATTACCATTCCTCTGTTGTGGGTGGCCATGAAATAGGCAGTACGCTCCAGTAAACGAAGCAGCTCGTGACTGCAACAAAGCCGATGGCAGAAGCCTCTACCATTAGAATCTATACCATAATAAAAAGAATCACTATAGTGTAAGTAAGAATCAAAATTGTTGTTTAGGGAACCCTAAGAAAGATTGATTCATGCAACAAGATACTTGGTTACCTCGGAGAAGGGCTTCGAGAGCCAGTGAGCTGTCACCTACATTCCCCGCCGACATATCAATTGATCCAGTAGAACTAAATAATCCCAGTAAATCACTTCCCTGCGTATGGTCTTATCAGAGCAGTTCGTTAGAAAGAGAAAGGGCGTGTTCCTTACAGCAGCCGGTTGTCTGCAGATACCAGCGGGAGAGGGGAGGGCCCGCCTTGTTCCCTTACGTTTTGGGACTATAAATCAGGACGTGTCAATTGGGGAGAATGGTGTACAGGGAGCCAGAGTCCGCTTGTCTCGCACAACAGATTCCAGAAAAAAAAGTAAAAAGAAGTAATGTAATAAAGTAAGCGTCACAAATTTTATCAAAAGCTTGCGCACCAGTGGAAACATGAGCTGGCTTTTACAGTATCTTCTATAGAATAATGAGCACTGTGAACTATCTGCTTCAAAAAGATAGTTGTCAGAATGAAAGTTCAACCCCAGGATGTGATGAGTCGACATCGAGGTGCCAAACGACTCCGTCGATAATAGTTCTTGCCTCCAACTCAAAACAGAACATAACGCTCCTTCCGCAACGCAAGGCCGAGATGTTTCGTAGCAGCCAAGGATGAGTTCGATCCATTAGGTTCTTCGATTTGTTCAGAAAAGAAACGAGAGACAAGAAAACATCTTTGATTACGATTAAAAGGAACAATCTCAAATAGACCAAGATCCAATTTCGGGTCATTTCTTGGTGAACATGATCTGCCATAATCTCTTCGATCCCTTCATTTATGTGCCAGAATACAGAAAGAAAGATTTTCTATTTTTCAAGAAAGAGATCTTTCTCATAAATGGCCCCCATAAGCCGCCGATAGGGAAGGCTCCGGTGCGTTCCATAATTCTGCATAAAGTCCACATACTTGATGTAGGTGGACTCCGACAAAGCGGTACCCGTTGGGTATAATATAAAACCCCGTATCCGGTTTCTATTCTCAAGAATAGAATCTCGAGAATAGCCGTCGGACAGCAGAGCTCGCTCGATCTGTTTCTCAATTTCCAATTGTTGAGAAAGAATAGAATCTTGCACCTTCCGGCTGTACCCCTTCCCTATTGCATTAATGCCCTTTAGTAGATCGTGAGCGATCGCCGAGTTCTTCTTTCCGCATTTCATCAGAAAGTAAGGGCTGGTAAACGGCTGGATCAACAGGCGCAGCAGGGACGGGCTCCGGGGAGGGCTGAAAAGCAGGATTGGCGGGGCCCGAAGGACCGACCGCATTTCTCTGCTGCGGTTCTTGGTTTACGCTTGTTTCCGAACCGCTGCTTCCCCTTTCTCCATCTCCACTAGAAAAAGAAGTCGTTTCGAGCACAAATACTACACACGCACCACCTATTCCTCCTAAATAAAGTGTTTGAGTTTGATTAAAAAGGAAAATGAAATGAAATCGAAGACATTCCACAAGCAACACTATAAGAAGATAAATAATAAGAAATAAGAGAGTCGAGCTCTTTAGTTTATATGGAACTAAAAGAGCGATGATGATCATGAAAACAAAAAGGGCAAAGAATGGATCCATCAAAAAGGACTGAAAGAGATCACAATTCAAAAAAAGATTCTTCGAACTTGATGCACAAATAGATGGAATAGCAGCAAATAGCATCTTTCTAGCCTGCATATTCGTGGAACTCAATCTCATTTAGAAAGCTTCTCTCTATCTTTCAGCAACTGAACGGGAAGTGGTTTAGGAAAGGACTTTAGAATCGGATGCGCTCGCCCAGCGAGAAAGGCCCTGACCCTGCCAACCAAGTAAAAATCAAAAAGAAAGAAGAGAACGAAAGGAGAAGTTCGTATTTTGGGAATTCTCTAGGAGTCATGTTTAACCTTGAATGCTATTAATAAATTCTACAGCACTAGAAAAGTCATCCGCTTGTCCATTCTTGATGTAATACTCACTCGTAAATGATTAGTGTCAGAATTTGTCACTTTTCAGGTGTGGGCTTACAGGGCTAGGGCTCATCCGTGTAAGAATTAGGAATTCCTCTTCCAACTCGTCCCGGAATGGGCGTTATGGCAAAGAACAAGAAGAAAACTACAGGAGAAATTTGTCCAATAGTAACAAATGGTGCCTCTACAGGTTGACATCCGATCCAACCTAGTAGTAAGCGATCCGCCAAAAGCAACCAAAAGATTCCTTGGTGAATCGGGCGAAAACTTGAACTACGTACATACATACTTTTAAAAAAAGGTAAAGCCAACAGACATATAAAAACTGGTGCTATTGCGGCTACACCTCCCGCTTTGTCAGGTATACTACGAAGAATGGCATGGATCGGTAGGAAATACCATTCCGGCACAATATGAGGCGGGGTGGGCATCGGATTAGCAGGTATATAATTGTCGGGATGCCCCAAAACATTAGGAGCATAAAAAATAAAAATGGAAAAAAAGATAGCAGAAGCTACCCAACCTACTAGATCCTTTACATAAAAATAAGGGTAAGAAGCAATTTTATCCATCTCTGAATGTACACCCAATGGATTATTTGATCCATATTGATGCAATGCGGCCAGATGAAGAAGACTGGCGCCTACTAAAATAAAGGGGAGTAAATGATGAAGACTAAAAAAACGATTTAAGGTAGCATTGTCCACGGAGAAACCACCCCAAAGCCAAGTCACTATGGTATCTCCTACTACAGGTATGGCGCTAGCTAAGCTTGTAATTACTGTAGCTCCCCAAAAACTCATCTGCCCCCAAGGTGGTACGTATCCTATAAAAGCTGTCACAATCATTAATAGGAAGATTACAACTCCGACACACCGAACAAATTCCCTAGGACTGCTATAACTCGCATGATATAGACCACGAAAAATATGAAGGTGAACCACAATGAGAAACATACTTGCCCCATTAGCATGCATATAACGGAGCAACCAGCCCCCTTCAACATCTCTCATAATGTGTTCTACGCTGTTGAAAGCTAGATCCACATGAGGTGTGTGATGCATAGCTAAAAAAACGCCAGTCACTATCTGAATGACTAAACAAATACCAGCTAACGGACCGAACCCCCACCAATAACTAAGATTGCTCGGGGTTGGATAATCTATCAAATGCTGATTAAGTGTGGAGAATATAGGTTGTTTAAGAAGAGAGAATCGTTGGTTCCTTATAGTCATTTATTTCTCTTTTCTATCGTGACAACTCTTGTTCCCCCACCTTTTAGCGTTCTGGGGCCCTACTATATATAAATCTTTCTAGTACCCTTTCTTCCACCTACGAAGGATGGAGGGGGTATACAGCGA
>Ga0307513_10000422_pt1:57500-60000 | contig 61087 bp, 36 predicted proteins | sample 15_EM_MG_FD_202174 | JGI IMG/M metagenome (GOLD analysis project Ga0307513, IMG submission 202174) | Populus trichocarpa ectomycorrhiza microbial communities from riparian zone in the Pacific Northwest, United States - 15_EM | ecosystem: Host-associated > Plants > Roots >...
CTCACACAGGAACTAATCAAGTTGAATAAAGAACTTGAGCAGGCTCTCGGAGAAATGACGGCAGTTTCAGCGCAAGATGATCTGAGAGAGGCCGAACAATGGATAGCAGAACTATTCGCCGATCAACCTCCAAACGATGTGGCAACCATTCAGAGCACTACTCACCCAGTTACCAGCACTCTCCGTCCAGCCGCTCCAGGAGAGAGACTGAGGAATTGGGAGATCACTATCCTCCCTCGTGACCCCTTTGAATATAAATAGGTAAATGATGAAGGAAAACAGGCCTTTCGTGTCAACCCTGCTACTACTAATCAGGGGTTTTTAAAAAGAAGACAATTTTCCGGAAATAGCCTACTCTCTTTTGTACCGCAAGTGCACTCTTCTGGTACAAAGGACTAGCCCTAGAATCATGGGCACGGGGAATGCTTACCGAAGCCACTATCGCCTGCCTATTGACCGATGCTGCTGTTGGCTTTATGGCATATGAGACTTCGCCACCTTTCGTCTTTATAGTAGTAGGGGCTAGCCAGCCGTTACCTTCCTTTCAGGGACTTCCTTTCGCCATAAGTATTAGAGTTATAAAGGACAGAAAAGAAGAGATCTATGAAAAGGAAGGGAATCGCACCCAGACATGAGACTCAATATGCTACCGGAATGCGCGACCGATGCTCCTATCCGTTTGCTTCCTAGCTTGAATCCAATAGCTTTCTAGTAGAAGGGGCTTGCTTTCCTCTAAAGGACTAGGCTTTCCAGAGAGTTACTTACTCACAAGCATTAGAGTTCTAATAAGAGCTCCGCTAGTCTACTAACTTCTTTTATTAGCGTAGAGTAAAGAACTATATAAGACTTTCCCCCAATAGAGTACCCTATTCTTATGAGAAAGCATTTCGAAATCGGTACACATACGAATGGTTTAGAATGAATTGCTGTTCTCGCTTTCATCGGGAAACTGTAACGGATCTGTATTGTGAAAGATCTGTCTGATAGTCAACCTGGAGTTTCGTCGATCTATTGGCGCTTATCTGTAGAAAGAAAGCTTGTTAAAGAGAGAAAGGAAGGAATAGATATAGCTATAACAAGTCTCGATAAGAAAGCAACATCAAGTCTTCCGTTCAATATGTGATATCTGTAGTTTAGCGAGTTATTTATTTCAGTATTAGGTAAGCGAGTTCTGTTGTCAACTGTATCAGTAGTGAATCGATTGAAGTATTGAAGATTATTGCCCTTGTTAGCAGCGAATCTGGAATCGGAACTCTTTAAAGGAATTAAAGATGCAATCGGTCATCGGGCGTGTCTCGTACTGTATCGGTCTCAACTGTCTCAATCTTTTCTCTCCTTAGCTATTATAACCTTCTATAGGGAGAGACTCTATGGTATGGTACTTCTTCGAGTTCGAGTTGGATTGCTTCATAGAACCGGGGGAACCAACATCAAAGAATCTCACTTTTAGGAAAGGCTCTTCTTCGAGTTCGAGCGTTAATGCCCGGAAGACTCATGAGCCGCTAGTCTCTCATTTCCTGAAGCGGACTAAAGGGAAAGATGCTCTATTCTCGTTTCTTCTTGTTCGAGTAGTTCTTTTCAGGCATTCTTAGAGAGGAAATAGTGGCCCTTTAGTAGATCGTGAGCTGATGACGAGGAGACGTTTTATAGGAAATTGAGAAATCTGCATCCTTGCTACATTGGTGGTATAAATGGTGAGGATATCTTAGCCCTGTCATTACTACAGAAGGACAATCATGCGTGCATATCATGGGCTTGACTTCCACGTCCTTTCTTTGACTTCCCTCACCGGGTCCTGCGTCAGTTCGGATTCCTTCAGGACATGCCAGACTTGACCGCTCCTGACTTTGCACCACGTCTTCTGACTGGGAGAGTTGCTGGTCGCATTGTGGAAGCTTGGATTGGAAGGACTTCCCTTGAGACTGAGTCACTGCCTCGTTATGATGATCCTGAGGCCTTACTTATTCAGGGGGGCTCTGTGACCTGGGTTCCTGAGCAGCAAGATGACCAAGGACCAGTGAAAGCCAATGACGGAGCTTATCAGTAAGATATATCCATATATACCTAGCTAATTTAGCTTCTTCTTTCCTCTCGACTATAGTTGAATGGAAGCTCTCTAAGGTGGTTATTCCTTCAACAATAGATGTTCCTAGTGAGTTGTAGTACTTAGATGAACTTCCTTGAGTTTGCTGTAGTTTGTCTTTTGAAGTTTATAACAGATAAGGAAAGAACAGAACAAAGAAGATCGAGCTATCTCAAGACAGGTAGCTAGGCGGAGCAGCAGACGTTATTTTGCGTCTTCGTCTTCTTTTCCGACGTCTAACAGTGTCTTCCCCGCTTGTGCCGGGTTTCCTCTTAAAGCGGCGCATCTCTTCTCACGAATTGGATTTGAACCAATATCAAAGCGACTTTCCTTTTAGTAGATCGTGAGTGGGGCTGTCGTCCTCCTCATTATAGGCCTCTAAAAAGAAAAGAAAATCCATAGCCCGCGTTTATAAAA